>JADMIO011385360.1_pt1 | contig 37233 bp, 39 predicted proteins | sample 8958161 | NCBI WGS metagenome assembly JADMIO01 (sample SAMN16585339, study PRJNA669376) | soil metagenome | isolation source: Crop rotation soil | place: USA: Cullars Rotation, Alabama | collected 2011
TGTGGAAATCAAGTAGATGACGATGGCGATGGTACTATTGATGAAGAGGATTGCGCAGTACCTGGTGAAACTTGTGGAAATCAAGTAGATGACGATGGCGATGGTACTATTGATGAAGAGGATTGCGTGGTAACTCCAGCAGAGACCTGTGGAAATCAAGTAGACGATGATGGCGATGGTACTATTGATGAAGAGGATTGCGTGGTAACTCCAGCAGAGACCTGTGGAAATCAAGTAGACGATGATGGCGATGGTACTATTGATGAAGAGGATTGCGTCGCGCCCGCTGTTGAAATTTGTGACAATGGAGCTGACGACGATTCTGATGGATTGATTGATGGGGCTGATGATAATGACTGCCCTTCAGTATTACCTACTGTTCTCATTGAATCGGCTAAAGATGCATATGGAAATTCCCTATCTTCTGGGGACCTTATTTCTCCTGGTAAAGTAACCTTCAAATTCTCGGCTAAGACTCCAGTGACAAGCTTGGAACTAGATAAGGTTTCGCAAGACTTTAAATTTGAATGTGAAATTGATGACGAAGCGTTCAGTTCCTGCAGTTCGCCCATGAGCTATCAGTTGGAAGCCGGTAAACACGATTTTGTAGTAAGATTAGTATCATGATTTAAAGGCTCCAGTTTTATTCTGAATGTAGAAATGAATAATTAAAAGATTTGGACGAGATTCTAAAATATTCTAATAATATTGGGCAATTTATCGATTTTTTAACGATTTATTTTTATTAAGTTAATATATGTCTAAATACTACTAAGTCGAGTCGACTTTGCATCCAAATAAACGTGTATTGATGATATTTTTTTTCATCCTTGTATCATCTTCCCTGCCGCTTTCTCCTGTTCTCTCTTCCAATCCTCTTTCTCCTGTCCACTCTTCTTACCTGCATTATGATCAAAAGTCTACAATTCTAAAAAACACTCAAATTGACAACAAGCACGCTAAGTCATTATCTGTTTCATCACCCGCATTACCGGAAATAGAATTTGCTCAAACCTACAACACCAGCTCTGAGTTTTGGCCTCCCTTTTCCCTATTTCCTAATATTGCATTTGGTCAAACTCCTGAATCTGGAAGTCAACCATCTGATTCATTTTCTCTGACAGTGAGTAGTGTTGATTGTCCTGATCCTGGTAATGAGGAAATTGTTGGTGATGAAACTAATGGTGATGACACCATTGTAGGTACCAACGAAGATGACGACATAAACGGTGGTAAAGGTGACGATACGTTACTTGGATGCGACGGTGACGACAAATTATTTGGTAATAACGATGACGATACACTAACTGGAGGTCCAGGGGCAGATGAATTTGAATGTGGACATGGCGAGGATACAATTACAGACTATACTCCTTCAGAAGGCGACACCATTGTAGATCCTGAAAATTGTGAAAATATAACGACGAATGAATCTCCAACACTAGTAGGACCGGAAGGTACTGTAGGTTGTGACGAAGATTTTGAAGTTAGTGGTGACTTTGCAGGTTCAGGCGCCAGTATAATTGTGTATGTAGTAGACGGTGAGGACCGACATCAAATCGGTACCGCAACTGCCGATGAAAACGGGCACTGGACAACAACAATAGATCCACAGAATGAATTTCTGGGTGAAGGTGAATTTACTTTAGTAGCTACGGCACAAGTAGGTGAAGGTTCTCCTGTAGATACCAATACAATTACAGTCAACATAGACTGTCCTCCAACACTAGTAGGACCGGAAGGTACTGTAGGTTGTGACGAAGATTTTGAAGTTAGTGGTGACTTTGCAGGTTCAGGCGCCAGTATAATTGTGTATGTAGTAGACGGTGAGGACCGACATCAAATCGGTACCGCAACTGCCGATGAAAACGGGCACTGGACAACAACAATAGATCCACAGAATGAATTTCTGGGTGAAGGTGAATTTACTTTAGTAGCTACGGCACAAGTAGGTGAAGGTTCTCCTGTAGATACCAATACAATTACAGTCAACATAGACTGTCCTGCACTGCCGCCAACAATAAATGAACCTGCAGATGGAACAACTATAGAGTGTGAACAACCCTTAACGCTGAGCGGTACTTTCGATAGCAGTACGTTCAACAGTGTAGAGATATTCGTGGATGGTAACTCTGCAGGATTCGCTGAGCTAAATGGTAATAATTGGTCTTTCGAGGTACCTGGAGGGTTTCTAGGCGAAGGTAGTCACACATTTGTCGCCGAATCTTCAACAGGTGGTTCCGAACCGTTTACATCCGAATCAGACCCCATAACCTTTACGTCGGAGTGTCCACCCAATGGAGGCGGTGGCGGAGCAGGTGGCGGAGCAGGTGGCGGAGCAGGTGGCGGAGCAGGTGGCGGAGCTGCTGGTAGCTCTGTAACAGTAGTTGATAGACAAATCTTTCAAAGGCCTTACCTAGAATTAGGTTGCACCAAATCTATCGTAGAACTCAGAGATGATCTTGTACCAACAATTCCAGACTTTCCAGCAGTTGTGCAAGAAGTTAAAGCTCGATATAATGTTACAGTACTAAATGTCTACAATGCACCTGACTTTAAGGCCATGTTACTAGCCAATGGTGATGAGCAGAAAATGGATCAGGATGATCGTTTTGTACTCGCCCCTACAGTTTGCGGTGAGATCATTTTAGAAGTTGACTTGCAAAATGAGAAGAATAAGGGGCTGTTAGATAATACAATGACTATGAGTCAGTTTGCCGATACGATAGTAGCAGAATACAAGATAGCATGGGTGGACACTATAGATATGCCAGATTATAAGGCACTTGTAGTCCTAGCAGATCCAACGAATCCTGTCACAAAGGATCCTAGGTTTATTAATTATAATGAAGGACATGATCTTTCATCAAACTATACTGGAGCTGGAGAGTTTGATCTTAGATCAGGTCATGTTGCGGCTCCTTCAACAATAAAAAAGCAAACTGTACCAGACAGCATTAAAAGAACGTTCTCTGCAGCGGACCTTGCTGACAAAACACAATCTGGTAGTGGAAAGGATATTGATGTTGACATAGCCATATTGGATACAGGAGTAGATCTGGATCACCCGGATCTTAATGTCTATAAAAATGTAAATGTCATAGCGCCTAACCAAACGGGTGATGATGATAATGGTCACGGGACTCATGTTGCAGGTATCGCCGCAGCAAAAGATAATGGTATAGGTGTCGTCGGTGGTGCTCCTGGTGCTAGAATTTGGGCAGTAAAGGTTTGCAACGGTGCAGGAGAGTGTAAAATTTCAAATATTATAAAGGGTGTGGAATATGTGACCCAGCACGCGGATGAAATAGATGTTGCAAACATAAGCGTGGAAACTCCATTGTCTCCAGCGCTTAATCGTGCCATAAGTGCTTCAATAAAAGCAGGTGTGACCTATGTAGTGGCGGCAGGAAACTATGGTCATGATGCTTCTACAACATCACCTGCCAGTAATCCTGATGTAATTACGGTATCAGCTATCGCCGATAGCGATGGGAAATGCGGAGGTGTAGGACCAACTCCTGATTTGGCTAACACGACCGATGATACATTTGCACCTTTCAGCAACTTTGGTCCATCTGTAACTATCGCGGCTCCAGGAGTATCAGTATTATCTACCTACCTGAATGGAGAGTATGCTATAGACAGTGGTACCAGCATGGCGGCGCCATCAGTCACGGCAGCAGCAGCACTTCTAAAGGCTAATTCTACTGACCTTACTCCAAAAGAGATAAAACAGGAAATTATAGGCGAGGGCTCAACTCCGTCAACACCATGTCAGGGTGGTCCCCAGGGTTACTTCAGTGGAGACCCAGATAGCTATAAAGAGCCACTGCTTTTCAGAAAGTAGAATCTCTAACTCATTTTGATAACTCAAAAATGAGTTCAAGATTGAACTTTTACCTCAAATTTATCTGTGAGACAAAAGTGCCTATTTGGTAGTATTATAATTAGTAACACTTAATCTGCATTGCGCAAAATAAACATTTTTACTTTTTGAAAAGCTTGACAAACTTTGCACCCAAATTTATTATTACCAAGAAAATTAGCCAGGCTGCAGTGGATGCTATCATGGTCGCCTGATACGGTTCAAAAGAAATCTGCATTAATTGAAAGTGAATTGAGACCTTTGCAATTGAATAGATTACTTCTGATATAGAAAATATTGTAAATAATTTTATTAGATCGCTCTTGATATTTGCATAGTTTTTTTTACCAGTTACTGGATCTATATATTTGCCTCTGTTATCAAGATAATACAGAATTGCAAATATTGGTATGTATACCGCGTATTCTACAATTAAAGTGACAATGGAATTTAATAAATTATTCTTGTTATATTCAGCGTAAAGTTCAGTAAAAAAGACACCTACAACAAGGGCAGCAATTCCAGCAATAAATATGTTCCTGTTTAAGAGAATATAATTTTTATACTTGTTGTAGAACCCTTTTCCAATAGGAAACATTATTTATTAACCGATCTTACGGAGTTGATTTTCAGTTTCTTACCATTTCTTAGCAAATTTACTAATCTCTTTAGCTTAAATTTATTATCATTGCAAGTAAAGTTATCAAAACATTGTCTCTGAATACTGTGATTATGTGATATTTTATTTGTAATTCTCGCATTAAAAATGCCTCTTATTATCAGTACTAAGAGTGGTAATATAGCGGATCTCCCGCCGTAGGCGTCGTCATTGGAAACTATCCAAAACATTTCGGTCCCATCGTAGTTGGGTGGAAATATCATTTTCTTGAATTTTTGACCTTCTCTTGAATAATGGCCAATGCAATCAATCTGCCGCCTAGAAAACTTGAATGCATAAAATGCAAATGATGTACATGATGAACACCTATCATCGTAGATTAAGACTGGAGCTGCTAATGAAACCAAATTGGATTTCTACATATTAGTAGTGCTACGTTTCAATGTAAATCTTTTGTATTCTATTCTATTATGAAACAGTATAAAAAAATGAATCTGGAAAGGAAATGAAACTGAAATGAGACTGAATTATCAGCACTATATTAGCAATACCGCTGCACTTACAACTGTGGTCCATAGTCCGTCTTTGTGACCCTCAGCAGATTGTGTAAAGTTTTGTGTTTTGTATATTTTACCCGATAGTCTCCATTGTTCTTCTCTCTCATCCCAAGTAAGTGAAGAGTCATTTGGCAATCCCATAGTTGTGGCTAGCATTTCCATTGCCATATCTTCAGCATAGTCCCCTGCTTTTTGAGCCGTTTCCCCAGTAGAATGATGCTCCGATAGGTAACCATATTGACCGTTATCAGCTGGATTAGCCAACCCTACGGATGCTGCTATAAGCCTATTTGGTTCATTAGTTGACTGCCTTGCTATAATGACAAATACAACCTGACCTGGCACAAGATAGTTTCTTCCTTCCTGTAAACTAATTATCTTGCATTTTGAGGGCTTTATGCTAGAAACAGACACAATATTCAAATCCGAAATTTTAGCATCCCTTAAAGCTAGCTCGAAACTAGTAAGATAATCTTTGTGAACCCCTTTACCTTTTGTGAAAAACATAGCTTTTGGAACATACAACATTGGATTTGTTAATGATTGGATATTCACTATTTTCTCGGTCATTCAAGATGAATCAATATTAATAAAATATTAAGATTACTTTCTAATTTCTTGCGATTACAAAATAGTATTAATCAGTTAAACCCTATCAGGCATTTTCGTCGCAATCCATTCTAAATATGCAAAATAATTTTCATGTAATAATAATCCTGTTTTTGCTGCCTATTACTTTGCCATCTTTTCACAATTGGGCGAACTAATATCCCCTTCTGATATGTTCAAGTTGGCAATCGTGTCAGTACTGGTTCCGCAGTCAAAATAATCTGCGCCTTTGCCCCCATTAAGATAATCTGCTCCCGGACCGCCAAAGAGATCGTCATTCCCGTCATCTCCGGAAATATTATCATTTCCTATCCCTCCGAAAATAACGTCGTTTCCAGGGCCACCTGCAAGTTTGTCACCACCGACTCCTCCATCTATTTCATCATTACCTTGATTACCTGTAATGTTATCAAAACCTGCTCCGCCAAAAATAAAATCATCCCCTGCAGTTCCAATCATGTTATCTGGCTGTGATGTCCCAATTAGATTGCTAGATTGTGATGCCGCAGTTATGTTGCCAGAAGCAGTCATGTTGCCAGAAGCAGTCATGTTGCCAGAAGCAGTCATATTGTTAGACTGAACTGTTCCATTTAACGTCGGAGATGATTGTCCGCTGGTCAGAGCCAAAGAGGATAGACCAGAGAAAATAAGGAATAAGGCGATGAGCAGATTAATTTTCATAGATTTCAATAGGATAAATAAAAATCGGGTATTTATTTTTACCATTCTTTTACCAAGAAAATAGTACAAAACTCGCAAAAATAATCTCCTACCATAACTCAATTTACTTAACAAAGACTTTAACATATTATTGATGCAATACATTGATACTATTGTAGGGAATTTGCCTTCTCTAAGTATGACAAATATTATTCTCTTTGGATTAAATAAAGTCTATCCAGATAGAAAGGAAAGTTTTGGAGAAACTCTCTAAATTTTGAAATTGGGACTATGGGAACCTTTTCAAAAAAATTGCAACCGTGTTCATGTAAAGTCAATATTATTGGAATAGCTGCATCCATTTCTTCTCTCTTATCCAAGAAGATCTTCGCCCTTCTAATCTGGCTGAGGGAGAATTTTGCTATGTTAAAGTCGTAAATTTTCATCCAATGCTTACAGTCGATTAATAAAGCTGTTTTCTGGTAAAATCCTATTACATCTATTTGAACCCTGGGCTTAGTGAGCACTACGTTCCGTTCAAATGTATATCCTGAAGAATCTATGAGCATAGAGGCAAAAATTTCGAAATCTTGCCATCTAATGTTCTTTGACAATTCCTGGGTATCGATACCTTTTCTTAAAGCCAAAATAATCGCATTCAATTTGTCGCTTTGTGTAAAAACAACAGAATCACCAGATATTTTGCCTATTCCTGAATCTACCAGATATCTTAGTAATTCTTTTGCCGTTGTCCTGCTTGTAATTTCGCATAGTTCTTGATAGTCGGTGATGCTCAGGTTATTGGGCATTGCTACAAGTGATCTAACCAACAATTCATTGTTTAGTGAAATCATGCTTTTGGCCAAACTAGTACCAAAAATAAATCACATGATCAAGATTTATCTATTTCTGGATACCATGATATACTTAATGCACTTGATGTCTGACCTATACTTATGGAAAGGCAAAGATAAATTTTTTCTAAAATGTACAATCGTATGTATAGCGTTACTAGTTGGTATACACATTTATTTTTCTGCGACTTTATTTGATTCAAGCTCAAAAACGTTTGAATTGTTACACATCATGATAATCCTAATACTTCTAGTAATGTTTTTTGCAATCTTACTAAAAGGTATAGTTCCAGTTGCAATTTCCTGTTTGGGCTTAGTACTGCTTTATGGTAGTATTTTTACGCCCGCCGCCTCCTTGAATTCATTGGGTCCTTTTTACTACAAAGCAGCCATTGGAAATCTGCATTATGACGCGTCAATTCGAGCTGCCCACGGTTTTTTTCTACTCGGATTGGCCATGGTCATCCTAGCCATGATAGTGGCGTACAAGCCCAGCGTTCTGTACACACGTAATAGGCCCCATCCTGCGGACCAACTTTGGGCTAAATATCCAGAGTGGCAGGAAAATCGTCAACTAGCGTCTACAAAGACCGAAGCCCTTATCGAATTGCCAAATCTGTTGAACGAGGAAGAAAAATACCTATTATGGAAATACGAATTCATACTCGTTATCATTTATGGCACAACCTACAAAGTTCCCATCTATTCATTAGTTCCTGAGAGCTCTAACATATTAAGAGATAAAAGTTCTCACAAAATTGTTGGTATGTCAAAGTACGGTTATTTTATTTAACCCTCACAAATCGATTAACAAAAACTAATACCTCATCTATACAACCTGCTTGTTCTGCATGTTCCCTAAATTGAGTATTCTAACGGCAAAATAAACCTGGTATAGAATCTCAATTTCATTGAGAAAATCGATCATTGCCACAGAACCTTTAATTAAAGGTAATTGTAGGATTTTTTAGGAATATTGAGTTGGCGGAACTTAGAAAAGACTACATACTTGAAAAATTTGTAGTTCTCCCTCCTGAGACATATAAAGTAAAAAACGATACTAAACAATGTCCATATTGTCCTGGGAATGAAAGTTTAACTCCACCGTCAGTATTGTCTCTGGTAGTTAAAGAGGGAATGCTTCAACGATTGTCCGATAATGAAGACAACATTGTAGAAAACTGGGATGTAAGAGTTTTTCCAAATTCAAACCCCGTTGTAACTTCTGTAAACGAGAATAATTATAGAGACAAGCCTCTCTATAGTGAACCAGCCTACGGGTATCACTATATTGTCGTAGCAACACCGGATCATGATGAAAGTTTGACAGCACTATCTATCGAAAAGTGGTCCAATGTTTTACTTGTGTTGCAAAATTACCTTAGTCATCTTTACACAAAAAAAAGTGTAACTTATGTTTCTATTTTCGTAAATAGTGGGGTGTTGTCTGGAAGCGATGTCAATCATGCGCATTTTCATCTGATGACATTTTCTACCATACCTCCAATAATAGAATCTGAAGCAGAGGCTTCAAACAGATATCTCAATGAAAATGGGAATTGTCCTGCATGTAATGTGATTTCAACTGAGACCGGAGGACCAAGACAGATCCTAGACACCGAAAACTATATTGCTTTATCACCTTGGGCTTCGACGTATCCATACGAATTTTGGATTTATCCGAAGCGTCATACTACATCCTTCTCAAAAATCTCTCAAAAGGAATTTACGGACTTGGCACTTATTTTGAGGTCCACTTTGGGTGGTATGGATAAAGTATTAGATAAACCGGCCTTTAATCTAGTATTTCATCTCTCCCCAGAGAAAAAGAATAGCAGACAAATTCACTGGCATATAGAAGTTTATCCACAGCTTCATAATTGGTCAGGTTTGGAGAGAGGGTTCGGAGTTTACGTTAATTATGTTTCGCCAGAAAAATCAGCGCAGATTTTGGGATCTGCTGCCAGAAAAGAATTTGGAGATGTAATTGGAATCAAGTAGGTTTAAAACTATCTTATCCAAGGACAATATATAATGGTAAAACTTGAAAGTGCTGTAAGCTTTGCAAGTTTGGGGCTTATAGTAATGTTCATACTACTTTTGTATTCATTCATATCTTTCCTAATCGGTCCTATGTCCCAAGGGCCTGATATCGTAGTTCAACCAGAAGGAGTACTGATACAGGTAATTTCGATTTCAGCAGCTCCCGGAGTAATACTAGCAGGGGTCGCCTATGGACTTGTTAAAAACTATGGCTCCAAGAGAATTGGAATCATCCTGTTTATATCGGGAGCTATTCTACTGATTGGTACTGTTCTAATACAGAGTATGATTCCAAAAATACCAGAAATCGTCATTATTCCACAAATCATTCCACTGTCCTACGCATTTATGGCTGCAGGAGTTGGAATCATCATAATAGGAATTATTGCGTATATGAAGGAAGGAAAAAGGCAGAGACCAATTGGAGAAGAAAATACTTGAACGAAAAGATACCGATACACAATATTTACTTTAAGCGAAAGATACTTCCAATTGAAATTTTTCATAATGTTCTAAATGACGCCTACAAGCTTTCTCATGATTTGAACAGTCCTGTCCTTTCGGTTGTGATTGGAACAAAACCTGACTTTTACAAACAAGCACCTGTGATGATAGAAGCAATACACCAGAAACTACCGGCGTTTGTAATAGATACCGGCCAACATTTTGATGATCTCTTAGGATTTGGCATCCAGGAGTTTGAATTACAGGATCATATCGCATGCAATCTTCAAATTAGAGGAGACCTGATGGAAAAGGCTAGTGAATTAATACTAAAATTTGGTTCGTTTGGAAGATATTTGAAAAAGAATTTCGGTAATTTCTCTCAACTACTACCTATTGTTCATGGCGACACATTGGTTGCTGGAATTGCTCCACTAGCATGGGTCTTTGGAATGGGTCAAAAAGTTGCCCAAAATGAGGCAGGGTTAAGGTCCATGAGCCCCGAATCAATAAAATATCTAAAGGTTAATGAGGATCCTACAAAGTCTAGTGTCGAGAAGTTTGTAGATTCACAGTTTGAAGGTCGCTGGTTTTTGGCCAGAGAGGAGCCATTTCCGGAGCAAATAGATACATGGATATGTTCCGCGGGAACACAATTTTTCTTTGCACCTACGCAGCTCAATAAAGACAATTTAGTACGGGAAGGATATCCTGAGGAATTTATTCATGTAGTTGGAAATTCAGTTGTAGATGCAATTGAAATTAAGAGAAAGAACAAACCAAAAACTAGTGTATTTGATCAATACCCAAAACTAGAAACAGGTGATTGGATTCGAATGGATATACATCGGAGAGAAAATTTAACAGAGCACAGATTCTCATCGATAATAAAGAGTATATCTTATTTGATAAAGAATACCGATTACAAATTGGTGCTAATTATGTTAAATGCAATGAAATCCGCCCTGCGGTCGTATCATCTTGAACAAAATTTGCTAAATTTGGCAAAGGATTATCCCGATAAATTTATGATTACGCCATTATGGAAGGAATACTCTCACGTAATTGAATTTTTGGATAGCGGACACTGCTGGGCAGAAATGACAGATTCAGGTTCTATGCAAGAAGAATTATTATACTTTCCAAATGTACTTTCACTTACAGTTAGACTAAATACGGATAGACCAGAGACAATTTTTGATGCACGGGGAAATATTCTAATTCCACCAGTAAATTCTTCATGGATAACTACTCTGATTGATGAGGCATTCAATAGGAAAGAAGGCCTTGGCCTTGAGCTTAAGAAAAAAAGAAAAATTTATGGTCAACCAGGTACGGTATCAAAGAATATTGTAAAGATAGTGAAAAAGGAATTTGAGAATGGCGACGCAAATTTCTATCCATGGCTTCACCAAAGAATTGGGCTTTGGAAAGAAAAGCAAATAATAGACTATATGTAACTATCTTATAGTAAACCTTTTTGATCTTACGCCGTAACTGTTTCTTTCTTTACCTGTCATCTCGAAAATTGTTTTCATCATTTTTTCAAAATGCACCGACATACTGATGTTTCTTCTTGACATCATTCTTTTTTGAAATTTTACTGCTGAGGATATATCCATTTGGACACTTTCTGATCCGATTCCTTGACCATACATAACATATGATGGAATATCATTAGCAATATTACCATACAAATGCGAAGAAATCCCAATTCTCATTCCACAATAAATATTTGTGCCAATTGATGTTTTAGACATGTCACCAAAAAAAGAACCTAACTTAATTATACCAGTATCTTTTTTTTCATTTCCCATTTTCATCGAGATTGTTCCATACGTCATTTTAAGATCAGACGTCGTTGTATTGGCCCCAATATTCACCCATTCGCCTACATATGAGTGACCCAAATATCCAAAGTGAGATTTGTTAGTATAATCCAAAATTATTGAAGAATCGATCTCTCCACCTATGCGACAATTATTACCAATATACGAATTGTTGATAGTCGAAAATGGCTTTAGTTCTGTAAATTCTCCAATATGGGCAGGACCGAGGATTGAAGATTGTGCTATATTGGAATTGGGCCCAATGTATACAGGTCCATCACTTGCATCAACGACAGTACCTACACCAACCTTAGAACTCTCGTCAACAAAAATGGGATTTTTTCCAATAGCTTTGACTTCCTTGGGGAGTTTATTTCTTTGTTTGAGTTGGTGTTGTAATGTCGTTTTGAGTCCGGAGATCATGTCCCACGGCCAATTGAATACACTCCCACATTCATCTAGGCTATTAAGATGAATTCGTTCTGCCTCAAGTTTACCTTCCTCAATGCCTATGTCATTAACAACTGATTCATAGAGATAACGGTAGTCTGGTTTTTCTAATCGTGCTATTAGAATCTTGTCTCCATGAGAGACCAAAAAATTCTTTCGCTTGGTCATCTTATTAAAAAAAGATGCTTGCGGAAAAAAAAGTGAATTGACAAATATGTCCGTTGAGTCATATTCAAAATTATTCACATTGCAATTTGGATGTCTCTGCCTTGTGATATTTTCTAGATACTTTCGTGTTAGAAGTTTTGCTGTTTTTGACTTGAAATACTCAAAGGTTGTCAGGCTCCCAATCTTCAGATCGAATAACGATCTTGTGAAGCTAAGGGGTACAAATTGTTTCCAACTAGTATCTTCAAAGAGAACGATACTCATGATTTAGATTTTTCCCAGACGCTCCACATATTTTTTGTATGTCTGTAAATATGATTTTTTATCTCCAATGTCAATGAATCCTGATTCTATTTTAAATCCATTTACGAGTTTTTTCATTTCCAATGCCTTTCGAACAGCATCGTCCATTCCGTATGCATTTGAAGTGGGAATTAAATCAATAAACTCCGGTTCCATAACATAACATCCTATGTTTATAAGTCCCTTTATCTCGGGTTTTTCGTTCCAGTCAGTAACTCTATTGTTTCCATTAATATCAATAAAACCGTACTTTAGTCTGGCCTTATAGGACAATAAGGCCATGGAAATAAATGCTCCCAGCCTATCATGTTCCTTTATCATTTCCTTAAGTGAGAACTCATAAATGCTATCGCCGTACACACAGACAAATCTATCGTCGATAAATTTTTTGGCCGTTAATAGCTGTCCTGCAGTCGCAAGCGGTCTATCAGATCTTGCGTATTCTATTTTTATACCAAGTCTGCTTCCGTCTTCAAAATAGTCTTCTATCGATCTGTGTAAGTAACTTACGCAAATTACTATATGATCTATCCCATTGTCATCGTTCTTTAACCACTCGATAATGTGTTCTAATAAGGGCTTGTTTCCCAGCGGCAACATGGGTTTAGGAATGAAAAACGTATATGGTTGAAGACGGGTTCCAAGACCTCCAGCTAAAATTATTGCCTTCATCTAAAATTATAGATAAACTGAACTATAATATAAGGTAAAAACTATTCAAATATTTTTCTCTTCAAGTAATTTTTTGACTTTACCAACAACCTCTCTGGGAGTCTGCCCGAAAATAATTATCATAGGCTCTTTTCCAATGTCACCTAAATGATATATGACGTCGGCGTCGGGATCGGCCCTCAATGCATTACTAATTCCCCAAGGAATAGAGCTACCTTCTCTACGTTTGATGGTTTTAGGTTCCTGTTCTCTATTGTAGCGAGCTACACGGTAAAATTTGGTACAGCTTTCTAACACTCTTTTATCATTTTTGATGTTAATTGCCGATCTCACCAATTGATTAGTTTTCATATATTCAAGTACCGAAGACGCTACATGAGTTGAAGCACCAAACCTAATACCACCGGCTGGAATACTCCTTTTGCCGGCTCTTACAATACGGCCGCTAACTCCAGCAACATCGGAGATGGTCTTTGCATTGGGTATGGCGTAGACAATGTTTGATTGAGTCTCAGGGATTAATATTGCAAAATTCTTCAGGCTAGTTAATTGTTCAACTGCTTCCGACAGCTCTTTTATCACATTATATCTACAGGATTGTTCATACATTGTTGAAATCGGATTGTTCACGGGAATCCCTCTTCCAATTTTAACAATATTTACAATTGAATTGTGTACATATTGGCTTGCCATCAGGCAGGCTTGAACTATAGGAAATTTCAATGCAATAAAGGCGGTAAGTGCAGCAGAAAAGTTGCAACCACTTCCATGGGTTTCAACTATTTTTATCCTATTATTTTTCAGTATAGTGAATTTTCCACGGTAATCTAGAATCGTATCTGTTATTGTTTCATCGTCCTTTCTGAAATGACCGCCTTTTACAACAACATTCTTTGCGCCCAGTTTCTGTATTTTTAACGCCGCTCTTTTAATATCGTATTTGTTCTTTATCGTTAACCCGGACAGCTCCTGCGCTTCATGGACGTTGGGAGTTAATACATCGCAAATAGGTACTAGTTTATCCTTAAAATCATCCAAAAATTCCTTTTGAAGAAGAGGGGCTCCGGTCCCAGCAGAGATAATTGGATCTAATACAATAGGAATTTTTGATTTGACTATGGCATCTCGTATTGCAGTAATAATTTCATTATTGTACACCATTCCTATTTTTAATGCATGAATTGGAATGTCGGTTAATACCGACTTGATCTGCTTTTTAATTATACCAGCGTCAAGGGGAAGGATATAATCTACATTTGATGTATTTTGTGCGGTTATTGCTGTGATTACTGTACATGAATATACGCCTAATGCAGACATGGTCTTTATATCTGCTTGAATCCCAGCACCACCACTTGAATCGCTACCCGCTATTGTTAGCGCTGCTCGTACCACATTGGAAATACTGAAAATGGATTATTCAGTCTATCGGAATTCTGGTATTATTTATCCGACTACTCATAATCTGTAAAAATGCTGTTGATGTATGATAACAATTCATCGCGTAATTGAATTACCTTAGTACGCTTATCGCCGTCCAAATCAGTCTGTAACAGTACATCTAGACCTTGTACTAAATACTGGATATTCGGCAGGGTAAGCAAGGATTTTGAATATTTAGACACATCTTGATTGCTCAATGAATTACTTTGCAGTCGGTTAATGTTAAGCATTGTGGATTAGTTGGCATTGGTTTTATTTTGAGACTAATCTAATAAAAAATTCCTTTCCGTATGCTATTTCAAATTTCTTTAATAGATTGATACAACCAGGTTCTACGAATACATTTCTTTTTTCGTCTGTGGGATATGCAATTAGATTATTCAAATTCTTTCCAAACATCGATCTTCCACAAATTACACATTTGTGGACTTCATCAAACAGATCCAAGGCCTCAGAACCGTAGGCATTGATAATAAATTTACTCCCGTCCATACTTTCAGCTTCAATATAGTAATATTCAATCCCATTGTTCATGTAAATTACTTTTTCAGGCAGGAAACTAAATCTATATTTTTTATTTACAAGATCATGAACCAGATTCTTTATGTCGGATGGAATAACTGGCTTATGAATTAATTTACTACCAGTCAATCAAGAGGGCCTCCGTTTTGAACATCAGCAATTCAATCACACTTTATGTTCTGCTCAAATACAGATAAACCGGATTAAGCTTGGATTATGAAAATTTTAGCTAATTCATTAAAACTAAGCTTTGGATTTGAACCTAATTAGCTTGGATGATAACCAAAACAATATTCGTAAATATTCTAATTAAAATATCTAGTTTCGTAAAACAAAAGAAAAAATAAAAAATTTTTTTTTCGAGCTTACTTGGTGTATTGCTTTTGTGCGGATGTAAAGAAGTTTGACCATGTATTTGCCAAGTTTGCGTTAAACTCGGTAACAGTGTCAAATGTCTTGCCATACAATTTGATATTTTCTCTGGCAGAGTTCAAAATATCTATAGCTAACTGATTTGCAGTATCAAACACATGAAATGCTTGTGAAGTGAATTCGTTTGATTGTTTTCTGTATTGCTCTGCATATGGAGTTGTGGCTGGTGTAATTGTATTTTTTACATTGTTTCCTAACCAGGTTTTTTGAATAGCAACTGTTCTGTTAATTAGTTCTTTTGTTACTTGGAAGTAGTCTTGTTGTAGATTAGAAATTGATTGTGCGTATTGTGGTTGATATTTTGAAATTTCGTCAATTGTTCTTAACATAGTTTGCTTGCACGTGTCTATCATTTCGGAGTTTTCTGCTACATTTTCTCTAGTTTTTTCTGTCATTTATCTTCACCATTTAATGGTATTAGAAGGGTATATAAATCTTTGGTAGTCAAAGGGTATTAATGGTATTGACTACCTTACATATACAATAATAGGGATAGGAATTAAGCCACTTGAAGACCATTTTCATTTATTAGTAAAACTATAGTTTCGAAAATTCAATAGAAAAATAAACCTCCGTTCGGACAATAACTCCGATTATGCAAATAAATCACTGTAATTTTCCCGAAGGGGTTCTTTATGATTTAGATAATTTTGTTTGGATAAAGAAAGATGATCTGGATGGGTCTGTTTACACTCTTGGAGCAACGCCAATTCTTGCTGCACTGGCGGGAAAACTAACGAAAATTAAACTTAAAGAAGTCGGCGCTATTGTGGAGAAGAACAAAAGTGTGGCATCAATTGAAAGCCTTAGATATTTCGGTATGGTAAGATCACCGCTCAAGGGAAAAATCATTAAGGTTAATAATGCCTTATTTAGTAATCCCAAATCTGTTAATGATTTTCCATATGATGATGGATGGTTTGTAAAAATAAACACCCAATATTCAAATGGAACAAATGATTCTGATTTCAAAGCAGAAAATCTAAAATCAATTAATGAATGCCATGTCGAAATAAAAAGTCTTATCGAAAAGCTTCACATCAGGTGTTTTTCTGCGTTTCCTGATTATGAGATGTTTGAGATTGGAGTGGAATGTGCAGCAACCCTTACGAAGCTTGATGAATTAGTAGGCAAGATTGACTTGGGAAATGTAGTTCATGTTGTTTCTGATGACAATTCTGCTGACCTTGAGATGATAAGATGGTCTGAAGAAAGAGAACAAAGTCTTTTAGAATCTAGAAAGGAAGGTACGCTTTATCATTTTATAGTAAAGAAAATAAAGTAATGTAAAAAAAAATGAAATAAAAGTGACATCGAATTATGTGATTAGATTCGAGTCAGAGTTCCATTTAACTACTTTTCAATCGGATTGTCTATCATGTTTCCCCATTCTGTCCACGAACCGTCATAATTTTTGACGTTGGGGTATCCTAGAAGGTACTTTAGTACAAACCATGTATGCGATGATCTTTCGCCAATTCTACAATATGAGATTACTTCTTTATCCGGCGTAATTCCTTTTGCTTCGTAAATCTTTGCTAACTCATCAGCAGACTTGAATGTTCCATCCTCATTTACTGCCTGAGCCCATGGAATATTCGCTGCACCGGGAATATGTCCACCCCTTTGAGCATGCTCTGTGGGATATTCTGGCGGAGCTAATATTTCTCCGGTGAATTCTTTTGGACTTCTAACGTCAACTAGTGCCTTACTGCCGAGAGTATCACTCACATATCTCAGAAACACGCGTATGTTCTTGTCAGGATCAGAACTTTTGAAATTTCCTTGTGGGTAAGTTGGTATATCTTTTGTAAGCGATTTGTCTTCTTCCAGCCATTTTTTCCTACCTCCATTCATCAATTTCATATTCTTGACTCCATAGTACGTAAGAGCCCAAAATGCGAAGGCAGCAAACCAATTATTAAAATCTCCATAAAGAATTAATGTGGTATCATCACTAACTCCTATTCTTTGCAACAAATCCTGACATGCTTGCTTACTTAGAATATTTCTCGCAAGAGGATCGTTTATGTCAACTTTCCAATCTATTAGAACTGATCCTGGTATATGTCCCAATACATAGTTTGCAGTAGGATCATAATCTACCTCAGCGATGCGAACTTTGGGATCGTTTAGATGATCTTCAACCCATTTTGTATCAACTAGAACTTCTGGATGAGAATAATTCAATACATAACACCTACCTTAAATTTACTTTCAGCTTATATTAGTTTTTCACGGAATAGGTACTCTAAAAAAGCCTTAGTATTGCTAGAAACTACTACAATGAAAGTTCAAATTGATTAACCATGATTAGCACCCCTATATCCTATTTTCAATTCCGCATCACCGTCATATTTTGGCTTGATGGCAAGTTGACCTGGAGTATATATCAAATGCTCTTTTGTAAACGATGATAGTTCGTAGTCGTTTGTCATATATAGTGCATAAAAAGGGCAGGCATCAACGCACAGACCACAAAACACACATTTTCCATAATCAATTTGGGGCATTATGGATTTTTTGTTATGTTTCCATTGTTCATCGACCTTTACCATTCCTATTGCTTCAGCAATTCCCTCACAGGCAATAGCGCAAAGCTGACATCCGGTACATTTATCATGAAATAGAATGTGTCGACCTCTTGAACCTGCAATTCCAACACCTCTCTTTGGATCAAATTGATATCCATCGCCTACAAACTTTAATTTCTTTTCGGGATATCTGAGTGTAAATCTCTTGATAAGAAGATGCTTTGATCCAGATTCTATTGCCTTTATGAAGCCACCTGCTGAATTCATATGACTAACTTGTGATGAGCTATATTTTAAGTTAAGATAAATCAAAATATCTTGAACAAATCAAAGCTCGATATTTAATATAATATTTGATCCGTGGTCACCTAGGCGCGTACAATCCTATATATGGTCCCATCTATTCCCAGCACATAGAGAAACCCGTCCTGTCCGACTTGTATGTCTGTTATTACACCAAACCCGCGACCAAACACGATACTTTGAACTTCCTGAGGAGTATCGGCTATCTTATCATTTAAGGGAGGATCCAAAAGTAATTGTTCTCTGTTAGAATCTAGTTTGAAATTGTATAGATTACCAGTTTTTACATCACCTACAAACATTGTGTTCTTATATTGTTCTCCAAGTTTAGATGAATTGAGAAATTTTACAGCTGTTGGAGCTACAGTTTCCTTCCACACGAACTCGGGATCACTATATTTTCCTTTTCCATCAAAATGAAATAAATCTTGATCTGGGTCAAATCTTGATAGGGCCATACCCATGGCCTTTCTCCAGCCACTATTAAAGCCAGGAAATACATAATTAATTTCATCCTTGTCAACTCCACCATTTTCACTATCCCATAAGTTACCAGATACAGGATCAAAATCAAACCCAAAGCTATTGCGTATTCCATATGCATAGTATAAAATATTTGGAACCTTGCTCCCAAAAGGGCCGTCAGGCACAGCTTTGCCATCTTGAGTCACTCTTAAGATTCCGCTGGTTCCATCCGGAGCATTACCTCTCATAATATTCTGGATGTTACCCATTCTGCCTCCCACATCACCCACCACAACATACACATTCTTATCAGGTCCTATCACAACTTTTCCACCGTTATGATTATTCTCATGTCCTAATATTGGAGAATTTGCGGGTAAATTCAGAAGCAATAGTGGATTTACTAGTTTGTTATCGACCAATTCGTATCTGTATAATCTGTTACCAACAATTCCAGTACTGTTGGTTTCCGTATAAAATAGGAATACAAAGGTCTTTCCCTCTTGACTCTTTGACACTGCAATTCCCAACATTCCCAACTCTACTTCTGTTCCAACCTTTACTTGCAGAAGTGGTGTGGCTTGAAGGCTACCATTTAAGACTCTCTGGACCTTTCCTGTGTTTTTTTCTAAAACAAGAATATCATCTGGACCGAGAAAGGCCATACCGGTTATTGGACCCTTCAGGCCATCTTTAAAGGTTAATTCAACCTTCAAAGAAGGGTCTACTAAAGTCTGACCAGTGCTCTCAGGCAATGCTCTTACATAAGCAGCATGGGCAATCTTGTGCTCGTAAATAATAGAGGAAAAGGCAAAAGTAGGGATTAAAATTAAAGTAAAAACGAGCATAACTACTATCTGCCTTCTCATCAGTAGAAAAATTTCCAGTCAATCTTTTATCTGTTTTGAAATAATGCTAGCCAAATTGCTCATGTATTAATCTCATATACCCTATACTTACCAAATCATGTGAATAAATTTTCATTCATAAACGACATATTGCCAACGATAAATTAGATTTAATCAAAGGCAATCAGTAAAACTCGAAGATAAAAGTTGAAAATAGAAAGATAGATAATATGTTTATCCATATTTATCTTGTAATTTGACAAGTAGGCTTATTTCTCTATCATCATTAGATGACAAATATGTAAAAGAAAAGAGTAATCTGAATTCAGAACCGGAGTGGATGATGGAAATAAGGAAGAATGCATTTTCAAACTATTCCTCTCTTCCTCATGAAGTTTCACCGTTGTACAAGAAATATTCTGATGCTAATCTTCTTTATCCGGAGCGTGTTTATCTTTCACAAGGGACTAAAGACTATGCTCCAGAAGAGTATCTTAATGAAAGGATAAACGAGCTTCAAAAAGAAACTAGTATTCTTAAAATTGGTTCCTCAATCGTTCATTCGAATGTTCCTGAAAAGCTGTTAAAGCAAGGTGTAGTTATTTCAGATCTTAAGAGTGCGATAAAGGATTACGGAAGTATTATTAAAGATAGACTGAATTCAAATCAACTTAACTATACAGAAGATAAGTTTCTGGCTTTGGAGTTGTCCTGCTTTGACTCTGGTATTTTTGTGTATATACCAAAGAATGTAAGAATAGATGAGTCAATTAGAATCATCGATGTTTTGGCACCTGACGGAACATCATCAATAACAAGGAACATAGTGATATCAGAATCAAATTCAAAGGCAAGTATAGTTCAAGAATTATATAGTAATGAACAATCTGACAACAAAGTTCAACAATCATTGTTTGAACTTTTAGAATGCTATGTTGGAGCAAACTCTGAACTGGAAGTTGTAACACTGCAAGCCATGGATGAAAAAAGTACGGTTAACTTTTCAAATCGGAAAGCATTCATTGATAGAGACGCAAAAATGTCCTGGTATATGGGATTATTTGGAGCCCAGCTTTCGAGGTATAAAATTGACAATATTATGAAGGGAGCGGGAGCAAGTGCAGAGGACGTAGAAATTATTTTTGGCATCAATAATCAGTCGTTTGATGTGACATCAAATCTTATTCACGAGGGGCCAAATACAAGGGGCAGAGTGTTATCAAAATCAGTAATGAAAGACAATTCAAAGTCCCTTTTTAAGGGTATGATAAAAATTAATAAAAATGGTAAATCTGCGGAATCGTTTCTCGCCGGTCATTCGATATTGTTAGATAAAGGAGCCAAGTCCGATACGATACCTGGACTTGAAATTGAAACAAATGAAGTAAGGGCGACACATTCTGCGTCAGTTGCACAAATAGATGAAAACCAAATCTTCTATCTTATGTGTAGAGGACTTAGTAACGAAGAATCAAAAAGGGAAATTGTTAGCGGTTTTTTGGAACCCTTGTCTCGCAAAATGGGTCCGACAATTCGAGCTTGGGTTAACTATCTTATGGAAAATAAGTGGCTTGGAAAACCATTAATGCTCAAAACTGACGAGGCAATGGAACATATCCTTGAAGTCGAAAAGTCAAGATACAGAGAGACAGAAGACATATTTGAAAAACATTATAAGTATAGATAGACCGAAAATATTGCAAAAAAGTGATTTAGTATGAGTTCATGGATTAAGGCATGTGAGATAAAGACACTAAACAACGGTGAAATGTTTGATTTTGATCACGATGATAAGAAAATTCTAATTATGAAAATGAAAAATAAAATTTATGCAACTGATAGGATATGCACACATGCATTCGCTGATCTTTCTACCGGATTCTTGAATGAAGACGACAATACAGTTACCTGTCCACTCCACATGTCTAGATTTAATATACAGAGTGGTGTCCCTGAGAATTTACCCGCCGAAGAACCTCTCAAGACCTACGGAACAGAGGTAAAAGATGGGTGGGTGTATGTTTTAATTTGACAATTAAATAATAGTTATGCCGTCTCGCTATCAGGTTGTACTTTTTTCGGTCTAATGGAATAGATTAACAGCCCAACTATAATAGCCATTATGATGTAATTGATAGGGGGAGTTATAATCATAGAAATGGTTCCTATTTTTGGTACCACATACACAACTTTTCCAACGTAATTCTCTTTAAATAATGGATAGTCTATCCCTGGGATGGAATATGGGTTTCCGTCTCCTCTTGTTCTAAGAACTTGTTTTTGAAAGAAGTTGCCAATTTCAGCTATTCTATGTACTATGACTTTTGGTTTTCCATCTTCCGTTTTAGCATCAGGCGCTCTGAATACTATGATGTCTCCAACTTTAAGATTATCAAATGAAGTATCAAAAGAATTATTCTTTATTATTACGATATCACCTATGTTTATTGTCGGAATCATACTACCACTAACCACTACGTAAAAAGGGTTAAAGGATCCAAATAACGTGTGAATAATAAGTAGACCGCCTCCAATAATAATCGCAATTCCAATTAAGCTATATATCGTATTCTTGTTCATTTTGGATATATCTTTGTAATCAATTACAATTGACCATTAAAACCTATTGATCGGTATTGTGAAGAATAATATTAAAAAATATAACTAGTAAATTACTTTACTTGTTTATGGAAAAAAGGGAGAACAATATGTTTTCACGAGAGGCGTCTATCAAGAACAAAGAAAGATGTCATGATTTACTCTTAGCATCACAAAAAGTACGATATGTGGGAATGATAAATAATTTTGGAAGGACAATTGCCGGACAGTTACGTGCAGGGCTCGTACCATTACTTAATGTTGAACATGCAATAAATGAACATTTTATTGAGGCTACGCGAAATCAGTTGCGCAAAGCATTTGATCCAGTCTTAGGCAGCACATTATACACTTTAACTGTAAATCAAAAAGTGATTACTCTGACAATCCCGATTAAATTTGGAGGATACTTTTACATCACCCTAGATAACGACATTGCAAGCCAAGATTTAATAAAATTAGTAGATTTGCTAACTGAAAAGATTAGTACTTATTCTAATTAGCGCTAGTTATTTAGCAAACGCTTTTAATCTCTTTTTGAATTCTACGTCCTTTGCTATTGATGGATGAGAAGGATCTGCCAAGATAATTTCATACCATATGTTTTTGCCATCTTTATAAAGGAAATAAGAACCCAAAACTTCCAGATTAGGATACTTTTCATTTACTCTTCGTTGTGCAACTAGTTTCATACTATCTGATTGCTTAATCTTAACTACACCCAGATGTTTTGGCCTTCTACCAGATACAGGACGTTGCTTTCTCATTCCACCTCTTCCAACCTTCGTTCGAATTACAATGATGCCCTGTTTTGCTTTATATCCCAGCTTGTGAGCTCTATCCAATCTACTAGGTCTGTCTATTCTGTGAATAGTTGGCTCTTTTCTCCATGCCATTGCTCTGCTTTTTAATTCCTCCGAGTTGGTCTTCCACATCTTCGTCCACATATCGGCCATGTACTGATGCATATAACAGATAATTCCAGACAAGACCTTAATATCTGTATTTTGTTGACTTGGCTCAAAGTCAGTCAAAAGTGCAATAAAGAATCGTTTTTGAGTGCGACTTTAATATGTCATCTATGTTATCGATTGGTTAGCAGTGTCTGGATTACCTTTTCTGCTATAACAGTTGAAGCAAGTTCTTGGGCTTCTTTTGTTTGAGCTGCAATATGAGGTGAGCAGATAATGTTTGGCAATTGCAATAACTCAGTGTTAGTAGGTGGTTCTACTTCGAAAACATCCAGTGCGGCTCCAGCGATTTTTTTTTCACTTAGCGCGGTAAACAAAGACTGCTCATCTATTATTTCTCCTCTAGAAGTGTTGATGAGGTAGGCAGTTGGTTTCATGTAAGATAACGTCTTTGAATTTATCAGATGTTTAGTATCCGTAGTTAATGGCACATGACACGTGACAAAGTCCGAATTTTCAAGAAGCGTCTTTAAATCTGTTTTAATCAAACCAACTTCTCTGACATATTCTTGATTTATTGGAAAAATATCGTAGCCAATCAAATTCATTCGGAGACTTTTTGCTATTCTACCAATATTTCTTCCTATGTTACCCACCCCGATTATTCCTAAATATTTGCCTCTGAGCTCGCTACCACTTAGTTCTTTTTTCAACCATTTGCCTGACTTAATCCCATCGTTGGCCTTTGGAATATTTCTGCATAGTGATAACATGTGGCCTAATACAAGCTCTGATACTGCATTCATTGCTGCCTCGGCAGCATTCAAAACCTTGATTCCTTTAGTATCTGCATAATTCGTATCAATATTATCCAACCCTACCCCTACCCTAGCAATGATTTTGACGTTTGGTGCAGCGTCAATAATGTCCTTTGTTATCTTGGTTCTGCTTCTAACAATTATTACATCGCAGTCTTTCACAGAAGTTATTAATTCATCGTGCTGAATGTCGGGTTTATAGTCCACGATCAAACCCGCTTTTTTCAATATGGTTATACCTATTTCATCTATAGCATCGCAGATAATTATTCGTCCCTCAACCTGCATGAGATTATGCAAATTGTAGGTCTTATAATTTGGTTGCTAAATCAATGGAATTAAATATCGCTAAAGTTACCATCTAGTCATAATCCTTTAGCAATTAGTAATAATATATGCCACTACGGTATTGAATCGATATGTCATCCCTCTGCTATGAATATGATAACTCTTTAATACCGCGGCTGATTATCGGGTGTCCTGTATAGACCTTTTACTATTATGATAATAATCTCGTTACTCGTTGTAGTCATGATATATTCATCAATTACTCCTATATCAGCGCTTAAAGTCGAATGTCAAGACAGTGGTAACATGTCACACTGCAAACTCACCTATTCTAGCGGTGCAGTGTATTACCTGGATTGTACACAAGATAAAGGCAACTATCATTGCAAGGATGTCACTCCGACTACCAAAACTATAACTGTCATTCCACCTGCTCTAAAAAATGCAATGGAGACAGCCATACAAACGAGTCCGGAAAGTCAGGCGCAAAATGATACGGGTGGCATGACAAGTGATAAAGATATTTCAAAAAGCCCCGAATAATTTTTCAATAAATGTATAATGATTGGATGTAATTTCAGGTTTGCATTAACGAGTTTTAAGATACAGTTTTAAATATACAAGAAATAAAAAAAGAATTCTATAAAATAGAAATGAGGTAAAAACTCATATTGTATTCTGAAAATATGAAGGAACTTCACTATTTTGATTTTACTGGAATACCAGTTACAAATTTATAGAATTTTGGTCATGGTAATATTTGATTTATCTGCTTGATTGACAATCAGGAGAAACAAAAAATAATTGAACGTGTTAAATCCATGGTTTTTTTATGCATGTATTGTAACAGTCGGCTTCCTATTGCTTTATCTGTTATTGATTACGAGGAACATGGCTCAGGGCCTCATGCTAAGGGATTTTTTATCTGTCCAGATTGCAAGAATAAATTTATGATAAAGATTGAAGACCTAGGTAAAGTAGGACAGGTTTGAACTCTTATTAGGAATCGTTAACAACACGATGTATGGAGTTGCATTATGTCTGCCTTAGGTGCGGCCATAAAAAACATGATCATGATTCGTCTCCTAACTCTCATTGCCATAAAGCATATTGTGGATGTTTGGGTTTTAAGACAACTTTACTAACACAATTATTTTAGTGAAATTGTTTATATCTTCACATCGAAATCAAATATCTTAATTTAGGATCAAAGTGAACTAATAAGGGCAGCAAGAAAATAGTTATCCGGAGGCTTTTTTCGCTAAGCGTCGTAATAAATTTGAGATCGTTAATAGATTTTGCATGTTAACGCTTGATCATTGTAAACAGCGTGAACAAAGACCAGTGAAAGAGATAGTACTACTGCCTAATTCCAAGAAAAAATCTAATCAAATAGAGATTAGTTAGTTCAATTGTAACTAGAGTTAGAAATTATTTCGGCTACTATCGCATCAACATAGTACTTCTCCTTGCCTTGCAAGTCATTTACTTCCCAAGCAAAATGACTGCCGCCAGTATTAGTAATATCCGTATGACCGATAATTTTTCCAATATTGTTTTGCTCGGGATCTGACTCATACACACTCCCATCGGGCTTTACATAAACAAAGTGGGGAGCTTTATCAAACCTGTCTTTTGAAATATTATACGAGCTTACTACTTTTTCTATGGCGTTATCTGGAGTTATTGGTATTCTCGATAACGAGAGTCGATTTTGAGAATCCTGAAGACCATAAAAAACAACAAGTGTTACCAATATTCCAAAAGATACTGTTACTAAGATTCTTTTATTCACCAATTGGTCGCCTCCACTATACATTGATTGATTGACCCATTGACGGATTGAATTAAACGCAAAATCATATCAATATCATGCCAATTAATTATCAATTATTCCTTTGAACCAAGAATGTTCTTTTTTGAGAGGGCTTTGTCCAGGTCTTCTTTAGTCATAAGTCCTTTTTCAAGAATCAATTCTCTAATACTTTTGTGTGTTGCCATTGACTCTTTGTATATCTCGGATGCTTTGAGGTATCCTATATGCGAATTGAGTAAAGTAACCAATACTGGGCTTTTTTCTACAAATGAAGCAAGTTTTTGCTCATTTGCCTTCAATCCATCAATCATATTTGTAGCATAAATTCCTAGAAAGTTTTTTAACATATCAGTTGATTCCAACATGTCTTTTATCATACCGGGTAACATTACGTTTAATTCGAATTGTCCTGATTGGGCGGCAAGAGCAATCGAAACATCGTTACCTACAATTATAAAACAAATCATGTTAAGACATTCAGACAATGATGGATTTACTTTTCCCGGCATTATGGAGGAGCCAGCATGTACTGCAGGTATTGTAATTTCTGAAAGTCCTGCTACAGGACCTGATGCCATTAACCTTAAATCATTTGACATTTTTATTAATTCAATCGCAACGTTTCTCAAAATAGAAGAACACATTGTGATGTCAAATTTACTCTGTAAGGAAAAGAAAAAGTTCTGTGAAGGCTTTAGATTCAATCCAGACACTTGAGATAAATATTTGATTACCATCTTACTGTAGCCTGGAGGGGCATTAGCTCCTGTTCCAACTGCTGTGCCGCCAAGGCCTACCTGTTCTAAATCAGAATTTGAACCGACAATTTTGTCAAGACCTCGCCTAAGGGAAAATGCATATTCACTAAATTCCTCACCAAGTGTAACAGGTATTGCATCCATTAGGTGAGTTCGACCTATTTTAATGACATCTTTAAATTCCACGCTTTTTTTCTCGAGCGAAGCAATGAGTAATTTAAGTGAATCCTCAACGTCTTTCAAATTCATTAATAACGCGATATGCATCGCTGTTGGAAATGTATCGTTACTAGATTGAGACATATTTACATCATCATTTGGATTAATAAATGAATAATCACCGATTTTGTGTCCACAAATTTCAAGAGCCTTGTTTGCGATAACTTCGTTAGTATTCATGTTAAACGCTGTTCCCGCGCCTGAATTAATTGCATCAACAATGAATTGATCCAATAAATCCCCCGATAATATTTTATCACATGCCTTTACTATTGCATCGGCTTTTTCTTCAGGCAAGATTTTTAAATCTCTGTTTGCCAGTGCTGCAGAACGCTTTATCATCACAAATGCCCTTATCATATTCAAATGGGACCTCTGACCTGTTACTTTGTATTGGTTAGAAGCTCTCACAGTAAATGGTCCATAATATGCGTTAGCGGGGACTTTGACCTCTCCTAAAGAGTCTTTGTCTACGCGATACGACTCCATAAACACAAAAACCAGCACTGATCTAATAAATCAATCGACTCTTCATAGTGATATATCATACCACGAAAATAATAGAAACTCCTACGTCCCTATGTCAGTGTTATTACCACGTATGACTACCTTACTCTCCGATAATTTTGACTAACACTCGCTTGTTTCGACGACCATCAAACTCTCCATAAAATATTTGTTCCCAAGGTCCAAAATCAAGATTACCATTAGTAATGGCAATCACTGCTTCCCGACCCATCAGTTGACGTTTAAGATGAGCATCGGCGTTATCCTCTCCAGTATCATTATGCAAGTACTGATTAACAGGTAAATGAGGTGAAAGTTTTTCAAGCCATTTCTCAAAATCGGCATGCAAACCTCCTTCATCATCGTTAATAAAAATGCTTGAAGTAATATGCATCGAATTTACTAAACAAAAGCCTTCGCTAATTTTAGAGTCGTGAACAATTTTTTCTATCTCAGGTGTTATATTTACCAATTTGAATCTCTTCTCAACATGAAATGATAAATATTTTGTAACTGATTTCAAATTACTGGAAAATTAAAGCAATATAATATTTAAATTTCTTACCAGTTTCAGAATAAAAAAACTCTTATTACAAATATTAAATATTTCAAATCACTAGAAAATTGAACAGAAATAGGTTTGGTGTTAAGGGCGAATTACTCGTATCAATATTTGCGATTGCAATTGTTCTTGCATTCATTGTAGAATTTGAATCCAGCGAAAATAATATTTCGTTTGGTCAAACTGATCAGTTTGCTAAATCTCAAAATGAATCAAAAAACCAAGCTATCTTACAATTTCAAAGTCAATTTTGTGGTATGAATTCTACTGTTAATAATAACGCCTTCATTACTGAATACCTACTTCCACAGAAATGCGAAATGCCATTAGGTATATTGGCAGATAACGATTCTGTTTGGTATGTATCCACCAAGCTAGGGACTCTTGGAAAATTTGATGTTAATAGTAACAAAAGTGAAGAATTTAAAATCCCTGTTTGGGACAGCCGATCAAAACCAACTGACATGTCACAAACCTGGGACATCAAGACAGATTTAAAAGGAAATGTCTGGTTCACTGATGAAAAGCAAAATGGAATATGGAGGTACGAACAAGAAAGTAAGAATTTTAGTTTCTTTCCAGTACCTGAAAGACCTTCTGCATTTGGTACAATCTATCCTGTTTCAATTGCATTCAATGGTGATGATGAAATTTATTTTGTAGGCATTAGATCAAAGTCCATTTGGTCGGCAAACATCTCGGATCTGAAAAATATGTCGCCACAAGGTATTTCGAATGTTTCTATTCCACTATCCTCTTTCAAAGGAATAGACCCTGACTTGGTTAGTACTGGCTCAATTGATATAGATAAGAAAAGAAATGTCATCTGGTTATCAGTACTAGCATTCGGAGTTAAAGGACAACTATTCAAATTTGATCTAGCTACAAAGACATTCACCCCATTTGAGTTGCCTGAGCATCTTCAATCCCCAGTGGGGATTGCCATTGATGAAAAGGGCAACCCCTGGATAACGGACCATGGTACAAGTATTTTCTTTATGATTAATTCTACTAATGGCAAAATTTCGGAATTTAGTACCCCTCCACTATCGCGAATTTCCGCAAATATTCCAAAGGATTTCAGTTATACTTTGCCTTATTGGATTAGGATGGATGAAAATGGTAATCTTTGGTTCAATGAGCATATTGGTAACAAAATCGCAAAATTCAACCCTACAGATGGAACGCTAATTGAATACTGGATTCCTACGCAGAATAGTTTGTGGGCACCCTGTACCCCTAATGAAAAATCTTGTGGGATCTCCAATACTCTTCAGTTTTCGATAGGAAAAAATAACCAAGTGTGGTTTTCAGAATGGACAGAAAACAAGTTAGGCATGTTGAATAGCTCAACACCTCTTTCATTTGTTGTGGATAGCAACTCCAAGGAATTTAATGTCAAACGTGGACAAACAATTCAAGTACCAATGGTGGTTTCTGCTAACCATCAAGTAGACCTTAAAATGATTGCTTCATCTACGTTTACAAATACAGGTAATTTTGGAAATTCTTCTTTTTCGTTCAGCCAGGATTCATTTTCTATGAAACCAGGTGAAACAAAGAACGTTACTTTTTTGCTTACCCCGTCAACAGATCTAGAAAATCGTGAATATACCTTGATGATAGGAGCGGAAAATAATGAAATGTCCTATCTTAAATCAATAAAATTAAATATTTCATAGATTAATTTGCCCGCTCAAGAGCTTCTATTCCAGGCATCTTGTCTCCCGCCAGGAATCTGAGCGTTGCCCCACCACCGGTTGATAAATGAGTTACTTCATTTTCTGAAACGCCTGATTTCTTAAGAGCCGCAATGGAATCACCTCCGCCGACAAGTGTCATTGCTCCTCTCCAAAAAGCAAGGGCCATACTCTTTGCTACACTCATAGTCCCCGCAGAGAATTGGCTGACTTCGAACATTCCCATGGGTCCATTCCAAAAAATGGTACCAAATCCGTTTCCACCGATTTCAGAAGAATACATCATAGAAGTTTCATTTCCTATATCAAATCCGCTCATTCCGTCTGGGATATCACCAGAAATGGCTGAAAAAGACTTTTCCTCAGAAGAGACTATATGATCAACTGGAAGGAGTATCTTATCACCATATGATGCCAGGGCTTTTTTCACCCAATCATAGTGTTCTTCATCAAAGAGCGAATTGCCAATTTTAAATCCTTTTGCCTTAAGAAAGGTGTATGCTGCTGCACCACCAATCAGTAATTTATCAGCTTTCGGCAGTAAATTTTCTAACGCTCCGATTTTATCCTTAATTTTAGAGCCCCCGATTACAAGAGTGAATGGCTTTTTTGGATTATATCTTATCATTGAAAGATATTCTATTTCTTTTTTTAAACTAAATCCTGACAATCGGACTTCAAAATTTTTTACAGCTCCATAAGTCGAAGCATGTTTTCTGTGAGATGTACTGAACGCATCGTTAACATACACATCGGCTAATGATGATATGGATTTGGAAAATTCGGGATCATTATTCTGCTCCTCTGGATAGTATCTCAGATTTTCTAATAGTAGAATACTACCATAATTTAGCTTGTCTATCTTGGCCAGCACCTTTGGACCAATGCAGTCGTCAATAAAGTCTACGTTCCGATTGAGAATTTCTTTTAATCTAGCAGCTACGGGAGCAAGTGTGTTGCTTTGATCTCGGAGTTTAGGTCTCCCAAGATGAGAAGCCAAAATGACCTTTGCACCTCTTTTAACAAGGTATTCGATAGTGGGAATTGCACTCCTAATTCTGTAATCTTCAGTAACAGCACCGTTGTTAATTGAAATATTAAAGTCTACTCTTACTAGGACTTTCTTTCCATAATATTGGATATCATCCAGGTCCGATATTGATCTGAGCATCTAATTCCAAGTATGGCTTTTATGTACTAGAAGGATAAACTTTTCTCCTACTTTCAGGACAGTCGGTAGAATTGCAACTTTTTCCGATATGGCTATGTGTATAGATTGGTATCTGACTTTCTAATTTCTATTGTAACTTTATCGCCCACTCTAATTCCAATATCTTCGTATTCTCTGACACTTATTTTGAAAGTTGGAGAATCACTAGCACCCCCACCGGACATCATTCTAGAGATATTTCCCATAGCTTTTGGAAGATTTTTCATCATGTCTTCCGGAGACGTAAATGCCATAACATTTGAACCAAATGGGTTCATTGGCTTATCGGTTTTGTAATCATTAGGGTCATTGAAACCAACATAGACATAAGGACCTCCATCCTGTGCAGCTTCAATACGTGCTACAATAAAGTCTTTTTTCATACTTGCCATATTACTTATTGTCCTATAGCATATAATTGCCTTTCCATTAAATATTTCTCAGCCAAAAAGAGCTAATTTAAAAAAAAAGTTGCTGCTTTTTTTGTGGGATAGGAATTAATTAATCACAACTGCTAGATTGGTAATATCTGATGTCGGTCAATAGTATGAACATGCCCTCTTTTAGGAAGTTAAGATAATATTTCTTGATACTCGTTACTTTAATTTGAAATGATTTCTACATAACTGATCTATTTTTACCAAATTTTAGTAACTTCTGCGCATTGCAAGCGATCTGGATTTTCAATAAGAAAGAATTGGGCGTATTATGATTTATTGAAATTCGCGTAGGCTCATTCACAATCAAAATAAATCGTGAATTGCGTCAGGGCTTTAGGTATGAAATTAATCTTCCTGAACGCTCTGGCTTTTCAATAAAGTTATCTTGACACTTGTCGGACAGCCCAATTTGCTTGAAGCAACTTTGAAACCATCCTTTGCCAGCTGGAGATTTGCCTTTGAAACATACGCTTCAAATATTGATTGATCTGGCTTCACCCTGGCGGCAAGACCGGTGGCCTTTCCAAACGCTCTCCTCATTCCCTCCTGCAATCTGTCTGCACCAGCCGTAGCTATCATTTTATTTTCACGTAAAACCAAGTGAGGGTAAACAGTAAGCCTAGAAAAAAAGCTCATATCTCCTGCCTGGGACATTCTCTTATTTGCAGCCAGTCTTGCAGATTCAAGCGCATTGTGTCGAATCTGCATTTTCTCACTAACAATCAATTCAAGCTTATAATCATAATCTGCTTTAGACTGCCCTGAAGAAAACCTTGCAATTTTGAGCTGAGGTTTCCCAGAAATATATTCTCTCCTTACATAGGGCATTCCTTTAGTTTCTCTATAATTAACTCCTTTCACAATTCATAACCTGTTTTAATACTTAAATGCCTCTTTCAGAGTGATTTAATCGTTATGTCTTCAGAAGCAGATCAGAGCGCCGAATTTCAAAATGTAATCGAGGGAACCATAACAAGAAAATGCATGATAAAGATAGACGATTCAAGATCACAAGACCAGCTTCGCAGTAAAGGATATGGCGACAAAGACAATAATAGTTATTTATTAGAAACTTATGAAGCTCTGTATCTTCTTTATCTTAACAGGTTAATTATAACAAATGGAAGTGTGGTTAGCTTTAGCGATCTTCTAAAACATGTTTTAAAATATGATAAGGACATTCTTACAAAATTTTTAGTGTATAGAGATTTGAGGAGCAGGGGATACGTTGCAAAGGAAGGGTTTGGATTTGGAGCGGATTTTAGAGTATACGAAAGAGGTGGATATGAAAAGAAACAGGCAAAATTTGTTGTCTTTTGCGTTAATGAGGGCATTAATGTCAATGTAGGCGATCTCTCAAAAAATGTACGTGAAATAGAGACAATGGGGAAAAGTGCAATAGCTGCAGTAGTTGAAAGACGTGGTGAAGTAATTTATTATAAACTGAGTAACATGAGGTTTAATGAAAATAAAAAACAAGAGACAACTCTAACTCTGAAGGAAAGATAATAGTTAAATAAAAAGGCCCTGAAAATGCTAAATGTAAGGAGTGTCATTTAAAGAGATCTACTGTCAAGACTGCAAAATAATTTTGGCTAGATACAATGAAGATTACTTTTCTGACGCCAGTATTGACGAATTGTCCAAACTTCATTACTATTACCATGTCAAAGAAGGACATTCGGTAATAATCCGGAAAAAAAACAATAATGCCAAGTCATTAGTTCTTTGAAAAACACAGTAAAATTAGAAGCAAGAATAATATCTTTGCATACCTGTCATTTCAAGTACTACAAGATAATGATGACATTGGTAGTCCCCCTATAACTCTTGAGTAAAATCAAGTGTAGATGAAGAGACTTACCGGACTGCAGAATCTTGTAGTTTCAATGCTCCGACCGGGATTTGAACCCGGGATCTCCGCCTCGAGAGGGCGAAATGCTTAACCGGCCTACACCATCGGAGCGATAGAAAATTGGACTATTTTCTTCATATAAAACTTGTGCTAGCTATCTTATACTTTTTGGTATGATTATAATGTTGATACTAAAAGAAACATATCTGGAGAATTTTACTCCCAGCAAAAACTGAATATTGCATTGATAAAGATTTTGCCATAGAATGGAGTACAGAAAATTTCGTCTTCTAATCGAGTCTGATTTATAAAGTTCTTTGCCTTATATGATTATGATGGCGTCTGTAGAAATAATTGGTAAAGAAGCTGAGCTTTTCACAGAACTGCAAAACGGCCGAATCCGATGTACTGCATGCGCCAGAAAGTGTGAAATTCCAGAGGGAAAAATAGGTCTTTGTGGAATTAGAGGTGTCAATCACCAAAAATTATGGCTATATGTCTACGGGAGGGTAATTGCAGGACATGTAGATCCGATTGAGAAGAAACCCGTTATTCATTACAATCCAGGTTCATCAATATATTCAATTGCTACAACTGGATGCAATTGGCTTTGTAAATATTGTCAAAACTTTGACATCTCTCAGAGAAGAAAAATAGAAGGAACCGAAATGACTCCCGCTGAGGTTGTTCAACAGGCCCAACTATATGGCGCACAGGGTATTGCCTATACCTACAACGAGCCATCAATTTTTATGGAATTTGCAAAGGATTGTGGTATTGAAGCTCATAAGAAAGGAATTTTTAACATTTTTGTGTCAAATGGTTATGACACACCCGAGTCGGTTAATATGATGTCGAAATTCTTAGATTGCATTACTGTCGATTTTAAGGGTAGTGGAAATCGAGAATTTGTAAGACGCTACATAGGTATTCCCAATTCAGATCCGATATTTTCAACTCTTAAGGAAATAAAATCAAAAACTGATATTCATATAGAGATAACTGATCTTATAGTTCCTCAGGTTGGTGACAATTTGGATTCTGCAAGACCGCTTTGCAAATTTGTTTACGATGAACTTGGACCTGACACTCCGATCCATTTCTTACGCTTTCACCCAGACTATAAGATGATGGAGTTCGAATCAACTCCTGTTTTGACGCTGGAAAAACATTATGAAATAGCTAAACAAGTTGGATTGAATTATGCGTACATTGGCAATGTCCCAGGACATAGGTTAGAAAACACCTACTGCCCTGAATGCAATAATTTAGTAATTCAAAGAAATGGATTCAATATTGAGGGATGGAATTTGGATGATAGAAATTGCTGCAAACAATGTGGGAAGAGCATTCCAATTGTTGGATCTCTTCAAAAGAAAAACAAACGATGGTTTCAATTTATAGATTAATTCATTAATCAAAATCAAGTTACAAAATTGCTGAATGTAAGTTAAATTGTCCACCGAATAAGATTGAATTTCATGACTTGATTATTTTATCAATTTCATTTGGTAATCTACTGAATTTCCAGTAAATCTGAAGCATGATAAATCATAAGAATGGCAGTGTTTTTCATTCATGAGCCAAGTTCTCGTGCATTTAGGAAGGTTTTTGGCAAAGGCGCATCATACCATAGTAAACATTGACTGAATTAATTCCTGTGACACGGGACTATGTTATTAATCGAGTAACCCCGCGATACGAAAATTGTAGGAAAGGGGACAATGGGATAGTGCTTGTCGTAGGAGGTAGTAGTTTGTATCATGGTGCGCCCTTGCTGACATCATTATCTGCGCTGCGTGCTGGGGCCGACCTGGTTTACACCGCAGTTCCTAAAACTATTGTCAATGCTATAAGATCCCATTCGCCAAATCTCATCGCATTGCCGATGGTAGATAACTCGCTCACAGTCGGATCTGCAAATCGTTTGGTTATGAGTCTACCCAAGATACCTAACACTGCAACTATTGGAATGGGGATGACAATATCTAAACCTGAGGCGTTAAGCTCACTTATCAAGAAACTTAAGGAAAAGAGAATAAGACTGGTACTTGATGCCTCATCGCTAATTCCTCAGGTCCTTAAAGAAATTACAGAAACTGATACCATAGTAACACCACATGCGGGTGAATTCAAGAGAATTTTTGGTCAAGAGGTAGGGGTCAATGAAGAACAAATTATTTCTATAGTTTCAAAAATAGCTACAAAGTATAAGATTACAATAATACTAAAGGGGTGGCTAAATATTATCGCTGACCCAACTGGTAAAGTTGCGTCAATAAGAAGGAGTACTCCTGCTATGACTGTTGGAGGAACTGGAGATGTACTTGCTGGGCTCGTAGCTGCGCTTTATGCAAAAATGGACTCTCCTTTTGATGCGTCTGCACTTGCAGTTTATTTCAATGGGATTGCTGCCACTGCAGCAGCCAAACAGGCTGGTCTTCATTTAGTAGCCACGGACTTGATAGAAAAACTTCCAGAGGTAATGAAACCCTATGACAAAATTTCTAGTCAGAAAATCTAAATATATTTTGATTTATTAAAGATGCTATGCTTTTCATTTTGTAATGATATTTATTTTCCCTCTGGGTATTTACTACTATGTACTTGATCCCATCAAGTCTGGTTTCTTTTTTGCTTGTTGCATATTTTTGCCAGTTTAACCTTAGTATTGTTTATGGGGAGAATATTGAAATTTCTTCCGGAACCTCATTTGTTGATTCTAATGGCAAAATAAATGTCATAGGAGTTGTGACAAATCTTGGCACATCTTCAGAACATGTTACGGTTGGGTTAGACGTACGTGATAAAATTGGAGGTTCAAAAAGCACTTTGCGCGATACTACATTTAGTAAAATTATTTTTCCTGGAAAGGAATCTCCCTTTAAATTTAAAATTGGAGAAGGCTATGATGTATTAGGCAAGCCATATTTACTGGAAATGAAAAATGGAGATGAACCATACTACAATGTCATCGTACAAAACTATTCCAATTTCCCAGTTGGCCAAAACAAGGAACTTGTTGGAACACTGAAGAATGTTGGCAATGTTGTAGTGAAGAACATTAACGTATTTGCGTCAGTTCACGACAAGGATGGGAGACAAATTGATTCAATTAGATCTAATACTATCTCAACACTAAATCCTGGCGAGATAAAGCATTTTTCAGCAGCGCCGGATCATGTTGTAGCAAGTAACGCTAATTATTTCAGTTGTGCGGGATTTAATCCAAATTCTCCAATTAACACTCTTGACTTGGGTAATGGAAGATTTTTACCATATAGCTTGGAGAGTGTCGCAAAGATAAGCGATTTCAAATATAATGAATCAACGGATAGCATATCTTTTGTCGCTGATCACTATAATCCACTGGGAGGTATCATCACCTTAAAGATACCACAGTTAGATAACAATCACAATGTAACGGTATTTTTGGACAATTTGGACGTACATAACGAGCATATGACAAAAGACGGAAAAACTATCACAACTGACATATTTATTCCACCAAGTGAACACAACGTAAGAGTTTCAGGTATCCTAAATCATTCCTAAATCATTTGCCAGGCTATTCTGAAACAATTATGAATCCAAGAATGATTCAATGCAACGAGTCTAGGTTTCAATTCTAATCAACTCTTGTCAGGAATAGAATTTGAACCAGATGATATGTTCAGTTTGGCTCCCATTTTTAATATATAAGGGGTAACAAAAGTGGTAACGATAGTTACAACTCCTAATATCGGAAGAACATATGACGAAACTGCGCCTACATCTTGACCACCTTTTCCAACTATCAATGACATTTCTCCCCTGGCCGATGACAACCCTAGACCTGTTCTAACGGCCGTAGTAGTGTCGTACCCTGCTTTAATCTTTCCAGCACAGTGGGATCCGAAGCTTGGAATTCACGTGACTTGAAGTCGCG
>JADMIO010001162.1_pt1 | contig 37232 bp, 30 predicted proteins | sample 8958161 | NCBI WGS metagenome assembly JADMIO01 (sample SAMN16585339, study PRJNA669376) | soil metagenome | isolation source: Crop rotation soil | place: USA: Cullars Rotation, Alabama | collected 2011
CAACTTGTCCACGTGGAATTCTAAGCTTAGGATCCCAATGTGCTGGAAAGGCCGGATTCCTCCCGTGGAATTTCCCCCGCGCCACCGCCTTCCTCGGCGATTCCGGCAGCCACCTCGTCGGCTACCTCCTCGCCGTCCTCGCCATCCTCCCGCACTTCTATTCCGAGAAGCACCCCCACCGCTGGGCCGTCCTCAGCCCGCTCCTCGTCCTCGCCGTGCCGCTGCTCGACATGGCCTGGGTCGTCCTCCTCCGCTGGCGCATGGGCAAACCCTTCTACATTGGCGACACCAACCACCTCTCCCACCGCCTCGTCCGTCGTGGCCTGAGCAAGGTCCAAGCGGTGCTGGTGATCTGGCTCCTCGCCATCTGTGCAGGCGCGTTGGCGTTTCTATTGAACTGAAATCCAAGCCCTGCGCTGGATGACTTTCCCCCTCTCTTCCGCGCTTTAGCGGAGGAGAGGGCAGGGGAGAGGAGGTTTTCATGATCGCATGACCCAGGTGCTTCATCCGCTTCGCGCTTCTCCATTGCCTGCTCCTTGTCACCGCCTTATCCTCCCGCCATGACTTCACCGCGCCTCCTGTTCTGCTCGCTCTTCGCCGTCACCGCCCTCGCCGCCGATGGCCCCGTCACCCTCGTGGATGGCAAGAACCTCTCCCCCTGGCGCAAGAACACCGGCGACTGGCAGATCGCCAAATCCGTCGCCCTCAACACCGAAGACCCCAAGAAATTCGCCATCACCGACGGCGAAGGCGTGCTCGTCAACGGCCCCAAAGGCAAGACCGTGAACCTCATCAGCACCTTCGAGCACGATGACGTCCAGGCCCACATCGAATTCGTCGTCCCGAAAGACTCCAACAGCGGCGTCTATTTCATGGGCCGCTATGAAGTCCAGGTCTTCGACAGTTTCGGCAAAAAGGACGTGAAATACTCCGACTGCGGCGGCCTCTACGCCAGTTGCAGCGACCCCAAGCCCGACCATCCCGGCCGCGCGCCCACCGTCAACGCCAGCAAGCCCCCCGGCGTCTGGCAGGCCTTCGATGTCACCTTCCGCGCCCCGCGCTTCGACGCCAGCGGCAAGAAACTCGAGAATGCCCGTTTCATCAAAGTCGTCCACAACGGCCGCGTCATCCACGAGAACATCGAAGCTCCGCGCCCCACCTGTGCCGCCCTGTCCCTCGATGAAAAACCCACCGGCCCCCTCATGCTGCAAGGCGACCACGGCCCCGTCGCCTACCGCAACGTGAAGATCAACCCCATCCGCCTCGATTGAGCGGAGTGCGCCCGTCCCCGGGCGCAGCAATTTTGCTTTGTCGAGATGTTTTGATTGTAGCCTGCGCTGCGCACACTTAGAACCCCGTATTCCCCGTCAGCACGGGAACCACGATGGTTGAAGCATTGTTGTAATTGGTCAGCGCATTGCCCGTCGCCACGTTGTAATTGAACTGCGTCCGGCCGCCGCTGTCGCCGTAGGCGGTGTTGTCAATGCGGATGCCCCGGGTCTCGCTGTTCTCGATCCGGCAGTCCTCGATCTTCACGTCCTTCATGGGGTTCTGGCTGAGATAGACGTGGATGCCCGCGTGATTGTAGCCCGTATGGCTGCTGCGCGTCACCGTGTTGCGCTGGAACTTGAAGCCTTGGATCGGGCGGCTCACGGAAGGCGTCAGCGTTTCCGTGGCGATCATGATGCCGGCGCCGTAACCGCCATCAATGTAGTTGTCGCGCGCGGTCATGCTGTCGCCGCCGATATTCACGATGTTTCGCCCGTGGTAGGTGGCGGTGATGGTGTTGAACTGGGCGACATTTCCTGTGCAAAGCCCGTAATCGGCCCGGTTCACCTGCGCGATGGCGTCATCGCCCAGGCCGCGGAAAAAGCAGTTTTCCACGAGGCAGCCGGTCACCGGCCCGTCGCCCCAATGGATGCCGTCAAAATAAGTCCCGGTGAGCCGGCAGTTGCGGAAGGTCGCGTTGCTGTACGGCTCCCAGCCGATGAGGTCGCCCATGTTCTGGATGTGAACGTTCTCGATGGTGAAACCGCTCGCGGACGACAGGGCTCTCACCGAGGTGACGCCTTCGCTGCGTCGTGTCGCCACGCCGGTGATCTTCAGGTCCGATATTTTCGCATTGGAACCGATCCAGAAACCTGCGGCGGTCCATTGGGAGCCGGGGGTGGGATTATGCAGGGTGGTGTGCCAGAGACCCGCGCCCCGCACCTCCACTCCGGCGAAATTGGTGATCCGCTGCGTGGTGGTGTAGGTGCCGGCCGGGATGAAGACCTTCTTGCTGTTGGTGCCGGTGTTCGCCGCGTCAATGCAGCGCTGGATGCGCGGGCCATCCTGGGTTTCGCCGCCCAGGCGCGGGTAATTCGCCACGGAAAAGAAGCCCGCCGGGAGCGTCGCCGCCGCCGGCACCTGCTCCAGGTCAATGAGATCAATGGCATACCACGCCAGCGTGTTCGAACTCAGCTTCTGCACCTTCACCACGTCGCCCGCGACCACGGTGACCGGAATGGTGACCTCATCGTAACGGCGCGGCTTGGTGTTGACGTCCGCCCACTCGTAGCAATACGTGGAGGCGACGGCGACGGAGTAGAGCGTCGAATTCACGAACACGCCAAGCGTGCCGCTGGTGTTCGTCGGAACGCTGTAACGCAAAGTCAGCCGGTTCGCCGCCGCGCTCGCGGTCCACTGCACGTATTCATTCAGCGCATCGAGGTGAACATACTTCCGTCCCGCAGCGCCATATTTGTGGAAGGAATCCGCGCTGCCGTTGAGCGTCCCAGTATAGGTGCCATTCTCCGCTTCGTAAGTGACGAAGGGCATCGTCGCGCCGCGTGACACCATGTCGCTCCGCAGCTTGATCCAGTCCAGGTTGCACACATTCCCGCCATTGCCGCCCACGGCGCGGATATAAACATCCTGGGTGCCCGTCCCGCCGGTGATGGCCGCCGTCTGCGTTTCCCAGGTGGTGTCGCCGCCGGTGTTCAACACCCGCAACGTCGCGATCTGCGTTCCGTTTGTGGAACCTAGGCGAACCTCAAGCTGGCCGTAGTTCGCCGCCGTGGCCGGGCAGGCGACGCGTGCCTGGAAGGTGATGTAACCGGAGCCGAGGTTGACTCCGTTGAAGCGGATCCAATCGCCGTTGTTCAGACTCGTCACGTAAGTTCCCGAAATGCTCGCGCCCGAGGTGGCGCTGTAAGCTTCCGCCTCGAACTGCCGGTTGGGATTTCCGCCCGTGACATTCACCGCCGCCGATGTGGCACTGTTACCCGCGGCATCACGCGCCACCGCCGTTAGCGTATGCGGGCCCGGGCCGACCGTGGCCGTGTCCCAGGAAACCTGAAACGGTGACAATGTATCTTCTGCGCCAAGATTCACCCCATCCACTTTGAACTGCACGCCGGCCACTCCCACATTGTCGGAGGCGCTGGCCGTGACGGTCACCACGCCGCTCACGCTTGCGTTGTTGGCCGGTGCCGTGATGCTGACGCTCGGCGGTGTCGTATCGCCAACCACGATGGCGGAAAGTATCAGGTCGCCAAATCCCGACGTGTTGACGGAATTCAGTCCGGTGCCGAACCACATCAACTGGCTCTCGCGCGTGTTCCCGCCGTTGTCATCGTCATTGCAGCCGACGTCGAAGCCGATGGTGAGATTGGCCGTGGGCGTGATGCCCAGATTGCTCCAGGGAATGGCCATCTCCACCGTGTAACCGCCCGTGATCGCCGCCCATGCGTGCTGCACACCCGTCAGGCTGCCGATGCCGCCGAGCCCCGTGTCGTTGTAGCGTTTGACGAACTGGCGGTCATCCGCCTGATACGTCGTGCTGCGCGCGTGATTGGGATCGAGATAAACCTCCGCTCCATCATCTTCCCAAAGGTTCACGGAATCCTTGAACAAGTTTCCATCCAGCACTTTGATCGCCACGTACAGGTTGCTGTTGTCCCACAGCGCATCAAACGTCACCGTGTTGTTCGGCGCGCTGCCCACGACCAGTTTGTCCACCCCGGTCACCGGATTCCACACGCTCTCGCTGAGGGAGCCATTGATGGTCATGGCCGCCGCTGTCTTCCGGGCCTGGAAGACACCCGCCAGTTCCGGTGAAAGGACGAGATCCCCGAAGGACGAGGTGTCCGAGGAGTTGCTCGCCGTACCCGCCCACATCAACTGATTCTCACGGGTGGTGCTGCCGTTGTCGTCGTCGTTGCAGCCGATGTCGAAGCCGATGGTCAGGTTGGCTGTCGGTGTGATGCCCAGATTGCTCCACGGGATGGCCATCTCAATCGTGTAACCGCCGGTGATCGCCGCCCAGCCATGCAGCACGCCGGTCTGGCTGCCGATGCCGCCCAGCGCCGAGTCGTTCCAGCCTTTGGTGAACTGGCGGTCATCCGCCTGATACGTCGTGGTGCGGGCGTGATTGGCATCAATGTAAACCTCCACCGAATCATCCTCCCAGACATTCACCGAGTCGTTGAACAGATTGGTGTCCAGCACGCGCACGGCCACATAAAGGTAGCTGTCATCCCAAACCGCGCCGAACGTGACGATGTTGTTGCTGGCACTGCCGTGTACGAGTTTCTCCGACGTGGCGTTCAGGTTCCAGACCGTTTCATTCAGTGCGCCATCAATCGTGATCGGCCAGACGGTCTTTTTGGCCGGGTAAGAAGTCCCGACCAGGCTGGCTTTCGCGCCAGATGAAACGAGGCGGAAGAATTGATTCTCGGCAGTGGCCGGCAGCGTAACGGTCAAGTCTCCGCCGTTCGGGGTGGGCGTGATGTTCACGTCCCGCCAGTCGGGAGTAGTCAGGGAACTGCTGGATTGCAGTCGAAAGCCATTCGCTGTGGCCGGCCAGGCCACGAGCACATTGTCTCCGGAACGGGTGATTCGCGGCGTGGCAGTGGCATTTCCCACGGCGGAGGAGCTTCCGCCTGGACGCTCGATGCCCACCAGCGCGCCAGTCTGGAAGAATACCGCCGCGACCATCGCGAACAGCAGCGCGACCCAGACGGAGGTTTTTCGACGAAGCAGGGAGCGGGCTTGGGTGAGGCGCTTGTAGATGGTCTTCATACACGATTGCTGGTCAGCGGGCGGAGTCACCGGGAGCCCACAATGCAAATGCTGGTTCAACTGCGATATAGCGCGAGCCGCCACCCTTGTTACAAAAATCTTTTCAACCCTTCCTGACCGCTTTTTATGGCGGGGGTTGTCGCGCTGCGGCAACCCCGCCCGCGCGGAAGCGGGCGGGGGGTGCGCTACCGTGATTGTGGGTTGAACACGCCATGCGCCCGTTCATGTAGGCGCGCTTGTCGCAGCGCGATAAGCGCCACCTTGAGCGAGTTATTTCCGCCCCGCGTTCTGGCGCAACCGGTTCAGGGATTCCTGGGTGATCAATCCCGCCTTCGCGAATTCCGCCGCCACCGCCAGTTGCCTGTCCTCCACGCGGTTTGATTTCCGCTGGTTCAGCTTCTCCGGCAGCATCTCCAGGTTCGCCAGTTCCTTGTCCAGTTCCGGCACGAGACTCACGGGCACGATGTGATCAATCTCCACCTCCTGCCCGGTGTAAGGCCCGCGCGAGACATGCCCCGCCAGCCCGCGCCGCAGCCGGTCGCGATTCACCTCGGTGAGAATCCCCAATTCCTCTGCGATCTTCAGATTGCGCACCAACGTCGCCTTCGCAAAAGGCGCGCGCGGCTCCGTGGTTCCGTTCAATCGAAAAGCCCAATCCAGCGTCACCTCCGGCGAAGCCCCGCGCCGCCGTCCTTCATCCAACCAGTAAACGATCTTGTTCACGCGCGGATTCGCGCCCCGCTTGCCCAGCGTCGCCAGCTTTGCGGGATCGGACAGCGTGCTGATCGAGTAGATGGCTTCCAGCGGCGTGAACTGCCAGACGCCCCAGCCGATCAGCGCGATGATGACCGCCGCCAGCGACCAGCGGCCGCGTTTGAATCGAGGGAAGGGGAGTCGTCGGCTCATAACCAGTCGCGTCGTAATTCTTCCGGTGAGCGTCCAGCTTCGCGCAAGGCCCGCAGGCTTAATGCATCATGCCGCTTCGCCAGCCGCACGCCGCCTTCATCCGTCATCAACGGGCAATGAAACCACGCCGGTGCCGGCCATCCCAATGCGCGATACAAAAGAATCTGCCGCGCCGTGCTCACCAGCAAATCGGCACCCCGCACCACCTCCGTGATCTGCATCGCATAATCATCCGCCACCACCGCGAGCTGATAACTCGGCGCATCCTCCGCCCGCCACACCACGAAATCCCCAAAATCCTTCCCCGCCACAAACGCCTGTGCCCCGCGCTCTCCATCCGTGAAGGAAATGGCTTCTCCATCCGTCACCCGAAACCGCCAGTTGGCCTTTTGATCAATCGTAGGAGCCGACGTGAGGAGGCTCACTCTTTCTCCCGATAACGATGGAGTTCTATCCTGCCGGTCGCCACGTGCAACCGCCCGGCACGTCCCTGGATAAACCGGCTCGTCATCCTCCGCATGCGGCGCGCGTGCCGAGAGCCGGATGTCCTTGCGCGAGCACCGGCACGGATAAACGTGCCCGCCCGCCCGCAACTGTTCAAACGCCCGCCGGTAATGCTCCATCCGCTCGCTCTGGTTGTAAGGTGCAAACGGCCCGCCCACCTCCGGCCCTTCGCTCCACGAAACCCCCAGCCAGTGCAAATCCTCGATGAACGCCGCCACGAACTCCGCTTTGCTGCGCTGGGTATCCAGATCCTCGTTCCGCAAAATCAGCGCACCTCGCTGCTCCTGCGCGCGCGTGTAAGCCTTCCAAAACGTCCGCGCATGCCCCAGATGCAACAGCCCCGTCGGGGAGGGCGCGAGCCGTCCCCGGTAACCACTGATTGAAACATCATTGCTATCCATGCGGCGAACCCCGCCACCCTAAAGCCCGCCCGCGACCGCGACAAACACGAACCGAAGAAACATCCTATTCTGGTCATTGTCTGCAAAGGGAACGCGTGAAGCCGGTTGATCCCGGAGCGCGGCTGTGTGCGCAGCACCAGCCGCAGCATCTGACGAATCAAGGCTTCATTTCGATTGTCAGGGAACCGGACAGATCGCGCCGTCCTTGATCCTCCCGGCGCGTGAGCGCCGCCAATCCATGGAGCGCGGCGTTCACGCCGCTTAGACCCGGGCATATTCTTCGTTTCAATTCGCCTTGGTGCTCTCCTTTCTACGGCGGTTCCTTGGCAGCAATGTTCGTTGCCGGGCGTTTGAGGAATGGCCAGCCGCTCTGCTGTGCCGGGGTTGCTGCGGCTGGCTTGCAGCACAGCCGCGCTCCGTTCGCGTTTCCAGTTTGAAACCCCATCGCTCCTATGTCATTGCTCGCCCGTGACGAAACCGGATCTCTCGGATGCCGCGCTGGTGTTGGTGGGCCATGGCTCCACCCTCAACGCCGATTCCGCCGCGCCCACGTATCAGCACGCCGATGAACTCCGCCGGCGCGGTATCTTCGCGCAAGTTATCGAGGGTTTTTGGAAGCAGGAGCCCAACGTCTGCGCCGTGCTCCGCGGCGTCTTCGCCCCGCGCGTGTTCGTGGTGCCGCTCTTCATCAGCGAGGGCTACTTCACCGAGGAAGTCCTCCCGCGCGAACTCGGCCTCTGCGGTCGCGAGGAGAAAGTGACCCGGCGCACCCAGCAACGCGGCGCGCAGACCATCCACTACTGCGGCCCCGTCGGCACCCACGATAGCATGACCGAAGTGCTCCTCGCCCGCGCCCGTGAAATCGTGGAGCGCCATCCTTTTCCCCGCGCCGCCAAGCCTGCCGATACCGCCTTGTTCATCGCCGGTCACGGCACCGGCAACAACGAGAACTCCCGCAAAGCCATCGAGCGCCAGGTGGAATTGATCCGCGCGCGCGGCATCTATGCCGAAGTCCACGCCACCTTCATGGAAGAAGCTCCGCGCATCGGTGAGATCTACGGCATCGCGAAATCACGCAATATCGTGATGGTCCCGTTCTTCATCAGCGATGGCCTGCACAGCTTTGAGGATATCCCGGTGATGCTCGGCGAACCCGCCCGCGTAGTGCAGGAGCGTCTCCGTAGCGGCCAGCCCACCTGGCGCAACCCCACGGAAAAACAGGGCAAGCTCGTGTGGTATTCCGCCAGCATCGGCAACGAACCCCGCATCGCCGATGTGATCCTGGAGCGCGTGCGTGAACTGGCCGGCGCGCGGACGGCTTAAGCTTTCTTTTTGGTCACCTTCGCCACGATGGCCCCGATCCCGGAGATCACCAGCACCCCGAGGAAGATGATGAACTTGATGCTGCGAAAGGTCATCGAGATGTCGAGCTTGTCGAAGAATCCCGGCGGTGTCGGGGGATTGATGAAGCGGAAGTTCTTCAGCAGGTCCATCAATTCCGCATCGTCCTTCACTCCCGAAGCTTTGCCCACGGCCACGGTATAGACGCGCCCATCGGCGATGAGGATGCGCAGCATGAATTCGAGCGCGGTGCCCTGAGTCTTGCCTTTCGCAAACACTTCCCCGCCTGGAATGCCGCCAAGCTCGATCTCGCTGAATGAAATGAGTTCCATCGCCGAGCTTGGGTCGTCCTCATCCGGCTTGGTGACATATTTTTCGACGAACCGCCGGCTCGCCACCTTGGGTGACTCGACGGGTTCGGTGATGACCATGACGAACTTGGCTTTGCCGGGGTCCATCATCGCGGCGAGATCAGCCTTGGCGGCAATCAGGTGGATTTGTTGTTTGTTCTTTGATTTTCGCCCCAAGTTCGCGCTGTCGGCAGGCAGTTGAATCCAGCCCGCTGGCAGTGTCAGGGCGGCATTAATGTCCGGTGAACTCCAGTCCACCGGTTTTTGGGGGATATCCGGGATCACTGGCGCAGCGGCGTTGCGCCCGTTGCGCCGGTTGCGTGCGTTGCCCGCTGCGTTGGTTCCTCCGCCCGGCGGTGGTGCGCCGGTGAATTGCGGCGAGTTCGTCAACGCATTACGCGGTCGCGGGGCGGGGCGCGGCCGGGGCGTTTCGGTGATTCCCGCAGGGTCCTGCTGTCTCCCTCCGGCCTTCTTGAGCGCTTCCACCGCCTTGGTCTTTCCGAAACCGGTGGCCAGCCGCAGCGGTGTCTGGCCCGCGTTGTCGGTGGCGTTGACATCCGCATTGCGCTCCAGCAGCAGTTTCAATGTATCCATGCTGCCGGATCGCGCGGCCTCGTGCAGCGGCGTGCGTCCGGAGTTGTCCTTCACTTCCAGCAGGGCGGGGTATTTGTCCAGCAGTTCGGTCAGGCGGGCGGTGTCGTTGCCGGAAGCCGCTTCATGAATTTCCGCCGCCACCACCGGGAATCCGATGAGGAGGAGGCAAAGCCACAGCCATAGGGCGGCAGGACTGCGGGGGTGCATGGCGTTTTATGTCACGGCACCCGGCTACCGGCAAGAAGTCGTTGGTGGTTTTTCAAAACTGCGCCTTGCACCCGGCGGTTTCCTCCTTCAAATAGACCGCTCCATGTCCGCTGCCCCGACACGTCCGGCCCTGAAGCTCGGCGACCAGTTCACGGTCGTCGTGCAAGACATTGGCTTTGGTGGTGAAGGCGTGGTGCGGGTGAATGATTTTGTGGTCTTCGTGCCCTTCGTCATCACCGGCGAAACCGTGCGCCTCGAAATCTCCGAGGTGAAGAGCAGTTTCGCGCGCGGGCGTTTGCTGGAAGTGGTGCAGCCCTCTCCCGATCGCATCAAGGCCGATTGCCGCTACTTCACCGAATGCGGCGGCTGCCAGTACCAGCACATCACGTATGCGCGCCAGTTGGAGATCAAGCGCAAGCAGATCGCCGACCTGCTTCAGCGCGTGGGCGGACTGTCGCCCGAACTGGTCACGCCCGTGGTGCCGTGTTCCCACCCATGGAATTACCGCAATCGCATCATGATCCGCAGCCAGTGGAACAAGCCCGAACAACGCTTGAACATCGGCTTCCTCCGTGAAGACAGCGGGCTGGTGGTGGATATTGATGAATGCAAGATCGCCGAGCCCGCCTTGAACGAGCAGATCAAACAGGTCCGCCTCAAGCCCCCGCCCAAGGGCGGCATCAAGGTGACTCTGCGTGTGATGCCCGAGGGCTGGGAACTCCCGGCGGATTCCTTCTTCCAGACGAATTCTTTCATGCTGGGCGCTCTCGTTGGAACGGTACGCGACGCCCTCAAGCGCAACCCCACCCGCTTTCTTGTGGATGCCTACTGCGGCGTCGGCTTCTTCAGCATCGAACTGGCCGACCTGGTCGAATGGTTCGTGGGCGTGGAAGTAGACTTGATGGCCATTCGCGCCGCGCGGAAGAACCTGGCGAGCCGCAAGCTGACCAACGGCGAGTATTTCCCCGGTGCCACCGAGGAACTGCTGCCGGACATCCTGCTGCGCTTCCCGCCCGCCGAGACCACCATCGTCCTGGACCCTCCGCGCGCCGGTTGCCCGAAGGAGAGCCTGGAGCAATTGCGCGCCTCGGGCATCGCCCAGATTTTATACGTCTCCTGCCATCCGGCCACGCTGGCCCGGGATTTGAACATCTTGGCCCGGGACGGTGTCTTTGAAATAACGCGAGTGACGCCGCACGACATGTTTCCGCACACGCAGCATGTGGAATGCGTCGCGGAATTGCGCCGCAAATGATGCACCAACAAACGAAAGCCGCGACTCGCCGGGGGGATTCCAGCAAATAAGGTCCGTTCCACCATCATTTTTGCCTTTTCCCTCGCCGCAACATCCCGTCAACTCTGCCCGCCGCAACAATGGACGAAACGAACGATCCGCGCAGAAGCTTCACCTTGCGCTGGCTGCCCTGGCTGGTCGCCTTGGCGGGCCTCGTGCTGTACCTGGCGACCCTCAACCGCGGCATCACGTTTGCCAACCTCGGGTTCGCCTCAGCCCTGGCGGATTGGGACTGGAGACCGGCCCTCAGCCAGCCACTGCACTACCTGCTCACCTATCCCATCCGGTGGCTTCCCACGGCCTGGCAGGTGCCTGCCCTGAATGCCTTCGCCGCCGTCTGTGGCGCCTTGGTCCTGGCCCTGCTGGCCCGCTGTGTGGCGCTGCTGCCGCATGATCGCACCCACGAGGAGCGCCAGCGCGAGCGGAACGAATTCGCGCTGCTCTCGATTCGCCACGCCTGGCTTCCTCCGCTGCTCGCCGCCCTGGCCTGCGGCCTGCACCTGGGTTTTTGGAATAATGCCGTGAGCGGAACGGGCGCCATGGTTGAATTGCTGGTTTTCGCCTGGAGCGTCCGCTGCCTGCTGGAGTACCGGGTGGGTGAGAATCCACGCTGGTTGTACAAACTGGCCCTGGTTTACGGACTGGGCCTCGCCAACAGCTACAGCCTCTACGTTTTCCTGCCGCTGATGGCCGGGGCGGTGGTGTGGACTGCGCGGGCGCGGATTTTTGAATTCCGCGTGCTGGGCCTGGTGATTCTCTGCGGCCTGGCCGGGCTTTCGCTTTATCTGGTGCAGCCGATGATTGCCGCCGCCACGAGCAATGAAGCCGGGGTCACGGTGTGGCAGGCCCTGAAAGTCAGCCTCGCTTCGCAGAAAGCCGACTTGCTGTATTCCCCGGCCCGCCGGGCGGGCTTTTTCATCGCGCTCATTTCATTGCTCCCGTTGATGTTCATCAGCGTGCGGTGGCCCGCGCATTTCGGAGACATGACGGCCGCCGGGAACTTCATCACGACCAACATGTTCCGCCTGATCACGGCCGGGCTGGCGGTTTTGTGCGGCTGGACCCTGGTTCAACTGCCGTACGGCAAGGCTGACCGGGAATTGATCGAGGCCTTTGGCACCCGCGGTATCTACTTCCTGCCGCTCTATTTTATCGTCGCCCTGTGTTTTGGCTATTTCCTCGGACATATTTTGCTGGTCTACGGCACCAAGCCGGAAAAGGCCTGGATGCGGCCTTCCCCGGCTTTGCGTGCGGTGAGCGCCGTCATGACGGTGGTGGTGTGGGGAGGATTGGTGGCGCTGCCGGTTGTTCAGTTCTGGAAGCATCACCCGCTGGTCAAGCTGGCCATCGCCCCCACGCTGCCGACGCTGGCCAGCCGGATGGCCGAGGGGTTGCCCGCCGAAGGCGCGGTGCTGCTGAGCGATGATGCGTACCGGTTGTATTTGATGGAGGCCCATTTCCTGGCCAGCGGCAAGCCGCATAATCATATCTTGATTCAGACGAGCATGCTGCAGAACGAGGCCTACCAGCGCTGGCTCGCCCGCCGGTACCCGGGCCGCTGGGAGCCGTTGATCGCCACCCCGGAAAAGCCGGGGGCCACCATTGAAATGCAAATCATCGGGCGTTTGCAGGCCCTCGCGGGCAAGCAGCCAGTCGTCTATCTCCATCCCAGCGTCGGTTATTATTTCGAGTTTTTTGAAGCGCATCCCCGGGGCCTGTTAAGTGTGTTGAAGCCCTACCCCCCCGGACAGTTCCTGCCGTCGCCGCTCTCCACGGAGGAATTGCAATCCAACAGCGAATTTTGGAAGCGCCTGGATGACACCTTCCTCAAGGATCTGCCCGCTCAGATGAAGCTTGGGTCCATCGAGGCCCGGCAGGTGGCCTACTGGCTTTCCCGCAGCCTGAACAATTGGGCCGTCCTTGAACAGCGGGCCGGCAAGATCGAGGACGCGGGAAAGCACTTTGCCCGGGCGGCCGAGTTGAATCCCATCAATGCCGCCGCCTTGTTTAACCAGGAGTTCAATGCCCATTTGCGCGCCGGACGCCATGACTTCGTCCAGTTGGACAAACGTCTGCAAGGTTATTTTGCCATCTACCGGTCGTGGGAGGACATTCTCAACACCTGTGGCGGATTCGATGATCCCGTGGCCTGCCATATAATGGGCCAGATTCTCACCGGCTCCGGGCTGTACCGCTTTGCCGCGATGGAATTGCAGCGGGCCCGGCAGCTTGATCCGACCAATGCCGCGCCCGAAATCACCATGAGCCAGTTGAATTTGCGAGTGGGACGGCTGGATGAGACCCTGCGGATTGTCACCAATGCGCGGACTTCCAATCTGCCGTCCTGGAAGGTTCGCACCAACGCCGTGGAATTGATCCGCATTGAGGCCCTCGTTTATTTCCAGAAAAACGACCCGGCCCGCGCCGAAGCCGTCCTGGACGAGGCAATCAAACAGAATCCCAAGGACGATTTGACACTCTCGATTGTCTCCCAGGTATACCTCAGCCGTAACATGTTCCAGCGCGCGCTGGATATTTTCAACCAACGCCTGAATTTAAAGCAGGATAATGCTGACGCTTTGCTGGGCAAGTCTGCCACGCACATCCTCCTCAACCAGCCTGCCGAAGCCGTCGGGGCGTTGAACCGCCTGCTGCAACTTCAGCCGGAAAATCAATCGGCCCGGTTCAATCGCGCCCTGGCTCTCCTTCAACTGGGACAATTGGAGCAGGCGGAGCTGGATTACCGCCGCCTTTTGGATTCCTCGCCGGAATCGCCGCCGCTTCTCTTTGGCATGGCCGAAATCGCCTTCCGCAAGAAGGATGGTAAAAATGCCCGCTTTTACTACGAGAAATACCTTCGGGTCGCTCCGCCCGGGGCTGATGAGCGCCGGGAAGTTGAAAGCCGCCTGGTGAAGGTCAAGGCCGGATTGTAAGAGGCCCGCCCATGCGCGTCGCCCATGTCATCACCCGGCTCATCGTCGGCGGGGCGCAGGAGAACACGATCGCCAGCGTCTTGGGCCTCCGTGACCGGCATGGACACGAGGTGCATCTCCTTGCCGGTCCCACCACTGGTCCGGAGGGCTCCTTGGAGCATCTGGTTTCCCATTCCCCCGGTCTGTTCAAACTCATCCCGCCCCTGGTCCGCCCGGTGCATCCTTGGAAGGACGCCTGCGCATTCCGGATGCTCGTCCGCGAGTTCCGGTCCCTGAAACCCGGGATCGTCCACACGCATAGCGGCAAGGCCGGCGTGCTGGGGCGTCTGGCGGCCCGGCGTGCGGATGTTCCGGTGATAGTGCATACCATCCACGGGCCGTCGTTTGGGGATTTCCAAGGGGCCATTGCCAACTTCACCTTTCGCGCGGCCGAGCGCCTCGCGGCCCGGGCCACTACTCATTTCGTCGTGGTGGCCGGCGCCATGACGCGCCAGTACCTCCAGGCAGGCATCGGCCGGCCTGTCCAGTACACCCGCATCTTCAGCGGGTTCAATCTGGTGCCGTTCCTGTGCGCGCAAAATGATCTGAAGTTGCGGGCCAGCCTCGGGCTTGCGCCGGAGGATGTTGTCGTCGGGAAGATTGCCCGCCTGACTGAACTCAAGGGCCACGATGATCTCTTTGACATCGCTCCCGAACTGGTCAAGCGCTGCCCGCGCATCAAGTTTCTACTGGTTGGTGATGGCCCTTGGCGCGCGCGGCTGGCGGCCCGCGCGGCCACGACCGGTCTCGCCGGGCGTTTTGTGTTCACGGGCCTGGTCCCTCCGGCGGACATCCCGCGATTGACCGGCATCATGGACCTGCTGGTGCACCTGTCCCGGCGTGAAGGCCTGCCGCGCGCACTGCCGCAAGGGCTGGCTGCGGGGCGGCCGGTGGTGGCTTATGACTGCGATGGGGCAGGGGAAGTCTGCCGGCCGGATGAAACCGGATTCCTGGTGGCCCCCGGTGATCGGGCCGCTCTGGTGGCGGCGGTGGAACGCCTCAGCGCGGATGCCGGGCTCCGCGAACGATTCGGGCGGAATGGCCGGGCGTTTGTCGAAACGCACTTCAGCGAAGCCCGCATGGTGGACGAATTGCACGCCTTATATGGGCGTTTAACCCCATTGCCACGGTGACCATTGACCGCCGGGCATCTGTGGAGTATTGTATCGCTTGTGATTCACCATGAAAAAAATTGGCTCGCTGCCGCGCCGTGGTCAGCGGTGGAAAAGGTCAATCAATCCCTTTGTCAGAACAAGGAAACGCCCCACCGGGCGGGCAAAGGTTACGATGCGGTCAGGAAACTGTGGCAGGATGCTGAAAAACAGCCCGTTTCCTTGCGTCGCGCCCTTGATCTGATGCGCCAGGGCCATGACCTCAATCCCTTTGGTTTCTTCAATGGCAACACCATGGCCGCCGTGTGCAAGCAGGTGATGGAAGACTCCCTGAAGTCCCTGTCCCCGGTGGAGGCGCAGATCGTGCGCACCACCTGCGCCCATTATGTCGTCGGCACCATCAAGGCGCGTGAGCTGGAGGAGGTTCTGAACTCCTTCGCCGCCTCCTGGTCCAAGGCGCAAACCGCGCCGGCCACCAAGGCCCCCGCCAAGGCCAATGCCACGGCCCTCGCTTCTGCCAAGGCCTGACGTGCCCGCAGCCAATTTCCAGATTGTCCAGCTCGACGCCACCCAGCCGGAGCGCTGCCCCTGCGGCTGGTCCCGTCGCGCCTTCGCCGGTGATCCCGCGAACGCCGCCTCCGTGCACGTCGTGGACATCGAGCAGGATTCCCAGACGCATTACCACAAGCGGATGACGGAGATCTACCTCGTGCTGGAAGGCGAGGGACACATGGAACTCGACGGCGAGTTGTTTCCCGTCAAACCCATGACCGCCATCTACATCCGCCCCGGCTGCCGCCACCGCGCCATCGGCCGCCTGAAGATTGTGAACATCCCCGTCCCCGCATTTGATGCGGCGGACGAGTGGTTTGATTGAAGGAAATATCCGGCCTTGCCGCTTTCCCATTGCCGAAACCGGATTTGGTTTTTAGCGTCGTGGTGTGCCGAAAAAGCTCCCGAAAAACCCCGACCGCTTCGAGTTCGAGCGCGGGCTTTGGGACAAGGGCTTCTCGCACGTAGCAGGAGTGGATGAAGCCGGGCGCGGCCCGCTTGCCGGCCCGGTGACGGCCGCAGCGGTGATCCTTCCTCCAACGTGGGCCGTGATCGGTCTGCCTTCGAATCTGACCGGACTGAACGATTCCAAGCAGCTAACGTTGGAACAGCGCGAGCGGTTTTACACCGTGATTGTCAGCCATCCCGAGGTTCGCTTTGCCATCTCCAGCGTGGATTCCGGCATTGTGGATCATCTGAACATCCTTCGCGCCACGCACCGGGCAATGAATCAAGCCCTCGCCCAACTCAATCCCCCTGCCGAGCACGTGCTGGTGGATGGCCTGCGTGTGAAATCCCTCCGCTGGCCGCAGACGCCGCTCGTGAAGGGCGATGCGCGCAGTTACTCCATCGCCGCCGCCAGCGTGCTCGCGAAGGTCACGCGTGACCGGCTGATGCACGATTTCCACCAGCAGTGGCCGCAGTATGGCTTCGCCGAGCACAAGGGCTATGGCACGCCGCAGCACCTGGCCGCCATCGAGCAGCACGGTCCCTGTCCGATCCATCGCCGCAGCTTCGCGCCCATCCGGCAGCCTGAACCGGAGCTGTTCTAAAATCGCGCCCGGGGAATGAGCCTTTTGGACAAATTGAAGGCGCTGGTTGGCCGTCCTGAGCGTCCCGTGCATCTCGTGCGCGGTGAACTGGGCGAACGCGCCGCGCGCAAACACCTCCAATCCCTCGGCCTCAAATTCCTCGTCGCCAACTACCGCTCTCCGCGCGGTGAAGTGGATCTCGTCTTTCGCGATGGCGATTGTCTCGTGTTCATCGAAGTCAAAACCCGTTCCTCCGAAGCATGGACGCGTCCCTCCGCCGCCGTGGACAAGCGCAAGCGCCGCCTGTTGTCCCAAGCCGCTTTGGATTATCTGAAATTGCTGAACAATCCCCGCGTGAAATTCCGCTTCGACATCGTGGAAGTGTTGCTCGCGGACGGGAAGGTGCGGGAGGTGCGCCATCTGCCGAACGCGTTCGCCTTGGCCGCCCCTTACCGCTACGGATGACAAATTTACACTGGCCTGACCAGCGCCGCCGGCTTCCACACCTTGGGATTATTCGGCGGCACCAGATCGTGCTCGCCAAACGTCGGAATGGGATATTCTCCGGGCGCTTGCGGATCGAGATGGCGGGGCAGGGGCGCGTTGATCAATTCCTGATTCGCGATCTTCCGTTGCAGCATCATGAACGCATGGATCAACGCCTCCGGTCGCGGCGGACATCCGGGAATATGCACATCCACCGGGATGAAACGATCGATGCCCTTGAGCACATTGTAGCCCTGCTTGAACGGCCCGCCGGAAATCGCGCACGCACCCATCGCGATGACATACTTCGGCTCCGGCATCTGGTTGAAGAGGCGGATCACCTGGGGCGCCATCTTCTTCGTCACCGTCCCAGCGACGATCATCAAGTCGGCCTGACGAGGTGAGGGGCGGAAAACCTCTGCGCCAAACCGCGCGAGATCATAACGTGCCATCGTGGTGGCAATCATCTCGATGGCGCAGCACGCGAGCCCGAACTGGAGCGGCCACACGGAATTGCTGCGCCCCCAATTATAAAGCTCGGCGAGCTTCACGGTGAAGACGCCTTGCTTGCTCAATTCGCTGCGCAGTCCTTCGTCCATTATTTCATTTCCAGTTGAGGACGCCCTTTCGCCATGCCCAGACCAGTCCTTCCACCAGCAGCAGCAGGAAGATGATCATGGCCACCAGCGCCCCCACGGGCAGCTTGGTGAACGACACCGCAAATGGCAGCACAAAGATCGTCTCCACATCGAACACGAGGAAGATGATCGCGTAGAGGTAATAGTCCGCGCGGAACTGCACCATCGGGTCGCCCTTGGCTTCGAGGCCGCATTCGTAAGTCGCGTTTTTGACCTCACCGGGCTTGGAGGGGGAAAACTTCCTGGCCCACAACTTCGCCGCCGCCAGCGGCATCAGCGGGAAAACGATCGCAATCACCAGAAACACCGCGAGGAATTGCAGCGGGGTATAAGTGACTGTAGTGGCGGCGGCGAGCATGGTCAGTTCTGTTGCGGCGTGTTGCGGCGCAGGCCGACTTCGTGCGCGATATCATCCACTTCTTCACGGCTCGCCTCACCGAGTTCCTTGCCGCGCTGCTTCAGCTTCTCGTTGAACTTGATGACCTTCTCGGTCATCTCCTCGTGGGTTTCCTTCGAGCCGCCCGCCAGCACGAAATTCGGGCCGGTGGTCACGCGCTTGTGTCCATCAGAGTCGAGTCCGACTCCGAGGATGAGCCCCTGCTTCTGCTTCGCGCGCTTCGGCATAACGTGAAGGTAGCTTCCCGAAAGACATCAGGCAAGGTTCAAGCGGATGCATCTCATTTTCTTGCAGAGTAGAATCCGATTATCGATTTGATTGGCTATGAGAACCATTGACCTGACGATGCTTCAGATCTGCTAACGACGACTGAATGACTTTCTCCCTCGCCCCCTCGGGGGAGAGGGCCGGGGTGAGGGGGCGCTGTGCCTTGTATCATCGTGTTATCTCCTCTCTTGCGCCTTCCCTATCAATGGAGATTCGCGCTGGGCACGATTCAACCGCACATCCGTCTCGACGATTTGCGATTTGCCGTCTTGAATGCCCGCACCGCATGTCCAAGTCCAATGCTGCCATGAATCTCTCGTGCCTTTGCGTCGCCGCTCTTTCCGTGTTCGCCATCGCCGCCCATGGCGAGAACTGGCCCGGCTTTCGCGGCCCCACGCGTCAGGGCATTTCCACCGAGAAGAACCTCCCGGTCCAGTGGTCGGCCGAATCGAACGTGGTCTGGAAGGCCGCCGTGCCCGGCGCGGGATGGTCATCGCCTGTCATCTGGAATGGCCGCGTCTACCTCACCACCGTCACCGAGAACAACACCCAGTGCCGCGTCCTGTGCTTTGACGCGAAGAACGGCTCGGTGATCTGGAACACCCACGTCTTCGATCAAGTCCCTCGCCGCAAGGAGAGCAAGAACAGCTACGCCACGCCCACTCCGGTTACGGATGGCAAAAGCCTCTACACCGTCTTCGGCGATGGCAGCATCGCCGCCCTCGACCTGGGCGGAAAGGTCCTGTGGACCAATCGCACGGTGACCTTTTACAGCCGGCACGGCCTGGGCGCTTCGCCGCTGCTGGTGGATGGCCTGCTGGTGATGCCGTTCGATGGCTCCAATCCCAACTTCGCCTCGAAGGATGGCAAGGTGAACGACGACGAGCGTCTCGGCTGGCAGATTCCCTGGGACAAATCCTTCCTGCTGGCTCTGGACGCCAAGACCGGCAAGGAGAAGTGGCGCGGCAACCGCGGCATGAGCCGCATCGCCCACGTGTCACCGCTGGCCGTCCGCGAAGGCGGCAAGACGCAGATCATCAGCGGAGCCGGGGACCGTTTGCAGGGATTCGACCCGAAGAACGGCGAACTCATCTGGAGCATCTACGCACAGGGCGAAGGCGTGACCCCCAGCCCCGTGATTGATGACGGCGTGATCTACGCCAGCAGCGGCTTCGAGAAGACCACGCTCCGCGCCGTGAAGCTTGGCGGGAAAGGCGATGTCACCTCCTCACACATCCTCTGGGAGCAAAAGAAAGGCGCACCCACCCAGCCCAGCCCGGTCTTCGTGAAGCCGTATCTCTACACCATCACGGATGGCGGGATCGTGAATTGCTACAACCCCAAGACCGGCGAGATCGTTTACGCGGAACGCGTGGGCGGCAATCATTGCGCCTCACCGGTGTATGCCGATGGCCGCATCTATTTCCTGAACGAAGCGGGCGAAGCCACCGTCATCGCCACCGGTCCCAAGTTCGAGATCCTTGCGAAAAACCCGCTCGGCGAAAAGGCCCAGGCCAGCATCTCCCCCAGCAACGGCCACCTGTTCATCCGCACGGAAAAGACCCTCTGGTGCATCGGCAAATGATCAGCAAGGTGGGATTCGTCGCGCTGCGACGAATCGCGCCGCGCAAAAGCGGCGCAAGGAATGCCCGGACGCGTGCTTTGCCCCAAGCGCCCGCTCATGCGCGAGCTGGTTGTCGCAGCGCGACAATCGCTACCTCACCGTCAATAAATCCAAAATATTCCGCGACGGCACGCAGTTCTTGAATACCATCTGGAGATTGTCCTTCACGCCTTCCTTCTCGTCGTAATAGATGGACATCGTGTTGTCCACCATCCCCACCACATTGCCGTTCTCGTCCAGCACCGGTCCGCCGCTCGACCCTTTCGCGAAATCCGCCGTGATCGTCATCCAGTTCACCTTCCCGGCGCGCCGCCGGTTCTGGGTGTAGTAGCGCGACACCATGCCCTCGGTGAGCGAATAGTAATGGCTGTCCGGGTGGCTGAACACGCGCACGGGCGCGCCGATTGGCGCATCCGCCGCCACCGGCAGCGGCGTGAATCCCGTTCCCTCCACCTTCAAAATGGCAATGTCCGCCGTGCGATTCGCGGCCAGCACTTCCTTCACCGGGAACACGCGGCCATCGCCCGTCATCATCACCAGCGTTTCATTCTCCGGCTTGTTCGCGACATGATAGCAGGTCACCAGCACGCCGTCGCTCGTCAGCATGAATCCCCCGGCGCTCGTAGTATGCCACTTGGTGCATTTGGTGCACTTGTAGAGCGAACCCACGATCAGCACCCCGGCGCGATACTTCGCGGCCAGTTCCACCGTGGTCATCTTGCGGGAGGCGGGCGCGGGCAGGCGCAGGTTGAAGTTGGTGCGGCTCATTTGCTCGGCCAGCTCCTTCATCTTCACCGTCTTGCCCTGCGTGAGCAGTTCCTCGGCCGTGCGGGTGAACCGGCCCGCCAGTTCTTCATCATCCACGATCGGCGGCCCCGATGATCTGGACGTGGACGAAAGCGAGGACTTGCCGGACTGCGCATGCAACGACGCGACAGCGAGCGCCCCGGCGGAAAGCAGGCACAAGAGGGTTCGCATGGTGCGAGCATGCCATTCCTTCCTCAGAAGTGAAGGCGGAATTCAGAGAGCGAGAATTACACCGGCGCATCTTGGCACTGCCCCCGATTGGTAGGGCGGGCGCTGCCGCGCCGCCCCATCTTTGGCAAGGACGAGCGCAGCGATGTCCGCGCAGAGTTGGGAGGCTGGCATCCTGACGGCCCCGGACCGTCCTGACGGCAAGCACTGCTCGCTGTCACCGCACTTTGAACCCCTGAACTGTAGCAGCGGACGTGAGTCCGCTCCAATTTTTTCTCCTTCTTCACATGGAGCAGGCTCACGTCCGCTGCTGCAAGATTCAGGGAATGGGTCGCTTCGGGAAATCAACGAACGCTTTGCAGCCAGTCAGCTTGAGCGTGGTCCATTTCGGCGCTTGATGAACGCCGTGTCATTGAAGCCTGCCGGGTATTGCCACAACACTTTCCCGCTGGAAGTGGTCTTGATGATGGCATTCCACAGCGATGGAATCCCGATCCCATGCTTGGCCGAAGTCCGCACCAGCGGGCAATCATTTGCCTGGGCCAGCTCAAATGCGCTGGCTTCCTGGTTCCCGATGTCGGTTTTGTTCAAGGCAAAGATCCAAGGAACGGCCGCTGGCGTTTTTCCAATGCGTTCAGCGATGCTCCGGTGCCGGTCGTATTCCTCCCGCTCCCATTTTTCAGCCTCGCCTGAGCATTCCGCTGACAGGACGTAAACCACCGCGTCGGCCACTGCCAGCGCATGCTCGTAAGCCCGTTCCGGGTAGGTGAAAGCCCCGCGCATCGTGCGGACCAGCAACTGCTTTTCGTTGAACGGAACGGTGATGGAATGGATGGGGCTCCATGAGCCGATGATCTCCTCCGCGTCGGCGATGTTTTCGTCATGCCTCGCCCCCGTGAGTTCGGCCAGAGCCGAGATCAAAGTGGATTTGCCAACCTTTGGCTCGCCGCAAATGCTTACTGTAAATGGCTTCATTTATTCCCCACAACCTTCTCGACAAAAGATAGGATGAAGGGGAAACGCCTGACAATGCCCAAGACGGGATACTTTATTTCCACGATCCTCTACCGCAGTTCCGCTTCCGCCAGGCAGTAGAGGGATTTCTCCCCGCGCAGATACAGTTCCTTGTCCGCCAGCGCCGGGGAGGCGCTGAATGAATCCGCGAGTTGATTGACCGCCAGCGGTGCATTCGTCCGGTCGTGTTGCAGCACCACCGTGGAGCCGTCGCGAGCGGTGATGTAGATGCGCCCGGTCGCGCCGACCGGCGAGGCGAAGATGTAATCGCGGATGCCTTCGAGGCGTAGCGGTTCACCGCGCGGCGTGCCCGTCATCGGGTCGAGGCGCGAGATGATGTTCTGGTTGTGTCGGATGAAATAGAGCGTGTCGTCATACAGCAGTGGCGATGACACGTAAGGCGTCATGCGGTTCAGCTTCCACGCGATGCGGTCGGTCTTGGTGATGTCGCCCTTGGCCCCTTCGAGGCGGATGGCGAGCATCGCTTGAAAATCGTAGCTGTTGCCCGCGATCACCATGCCATTGCCGGCCACCGGCGTTGAAACCACATTGCCCGCCAGTCCGGAGCATTCCCAGATGAGCGCACCCGTCGCGAGATCGTAGCTCCGGATGCGCTTGGAAGCGCTCAGCACCACCTGCGTCTTGCCGCCATGCTCGACGACCAATGGCGTGGCCCACGAAGTCTTTTCGTCGCGCGGGATTTTCAAGAGCTGTTTTCCCGTGCGCTTGTCGAAGGTGTAGAGGAAGGAATCCGCCTCCTGATCCCAGCAGATGATGAGCGTATCGCCATGGATCACGGGCGAGCTGCCCTCGCCATGGGCATGCAGCGTCTGCATCTTGCCCAGGTCTTTTTGCCACAGGATTTCGCCTTTCAAATCCAGGCAATACAGGCCACGTGAGCCGAAGAACACATACAGCCGCTCGCCATCCGTCGCGGGTGAATTGTTAGCCAGGCTCCCGGTCTCGTGGCCACCCTCATGAGGAAACTCTTCGCGAAGAACTTTCTTCCACACCAGCTTTCCATCCGCGCGATTATAAGCGAGCACCGTGAACTGGTGCCGGTATTTCACCGGCACGTTGTCATGGGTGCCCGGCGCATTATCGTAAACGGGCTTTTGCTCCTCGCCGATCGGAACGGCGGCTGTGAGATACACCCGGTCGCCGGAAATGATCGGCGTGGAGTGGCCTTTGCCGGGCAGGGGAATCTTCCAGCGCACGTTCTTGGTCTCGCTCCACTGCACGGGCGGATTGGCCTTCGGAGCGACGCCTGTGGCGAGCGGTCCGCGCCACTGCATCCAATTACGTGATTCGTCCACCTTCGAGCGCGTGCCAGAACCACCCGCCGGTTCATCCGCCCGCGAAAAGAACCAGCTCGCCGCAAGCATCAGCCCGGCGACGATGACCCTCCCCGCGAAGCCCGGCTTCCGTCTGAACCAGTGGTTATAGGGACGTATCATCAAGTTGTTCGTGTTCCGTGCGGCCAAGGCCGCTTGGAATGGATTCGTTACATACCGCGATATGGCACACGTGTCAAAACGGCGGTCGTAAAGAATTTGTGAGAGATGCTGGGCTAGAATTCTGCCGACAAGTTAGCGCCTTGAACCCCTGAACCGCTATGGCGTTGGCCGTGCAATGAGCGCTGAATGCCGTTCTCCCTCTCCTGGGGGAGAGGGCCGGGGTGAGGGCGGGCTTTCCCGAGCATCCCTGCTCGCGCTTCTTTTCCCGTTTCATGGATAAGGTTAGGGTGAGGGAGGCGCTTCATGAGTTTGAGATGTTTTTTTTGTGAGAGTCACTTGCTGATGATCTGCGCAACAGCCCGCGCACCCGCGTGAAGTGGTCCGCTCCGAAACCCATCGCCAGCTTCAACTGGTAATCGCGCTCGAGTGGATTCGCGATGCGCGCGCAGCGCCGGTAGTCCCGCCACGAGATGAACCCCAGCGACCACGCCCAGAATCCGCTGACGGGTACAGGATAATCGCTGCCGTGCACGAGCGCCTTCGCCAGCGGGCCGTTCAGGCACTTGCGCGCATGCCGCCCGCGCAACGGCACATTCCACGCGCTGGTGTCGCCATAAAAATTGGGAAAGCGCGTCGTCATCTCCGCAAAGTCGTGAAAATACTCGGGATCGCCGAAACCGCTCTTCGTGGCGCAGTGCGCGGCGATCACCTTCACGCCGCATTCCAGCGGCAGTTGCAGTCGGCGCGGGTCCGCATACTCAGGATGCACCTGGGGCACGGTGTGTTCGCCACCCGTGTGCGCGAGCAGTGGCATTCCGAGTTCCGCCATGCGCTCCCAGAACTTGCGATAGCGGGGCGAGGAGCAATCCACATTCTGGCAATTCGGCAGGAGTTTCAGCATCACCGCACCGGCGGCGGCGCAGCGATCCAGCTCTTGCAGCGCATCCGCCCGCGCGGGGTGGATGGATACGGCGGGGAGAAACTCCGGATGTTCACGCGCGAGCCGCAGCACGTAATCATTCGGCACGTAAAACGAGCCGTGTCCCTCCATCAGCTTGCCATCATCGTCATACACCTGTTCATGCGCGAGCAGGACCGTCGCGCTGAGGCTCGACGTGCGCAGGTATTCCAGCAACCGGGTGACCCACAAGGCATCGAAATCCGGATGGTGCATCGGCACGCCCAATTTCAAATGGCGCAGGATGTATCCTGCCATGAGTTGGTGCGAGCGCGGGATGCGCAGCCAGCACCCCGAGCCGCCCAGGCCATTGCCGACCAGATGGACATGCATGTCCAGCGGTTTACCCGTGGTCGGAAGAGTTTCTATGGCGGCACTCATGGCATTGAATGGCCTCAATGCCGCAAGTTTAGCGATGCGCGCTTTATCGGGCCATGGAAAAGCGAACGGCCCGGATGGAGCGGAGGCGGCTGCGACGATCAGGGACTGACCATCCGGTAGAACCGCCCGACTTGGGCGGTATCAAGCGGCACATCCACCGAGGTGGCGCCTTGCGCCGAAGCCGTGCTCCCGCCGAACGGATACCAGTTTGAGAGATTGGTGGACCATTCCACTCGGAAGTTGCTGTTGGCGATGCCAGAGCCTTGAAAGCGCAGGGTGCCATTCTCCTGGCGGGTCATGCGGGTGAACCGGAATGAATTTGGCACCCATTCAAACGAGCCGATATCGCTTCCGGCGCTTAACGGGCGCGCCATGCCGCGAGAATCGGTAGGCGGGCTGGCCGCATCATTTCCGGCATCAATGGCCGGGCTGTTGGATTGGATGGCCATGGTCCAGACCGTGCCGCCATTGTTCGCGAAAGGCCCGATGCGCGGATTGAGGAGATTGCGGCTGGCCGCTGAGGTGAAACCAGGGGTGGCGTCTGAAGAGAGATTGTTTCCGAGATCGGTGATGGTGCCGAAACCATTGGCCGCTCCGAAATTTGCCCCCAGAAGCGTGTTGACCATCTGGACTCCGCCGTTGACGGGCACTTCCGAAGAGATTGCGCCTCCTTCCGCGGACCCGTTGGCGCCCGCCACCCCGTTCCCGCTGGTGCAAGGCATGGCACGCCCGCAACTCCTGAAGCCCAGTGCTCCGCCAGTTCCGCCTTGAAGCACATGGCTGGCGAACGTGCAATTGACGAGCAAGGCCGAGTTGTTCGTGCTGTACAAGCCACCTCCAGAGGCAGAGCCGCCGGGACCGCCATTGCCGCCGTTGGCACCAACGCTGAATGGTGCTAGTGAAGCTAGTCCGCCGTTTCCTCCAGGTCCTCCATTGCCGCCTGTCACCATGTTTCCTACCGATGTGCAATTGGTCATGGTGAGGGTCCCATTGTTGAAGATGCCTCCCCCGCGCGCGGAAGCCCCTGTTCCGCCCAGGCTTCCTTGGCCTGGAGGGACGCCTGGGTTTGCATTCTGAGCGCCGGGGGCACCATTGCCACCAGTTCCGCCACGGGTTGAATTGACGTATAGGGAGACGCTGGCCAGTGCCATTCCTCCTGAATTATAGATCGCGCCGCCATTGGCTGCCCCGCCTGGAAGGCCGGGGAATACTGGATCGGGACCGCCATAGCCGGTTCTGCCAGTGCCGCCGTTTCCCCCGATCGCCTGCTGGCTTTCAAAAGTTGACTGTTCGCACCGGAACGTTCCAGCGTTGTAGATGGCTCCTCCCGAACCTTCACCCCCGGCACTGCCTGGAATATATAAATCGTTGGAGGCGCCTCCAAGTCCGCCGGTTGCGCTGTTGCCAGCGAACCAGCAACTGCTCATGTCAATGGTTCCAAGGCTGTATATCGCTCCGCCGGACCCAGCTCTGCCGGGAAAGCTATACAAACTGCTGGGGACCAATCCGTTCCCGCCACCCGCCGAGTTGTTAGAAAAATAGCAGCTTTGGATCTGTGCCAGTCCGCTTTCGACATAGAGCGCGCCCCCGCGGGCCTCTGCACCGGGCTTTGTGCCGTTCGTATCCGTCCCGGATGCCCGGTTCAGGACAAAAGAGGTGTTGCTGGCCGTCAGGGTTCCGATGCGGGTGTACACGCCACCTCCACAGAAAGGCTTGGCATTCGTTATGGCGAAACTGCTGTGGTTGCTGATTACCTGACAATTGATGAGCCTGAGGTTGCCTTCATTAAAGATCCCCGCGCCATTGGTGGAGCGACCATTGGCGATGATCAGGTTGGTGGCGGTGAACGTCACCCCGGTGTTGATCGTCAGCACCCGGTTGCTCCCGCCCCCGCTCAGCGTCACATTCCGCCCGGTGGCATCCAGCACGGTGTCACTGCTGATGACGAGGGTGTTGGTCAGCGTGATGGTGCCATCGCAGCCAAAGGTAATGGTGCCGCCGCCGACCAGCGCTGCGCGCAGGCTCGCTTCATCGCAGACATTGACCACGGCGGAAGAAGCTGAGCCTGCCAGAAAAATGGAAGCCAGAACGACCGGGAAGAGATGAAATAAACGTTTCATAGGCCGAACAACTTGAAATACACCTGATTTAAACTGGTAGCACACATGCGCGCCCGCGCAAGTGAGATTTATTTAGCAGGCTGTCCGGCGGGCAGTGCGACGGTGTAACCCGAAACACGTATCCTAAAGAGCCAAAGAGGAGGATGCCGCCCAAGGTTGCGGAATAATCGCGCCGTGATGTCAAAACTTTCACTTTCCCCGCCGCTGATCTCCATCCTAGCCTCTCCGTCACATGGCCGCCGACACGCAACTCACGCCGATGATGGCGCAGTACCGCCGCATCAAGGGCGAACTGCCCAAGGACGCGTTGCTGCTGTTCCGCCTCGGCGATTTCTACGAGATGTTTTTTGAGGACGCGCAGGTGGCGGCGGGCCTCATCAATCTCGCCCTCACCAGCCGTAATGGCATTCCGATGTGCGGTCTGCCGTATCACGCGGCGAACGGCTACATCGCGCGCCTGCTGCGGGCAGGCCGGAAGGTCGCGATCTGCGATCAAATGGAAGAGGCGAAGCCCGGCAAGCTCGTGCAGCGCGAGGTCACCTCCATCATTTCGCCCGGCACGCATTTCGATGACCGCATGCTCACGGCGGAGCGGAACAATTTCCTGGCGTCCATCCTGCCCTCCGGCAAGTCCTTCGGCCTCGCGGTCGTGGACCTGACCACGGGCGATTTCAAGACGACGGAACTGGACGGCGACGTGGCGCTGCTCACGGAACTGCAACGCCTGCGTCCGGCGGAAATCATTTATCCCTCCGAACAGGCGGCGCTGGCGGAGCGGTTGCGGGCGGAGTTCACCATCCTGAGTCCTTACGATGATTGGACCTTCGGCCCGGAGACGGCGGTGTTCACCGTGCGCGAGCATTTCAAGGTCGCGTCGCTCGATGGGTTTGGCCTGAAGGGCAGGGGGATGGCCGTGGGTGCGGCGGGCGCGGTGCTGCACTATCTGTCGCAAAGCCTGCGCCGCGACCTGAAGCATCTCACCACGCTGTCGTTTTACCTGCGCTCGGACTATCTGGCGCTGGATTCCATCACGCTGCGGCATCTCGAAATTCTGGAACCGCTGCACTCGGACTCGCCTCGTTCCGCGACGCTTGTGGGTGCACTGCAACGCACGGCCACGCCCATGGGCGCGCGCTGCCTGCGCGACTGGCTCTCGCAACCCTTGTCCAATGTCGAGGCCATCGTCCGCCGTCAGGATGCCGTGCAACTGTGGCTCGACGCGCCGGAAGCGATGGAGGGCTTTCGCAAGCGGTTGGCCCAGGTGCGCGATCTGGAACGCACCATCGGCCGCCTCTCCATCGGCAGCGGCAATGCGCGCGATCTGCTGGCCCTGCGCCTGGCTCTGGAACAACTGCCCTCCATCAAAGCTGTAGCAGCCGACGTGAGGAGGCTCGCCTCCGCCCCGCCGCCTAAATCTTTTCTGAGTGAGGATGCCTCAGAATCCGGTTCTCTCTTCACCCAGCTCTTCGCCGAAATCACCGAACTCCCCGATCTCGTCGAGTTGCTTGGCCGCGCCATCGTGGATGAACCGCCGCTCGCGCTGAAGGAAGGCGGCATCATTCGCGAAGGATTCGATACGCATCTCGATGAACTGCGCAGCGGCGCGCGCGAGGGCAAGGACTGGGTCGCGAAGCTCAAGCAGCAGGAAGTCGAGCGCACCGGCATCGCCTCGCTCAAAATCGGATTTAACTCCGTCTTCGGTTATTACCTGGAAGTCACCAAGGCCAATCTCGACAAAGTGCCGCCGCATTACATTCGCAAGCAGACCGTCGCGAATGGCGAACGTTTCATCACGCCGGAATTGAAGGAGATGGAGGGCAAGATTCTCGGCGCGGAAGAGCGCAGCATGAAGCTGGAGTACGAACTCTTCCAGCGCGTGCGCGAGGAAGTGCTTGGGCGGCTCAAGGAAATCCAGCGCACAGCGCACGCGCTGGCGCAACTGGACGTGCTGGCGGCCTTCGCGGAGGCGGCGCGGCTGTATGAGTATCGCCGGCCGGAGATTCGCGATGAAGGTGTATTACACCTGCGCGATGCCCGGCATCCGGTCTTGGAGCAGAACTTGGTCGAGGAGCGCTTCGTGCCAAACGACGCCAGCCTTGCCAGCAGCGCTTCTTCCTCCCTCGCCCCCCCGGGGGAGAGGGCCGGGGTGAGGGGGCTTGAATCTGGTAGGAGCCGACGTGAGGAGGCTCTAACTGATTCAACTGAGGGAAGTGAGAGTCTCCTCACGTCGTCTCCTACAGGTGGTGATGAGGAACGTCCGGCGTTTCCCCAGATCGCGCTCATCACCGGGCCGAACATGGCGGGCAAATCCACCTACATCCGCCAAGTGGCCTTGCTGGCTCTGCTGGCGCATACCGGCAGTTTCCTTCCCGCCGCCGAGGCGCGCGTGGACCTGGTGGACCGCATCTTCACCCGCATCGGCGCGAGCGATGATCTTTCACGCGGGCAGAGCACGTTCATGGTGGAGATGAGCGAGACCGCGAACATCCTGAACAACGCCACGCCGCGCAGCCTGATCATCCTTGATGAAATTGGTCGCGGCACAAGCACGTTCGATGGCCTCAGCCTCGCATGGAGCATCGTTGAGCATCTGCACAATCAAGTCGGCGCGAAGACGCTCTTTGCGACGCATTATCACGAACTCACCGAACTCTCCGCGCGCCTGCCGCGCCTGAAGAATTTCAACGTGGCCGTGCGCGAGTGGAACGACCAGATCGTGTTCCTCCGCAAGATCGTCGAAGGCGGCACCGACAAGAGCTATGGCATCCAGGTCGCGCGACTTGCGGGCGTGCCGAAGCCGGTGATTGAGCGGGCGAAGGAGATTTTGCGGAACCTGGAGGACAGCGAATTAACCCCAGAAGGCAACGTCCGCCACAGCCAGCGGCGTCAGCAGGATCGGGACAAGCTCAAGCAACTGGCCCCGCCACCGCAGATGGACCTGTTTGGGTGAGGGAGAATTGCGAGTAGCGAATTTCGAATGGCGTGCTTTTGGAGTGTCACGCGCCCGGATAACCCGCAGCCCTCTTCTTTGAGTTCTCTGCGTTCTTTGTGGTTAAATCAGATCACTCTAGGCCGAGCACTTTTCTGCCTTCCGGCGAGATCATGGATTGATGCCACGGCGGGTCCCACACGACATCCACCGTCGCGTCATCCACACCTGCCAGCATGAGAATCTTCTGCTGGGCATCTCCGGCGATCACCGTGCCCATGCCGCAACCGGCGGCGGTGAGGGTCATTTTGACAGACACCTTGTTGCGGCCGTTCGGCAGCGGCTCCACCATCAGATCATACACGAGGCCGAGGTCCACGATGTTCACGGGAATCTCGGGATCGAAGCACGTGCGCAGCGTGTCCCACACCAGCTTTTCCTCGATGGGGCCGACGTGGCCATCATCCGGCTTAGGCGGCAGCGCGAATTCAGCGGGATCAAGACCCAGCGCATCCGCGTTCTTGCCCGCGATGCGATACAGCCCGCCCGGTGCGTGCACGGTGAGCGTGCCGCCGAGGGTCTGGGTGACGGTGACTTCGGTGCCGATGGGCAGGGTGACGTCTTCACCGATGGGAATCTGCACCGCCGGGCAATCGCGCTTGAGAATGTAATCTACCATGTTCGTTAAGATGCTTGGTTCTGGCGGAACGGGAGGAGCGGGTCAATGAAGTAGCGCAGAATGCAATTCTGCGCTACGACCAAGGCCCGTGTCGCTTTCAAATCTTCACCTTGAACTCCTCGCCCTTCTTCACACTGGCGCAGAAGCCGGCCATGAGTTCGGGAATCTGTTCCAGGTCCTTCAGGCTCACAAGTTCCACCGGGGAATGCATGTAGCGGTTGGGCAGGCTGATGAGCGCGCTGGGGATGCCTCCGCGCGTCCAGAAGATCACGTCGGTATCCGTGCCGCTGCTGGCGCTCATGGCTTCGTGCTGGAGCTTGATCTTCTTCTTCTTGGCCACCTCCTCGATGCGGGCGACGACTTCGGGGTGATTGCAGCCGCCATGCGTCACCGCCGGGCCGCTGCCGATCTTGATGTCGCCGTGCAGCATCTTGCTCACGGTCGGATAATCGGTCGCGTGGGTCACATCCACGACGAGCGCCGCCTGGGGCGCGAGCGAGTAGGCGATCTGGCGGGCACCCAGCAGGCCGACTTCCTCCATGATGTTCGACACGGCGCAGACTTCGGCCTGGAGCTTGCCTTTCACCGGTTGCAGCAGTCGCAGGGCCTCGGCCACGGCGAAGGTGCCGATGCGATTGTCAAAGGCGCGCGCAATGGCGAGGTCGCCACGGAGCAATTCAAATTCCTGGTCGAGTGTGATGGGCGCGCCGATGTGTACGAGCTTCTCGGCGGCCTTGCGGTCCTTCGCTCCGATATCAATGAACAGGTCGCTGATCTCCGGCACCTTGCGTTCCTTGTCGAGCTTGCTGAGATGCGGCGCAACATTGCCGACGACACCCTTGATGGTGCCATCCTTGGTGTGAATGTTCACCCGCTGGGCCTTGGTCACGATCGCATCCACGCCACCAAGGCGGCGGACGTAGATGAAGCCATTCTCGTCAATGTAGTTCACCGTCATCGCGATTTCGTCCGCGTGCGCGGCGAGCATGATGCGCGGGCCGCCGCCTTTGTTCAGGACGGCGACGCAATTGCCGTAGGCATCGGAGAAAGTCTCATCGGCGAACTGGGTGACGTAGTCGAGCCAGACGCGCTGGCCGCGAGCTTCGTGGCCGGAGGGGCTGGGGGTGTTGACGAGCTTCTGGAGGAAATCGAGTGATTCAGGACGCATAAGTTATGGGTGACAATGGCTCAGAAAGGGTCGGCAAAAAAGCGGAAAAGGGCAGGGGTGGAGGGATCAGTTCCATGGCGAGGTGATGGTTCTTCCCATGAACCGAGACGGTCTGGCGGAGAATTCGTATGGTCCTGGCAAACGGGTGAACGGCCATTCCCTCTCCTGGGGGGAGAGGGGCAGGGTGAGGGCGGTTGTTCGTCTAACTGAAGGCACTGATTCTTAAGCGAGAATAAAGCCCGCCCTCACCCCGGCCCTCTCCCCCGAGGAGAGGGGGAACGTCATTCCGCTCTCGTTGGCAAAGCTTGGCATTGCCAGCGGATTAAAGCCGTTCCCGCCCGGCATAACCGGTATCCAAGTCATGCCAGAACCCGATGTCTTCCTCGTCCTGCTCCCAGCAGAGGAAGACCTCTTTGCCATCCATCAAGGCGGGGAAATCCACGAGGCCGATGTCGAGATCCTTGATCTGGATTTCGCGGCGGGTGAACTCATTCATCACCTCTGCGAAGTCGGCCAGCGCGCGGACGTGCTCCTCGACGGTCGGTCCGCCGGCGTCACCGCCGCCTTCGATCACATTGCTCAACCGCTTCCCGCAGGAATCGACGCGGGCGCGGAATTGCCGGAGGCGGTTCAGCCAGGTGCGCAGCTCGGGCAGCAGGGCGCGCGCTTCCTCACGCGTGTAGTGCTTGGTGAAACGATGTTCCATGCTCGTGATTATGGTCCGTTGCGGCCATCGAGCTTCTTCTTGATCTCGTCACTGGCTTCCAGTTCGAGCGATTTGCGCCATTGCTCCCGCGCGTTGTCCATCTGGTTCAAGGCGGCGTAAATATCACCAAGATGGTCATGCAAGGTGGCGTCCGGCTTCTCCGTCAGTTTCACGGCGTCGAGGATGTTTTTCAGGGCGTCTTGATACTTGTGCTGCTTGTATAACACCCAGCCGAGCGAATCCAGATACGCGGCATTCTTGGGCTCAAGCTGAAGGGCGGTTTCGATATGACGGCGGGCGGCTTCGAGATGCACGCCGCGCTCCGCCCACATGTAGCCAAGGTAGTTGTGGGCTTCGGCGAATTCATCATCCATCCGGAGGCTCTTCTGAAAGTAAATCTCCGCATCCTCGTAGTGCTTGTTGCGCTCGTGCGCCGCGCCGAGTTGAAAATAGAAAAAAGCGGTGAGGCGGTTGGTCTCGGTCGCGCGGGCGATGACTTCGGCCTGGGTAAAGGCCTTCAAGGCGGCGGCGTTGTCCTTCTTCCGGCTGTAGGCGAGGGCGGTGTAATACTCGATGGTGAAACGCCCGCCCTTTTCATTAAATCGGGCACGTGCCTTGTCGAGCGTCGCCAGGGCTTCGTCGGTTTTGTCGGCGTTCAAGAGCGCTCCGACGAGATCGTAGTAGCCCTGTTCAAAATCCGGCGCCAGCACGGTGACCTTGGAAAGGTGCTCCACCGCGAGATCGAATTGCTTCTCTTCAAATTCAATCGCGCCCAAGGCGTAATAGGCCTGCGGGTTGTTGGGGTTGTCCTTGACCAGTTCCTGAAGCTGCTCGGCGGCCTTCTTGCGGTCCTTGCCGCGCAAATAGAGATCGGTCAGGCGGGCGCGGATGGCGTCGCGAATCTCGGTCTGTTCGGCAAACTGCTTCAGCATGTCGAGGTAGACCTCGGCGGCGAGCTTGGTCTCGCCGTGCCAGTTGTAGCCATCGGCAATCTTGAGAATCACTCCAGCGGTCTGAGGGGACATTGCCCGGGCGCGGTTGAGCAACGCGATGGATTTGATTTTGGCCTGCGCACTCTCGTTCGTGAACTTCGCGGAGAACTTGGTGTAGAGATCCGCGAGGTTCACGAGGTAAAGCGCCTCGGGGGCGGTTACGGTCGAGGCGCGATCAAGGACCTTCCGGGCTTCCTCGGGTTCACGACGTTCGAGGTAGATTGAGACGAGGTTCTGGTAAGGCGTGAGATCGCGCGGTTCGCGATTGATGGCCACGAGGTTTGCAGCGATGGCTTCGTTGGTATCGCCGGTTTGCAGGTAGATCCAGCCGAGCTGGGAAAAGTAGATGGCCGGCGCATTGGACTGGCTGGAACCTTTGACCAACAGCTCCCGCGCCATGGTAAAGCGCCGGGCGGCAATCAGGTTGCGCGTGACGTCAATGACCAGCGGTTCGTTGGCGGCATCCGCCATGGCGGCGGCGAAGTATTGCTCCAGGGCTTCGCGGCGGTCGCCCTGCATTTCGTTGGCGAAGCCACGGGCGAACCGGGCGAGACCTTCGGCGCGGGGTTCCACGGCTTTCGCGGCCTCCTCCTCCATGCGCTCCAATTCCTCGTCGGTCGGCGGGGGCTTGAAGGCGATGGCGGTCTCGTTGGTACGGGCGTGCTTGCGGCCCGGCGTGCTCTTGGCGGTGGAGGACGACTTCGCGCAGCCGCTCCCCAGCACGAGGCCAAGGAGCAGGGCGGCCAGCAAGATATTATGGCAACGCGGCATCACCGTGTCGGGAATCTACGGCAGACCCGGGGAATTTCCAATCCTTCTCTCAGAATCGAAAAGGGCACAAAAAGACGCCGTCGCACCACAGGGACGCGACGGCGTGTGTAAAATAACCTGCGTGACAGGCACGCGAGCTTACTTCTGCCAGGTACGCTTCTTGTGGCGGTTGGCGCGCAGCTTCTTACGGCGCTTGTGTTTATTGATCTTCGCCTTACGGCGTTTCTTAAGTGAACCCATAGGTTGTTTGTCTTATTAGCGTTCGATTGTGAATCAGTAAACCACTTTGTTTAGTGGATATTCGATGATGCCCTCGGCTCCGGCGGCCTTCAGTTGGGGAATCAGCTCCCGGACGGTCGCTTCCTCGATGATCGTTTCGACGGCCACCCAGCCCTTGAGGCTCAGGCTGGAGATCGTGGGATTGCGCAGGGCGGGCAGGCTGGCCAGCAGGCTGGCGAGGTCCTTCTCCGCGATGTTCATCTTCAAGCCGACCTTGCTCTCGGCGTCCAGGGCGCCCTTGAGCAGCAGGGCCAGCGTCTCCATCTTGCGGCGCTTCCAGGATTGCTTCCACGAATCGTGGTTGGCGATGAGCCGGGGGGTGCTGGTGAGCAGGGTATCCACGATGCGCAGGCGGTTCGCGCGCAGGGAGGAACCGGTCTCGGTGATCTCGACGATGGCGTCCACCAGTTCGTGGGCCTTCACCTCGGTGGCACCCCAGGAGAATTCCACGTCGGCCTTCACCTTGTGCTTCTTGAGATACTTCTTGGTGATGTTCACCACTTCGGTCGCGATGCGCTTGCCGGCAAGGTCCTTCACCGATTTCACCGGTGATTCCTCGGGCACGCACAACACCCAGCGCGCGGCCTGACGGGTGGCTTTGCTGAAGAGAAATTCGCCAATCTCGTGAACGTCCGAGTTGTTTTCCTGAATCCAATCGAAGCCCGTGATGCCGCAATCGAGGTAACCGTGCTCGACGTAGCGGCTCATCTCCTGTGCGCGGATGAGGCGGATTTCGAGTTCCGGGTCATCCACGTAGGGCAGGTAGGACCGGCTGCTCACGGAAATGTTCCAGCCCGCCTTGCCCATCTTTTCGATGGTGGCGTCCTGCAGGCTGCCCTTGGGCAGCCCCAACCGCAGTTTATTTGACTTCGATGCGCTCATGCGTTCCGAACAATGGGCGGGAAGGAAGGCAAAGAAACGGGCGGAACACAATCAGTTTTTCAAAGGAAATCGCTGCCCCTCATCCATGGGAATCGCTCTGATATGAAAGAATTACTGTCGAAGCAGCCTATTGAATCAGGCTGACATGGGTGGGATCTGACTTTGAAAGCTGGACATCCAGAGTGGCAACGGTCCCATGGTTGGCGGCTGCGAGTGCCGTCAGATAGCCATCGGTGAAATGCGCTGGACCGGACAGGGCACGGAGGGTGGACAGGTGAGAAGGTTCCAAAGAATCAGCCCAAAATTCATGTCGCGGGTCGCTGGCCAGCCGCACCAGGACACTCCAGGCATCCGCGACTGTTCCGGAATAGCCAAGTCCTTGGTTGGCCGAGAGACGAAGAAAACCGAGTTGGGTGATTGGACAGGTGGCGAATTTCTTCTGGGACTTCAGCCATGCGCGCGCAAGGGCATGGTGCTCATGATTGGGCCATGCCCATGCAATCAAGACGTTGATGTCCAGAAGAGGAGTCACGGCGTTTCCACGTCCAGCCTCTTTATCAGGTCACTGGTGATCGTGGGTGCGTCCGCTGGTACGACGAATATTGGCAAACCATCATCTGCAGTGCCCAGCCGGGCATGCCGGTTGCCGAGACCGACCTTCTCCAGAATGTAACGCCCCGGCCCGATGCGCTCGACTTGGAAGTCGTCGCCCGCTTTGAGGTGGTCTTGCTCCCGTAACTCGGACGGAATGGCAAGTTCGCCACGAGTGCTTAGAACCGTCGTCATGCAGGCTAAATTAATGGTTCTGGTGCCTGCTCGCAAGCCTTCGTTAATTCGAAGCTTGCGAAAGCCGGAAAGCATGTTTCAATGCCCGTTAAGCACGAAAAAGGTTCCGCGATTGTGGTCCCTGTGCTTTTGAGTCGTGAACATGCTTCAACCATGAGTATGAATAACGAGGAAAAATTTCCCTATCCCGGCATACCCACCACCAGCGATGGCGCGGGCGGCGTCACGTGGGTCGAGACGAACATCACCCAGGGCGCGTGCGCGTATCCCATCACGTCCAGCACGACGATGGGCACCGGCTACCAGACCGAGGTGTCCAACGGCAAAGTGAACCTCTGGGGCGACCTGTTGTCCTTTGTGCAGCCGGAATCGGAGCACAGCGCGGCGAGCACGTGCGAAGGGTTTGCGCTGGCCGGCGGACGCGTGACCAATTTCACCAGCGGGCAGGGGCTCGTGCTCATGAAAGAGGTGTTATACACCATTTCCGGCAAGCGCTTGCCAGTAGTGTTCCACATCGGGGCACGCGCTCTCACGAGTCATTCGCTGAATGTGCATTGCGGCCATGACGATGTGATGAGTGTGTCGGATTGCGGCTGGGGAATCCTCTTCGGGCGGAATGCGCAGGAGGCCTGCGACCTGGCGCTCATCGCGCGGCGCGCGGCCGAGGCGGGCGAGACGCCCTTCATGAATGTGCAGGATGGTTTCCTCACCACGCACACGATTGAGAACATCCGGTTGCCGGAGCTGGAGTTCATGAAGAATTACATCGGTGATCCGAATGAGCGCCTGCGGTGCCTCTTTGATCCGCGCAATCCCATCATGTCCGGGGTGGTGCAGAACCAGGATTCCTACATGAAGGGCAAGATCGCCCAGCGCGATTTCTACGACAAGGTGCCTGGCGCGGTGCAGGAAGCCATGGATGAATTTTACCAGCAGACGGGCCGGCGCTATCACAAGGTGGACAGCTACCAGATGGAGGATGCGGAATACGCGATCGTCGGCATGGGCGGCATGATGGAGACGGCGCAGGCCACCGTGGATTACATCCGCGTGGAGATGGGGTTGCGCGTCGGCTGTGTGCACGTCACCTGCTTCGCGCCATTCCCGGCCACGGAACTGGTGGCGGCGCTCAAGAACGTGAAGGCGTTCACGGTGGTTGAGCGCATGGATAATCCGCTGGCCCAGTCGAACCCGCTCGTGCAGGCCATCAAGGCGTCTTTTGCGGACGCGTTCATCGGCCTGAGCTATGGCAGCAACGGTGAGTTCAAATATCCAGTCATCACGCGGATTCCGAAGGTTTATGCGTGTTCGGCGGGCCTGGGCTCACGCGATGTTCGCGGCGCTTTCCAGCACAGTGGGATCCGAAGCTTGGAATTCACGTGACTTGAAGTCGCG
>JADMIO010634464.1_pt1 | contig 37228 bp, 30 predicted proteins | sample 8958161 | NCBI WGS metagenome assembly JADMIO01 (sample SAMN16585339, study PRJNA669376) | soil metagenome | isolation source: Crop rotation soil | place: USA: Cullars Rotation, Alabama | collected 2011
GAGATCCGCTTGTGTCGCAGGTCGGAGTGGCAGCACTGCAGCCGCCGTCAACGTTTCCTGCGCTCGCGTCGTCTTCGCACGTCACGCAGCTACGGCTCAGGCCGCTGATCGCGCATTCGCTTGTGGGCTCGCTGCATCCAGCGTCGGCCGTTGCACCGTTGGCGGTGTCGGCACAGGTTACGCACGTTTTGGTTCCGAGATCACAACTTTTGCCGCTCAAACAATCGTTGTCCGCGAGGCAACCTACGCACACCGGCGACATTCCGCTTGTGTCGCACGCCGGCAAACTGCTGCTGCAACCGCCGTCGATAAATCCAGATGCGATGTCGTCTTGGCAAACGACGCAGAACTCGTTGCCCGGCGTGGAGTCGTCGCACTCGCTCGTCGGTTCGGCGCAACCGTTGTCCACCGCTGCCCCTGCTGTGCTGTCACTGCATTCGGCTTGGCAGACGTGCAAAGCAAGATTGCAAACGCCATGCCCCGTGCAGTCGACATCGTCCGTGCATTCGCGGCAGACGGGCGATGCGCCGCTCGTGTCGCACGCAGGCGTGGCGCTCGGGCAGCCGCCGTCGGTGCTGCCCGCGGGTTGCGTGTCTTCGCACACTACGCAAACGGGAGCCGACGAATTGCTGTCGTTGCATTGAGGCGTGTTCGCGTCGCACCCTTGATCGGGACTGCTGGGCGTTCCGGCGCCGTTGTCAACGCAGGGCGGGTGGCAGGTGTTGTCGCTGGTGTCGCAAATGTCGCTGTTGTCGCAATCAGCGTTGACCGTGCACTCGGTGCAAACAAAACCGTTTACATTGCAGGCAGGGAAACTTGAGTTGCAACCGGTGTCCGTCCCGCCGCTGGTATTGTCGCTGCACGCGGGCACGCACGCGTTCGAAGCGTTGCAGATTTTGCCGCCCATGCAGTCACCGTTGCTCAAGCATTCAACGCAGCTGTGGCTCGATGTTTTGCACATGCTGAGCGAAGGGCTGCTGTCGCAATCGGCGTCTTCTGTGCACGTCACGCAATCGTTTGTTGATTCGTCGCACGCCGGCTGCCCCGCATCGCAGCCGTCGTCGATGCCGCCCGTACCAACTTCGGTGTCGCTGCACACACCGAGGTAGGCATCGCAACCGGCCAAGTCAGTGAGGTCGTTGCTCAACCCCGCAACCGTCGACGTTTTTTTTAGTTGATTCAGCGCAAAATCGTAGACCCAGAATTCCTGCCGCCGCACGCCATAGAGTTTGCCGTCTTCGCCCATGCCAAGACCGTCAAGATTGCTGATGCCGCCGTTCGGCAAACTCGCAATGGTGGTTTCGGTCCAGCTGACCGGAGCAGAACTTCCATAGACCCAACTGGAAATATCGGCTTCCTGCAGCTCGCCCGGATTTCCACCGCCGATTGAAAGCAACATGCCGCGTGTGTTGTCGTAGGCAATGTCGTTGGCGTTTTCGGCGACGCCGACGCGGGGCGCGACGTTGTATGTGAGCGCTGCCGTGTCGTGAACGTCGACAACATAGAAATAGCTTCCGCTAACAATCCACAGCTCTCGCCGAGTCCCGTTGTCCACACAAGTTCCGATTTGCGGCGATGTCGGAAGCGCTTGCGCTACGCTTCCGACGCGGGTTGGCGTGCCCAACAATGTTTCGACGCCCGTGGTCGCGTTTTTGCGATACACTTTGTTGGAATCGACTACGTAAAGATAACCATCGTGGCAAAGCCCGAGCCCGTTCGAGCGAGGCAAGCTGCTCGCGATGGCTCCCGCGGACAAGGTGGAACCGGAAATCGTTATCTTGCGCAGCCCGCCGCTGCCCGTGCCTCCAAACATACCTGGGCAGTTCTGCGCGCTCGCGCTGTTGCACAAGAGCAGCAGCGTGGCGACAAAGCTAAAAAATCTGAAACGAACGCCGATGTTCCGAGGGCCAACGATCCAACGAGAAACGTCCTGCATTGCGATTAACTCCGCTTTTTTGGCGAGCTGGTTGGGAAAAGGCAAAAGCCGCAAACGATTCATATCATGCTCTATTGACAGTGTAGAACTATATTGAGACAAGAAACGAGTCCTTAGACCGATCCATGTGGGTCGATGTGCGTGACGCATGCTTGCTCGCGTCCAACGGTTGCGGCTACAACGATTGTTCGCGGAGGTTTTGTGAACGAGTTTGTACGTTATTTGCTGCAGAGCGCTTACATCGACTTTGAGGGCGGGGTCGACGCCGAGCAGGTGCGCAAGTGGTTGCGCGACGACGACAGCCACGAGTCGCGCGCCCTGCTGGCCAAGCTGATTGAAGACAAAGGCCTGGACACGTTGCTGCTCACCATCGCCGATTGTTTGAAAGATCACCTGCGCACTGGCATTAACGACGACGTGGTTCGAAACCAGTTGTTGGTTTATAGCGATTCTTGAATATGGTTCAAAATAAAGCCAAGCTGGCCGCCATGCCGAAGGGGTTCCGTTTAAGTCGAGCGTTGCCTGCGTTGCTTTTGCTTTGGAGTGCGACGCTATGGTCTTGCTCCAACTCCGGGGCGAACTCGTCAACCGACAGCGGCGTTGCGCAGGCCGAAAAATCAAAGCCGAGCCCAGCGCCCGACGTTTTGCCCGGCGTCGACACAAGCAAGCTCGACAACGATGCCAAGACGATGCTTTCGTCGCTGGTCAACAACCTGCTTTCGCCTTGCGGCGATGCATCGAGTCTGGCGCGCTGCGTTGTGCAAAAGCAGCACTGCAACAAATGCTTGCCGGCTGCGCACTTCGTGATGCGACTCGTGGATGGCGGTTTTACGCGCGAGGAAATTAACCAAGCGTACCGTACCCGTTACGACGATGCCGGAAAAACCATGTTGGCCGAGCACGATGCGCCCAGCTACGGCGCAACGATGGCGCCCGTTACCTTGCAAGTCTTCAGCGACTTTCAGTGCCCGCATTGTCGCGTTGCAGCGCCTTTGCTGCATCAGCTGGCCGATGAATTTCCTGGCAAAGTGCGCGTCGTGTACCGGCATTTCCCGCTCAACGCGCATCCGCTAGCGCGCAGTGCAGCGCGAGCCGGTGTAGCTGCACAACTTCAAGGCAAGTTCTGGTCGATGCACGATTTGCTTTTTGAACATCAAGACGAACTCAGCGAAGAAAAAATTGTGGGCCTCGCCAAAGAGGCAGGCTTGGACATGAAACGCTTCAAGAAAGATTACGCGTCCAAAGAAACCGACGAGCGCGTCAGTCTTGATCGCAAAGAAGGCGAGGCCGCGGGCATTCAAGGGACGCCAACGATTTTCGTGAACGGTCGCAAGTACGAACTGCCTTTCGAAGATTTGCCCGACTACATTAAGGAGGAGCTGGGTGATTAAGCGAAGCGGCATTTTTCTCGCGCTTGCGCTGCTCGCGCTTGCTGGAACAGCGCGCGCGGCAAAGGTGGGCGATGCGGCGCCCGAGATCAGCGCGCCCTTTTTGCAACCGCAACAAGAAATGGTGGAGTTGACGGGCCACGTTGTGGTGATTGACGTGATGGCATCGTGGTGCGGGCCCTGCCGCGAAGAGTTGCCTTTGCTGGAGAATCTCTACCAAAAATACAAAGCCCGCGGCGTTGTTGTTGTCGGCGTCGGCATCGATCACAGAGAGAAGAACTTGCGCGACTTCGTTCACAGCACGGGCGTGACCTTTCCCATCAAACACGACATCGATGCGCGGATTGCGTCTGCGTTGAACCCGAGCCGAATGCCATCGACCTTTCTTGTCGACCGAGCAGGGCGCATCGTGTCGAGCGAAGAGGGATTTAGCGTTGCAGGCTTGAAACGCTTGCACAGCCAAATCGAACAACTTCTCACGCAATCCGCCGCGGAGCAGCCCGCGTTGGCCAAGCCCTCCAATTAGAGCTACGCAGAGCGCAACATGTGGGTTTTGGTGATCGGTCCTGAACACGACCAGCCCATTGAAGGCGGCGCGGTCAGTGTTCTCAAGGAACTCGGTTGCGAAGTTCGCACCGCAAGTCTTTGGGATCCGCTCGAAACCGACATCAGCGAAAACGATTTGCCTGCGGTCGCGTTGGTCGATGCGCGCGATTACGTTGATGCAGGCAAAGCGGTGCTGCAGCGTTTGCGTGCCGTGCGCGTGCTCGATGCAACGCCCGTAATGATCGCGGTGACCATGAACGGCCTCTCGCGGCTCGACGTTGCAGAGGGTTTCGATGATTTCGTTCTTGTGCCCTACCTGCCAGCGGAACTCTACGCGCGCATTCGACGCGCCGACTGGTTGCACAGCGAGTTCGCGCACCAAGAGGGCATTAAAGTTGGCTCGATGTACATTGATTTGGCGGCGCACGAAGTCGCGGTGGACAGTGTGCACAAAGAGCTGACGCACCAGGAGTTCGCGTTGCTGGCTTTTTTGGCTCAAAACCGTGGGCGCGTCTATTCGCGCCAGCAGCTGCTCGAACGAGTCTGGGGCGTGGACTATTATGGGAGCAGTCGCACCGTCGACATTCACGTGCGGCGTTTGCGCATGAAGCTCGGGCGCGCAGTTCGCGATTTGGTGACGGTGCGCGGCGCAGGATACAAGCTGAGAGCACCCTAACATGAAACAACTTGTGGTCAGTGTGGGCGATCCGGCCGGTGTGGGGCCGATCGTAGTCGCCAAGGCGTTGTGCGACGAACGTTTCGCGCGCCAAGGTTTTTTGTTGTTTGTGGATGCGGTGTACTTTTCGCGTTTGCTGCGCGAGTTCGGCTGCGTTCGGTCGTTGCGCGTAGTGCAAAGCGTCGACGAGGTAGGCGCCGACGAAAACGATTTGGTGTTGGTCAACGCGCAGCGCTGGCCCGATGCAATGATCTTGGAGCGCCGCGCTACGCCGGAGTGCGGCAAGCTGCAACTGGAGATTTTGCAACACTCGTTGCGCGCAGTGCAGCGTGGAATCGCCCGTGCGTTGGTGACCGGGCCGGTGAGCAAAAAGGCCATTTCGCTGGGCGGCACTCCGTTTCGCGGTCACACCGAGTGGCTCGCGGAACAATCGGGTTTGGCCGCAGACGACGTAACGATGTTGTTTTCCGGGCAACGTTATTGGACCGCGCTCGTTACGACGCACGTCCCGCTGCGCAAGGTGCACGAAGAAGTCACTGAGTTTCGCGTGCGTCGCAGTGTTCAACATTTGTACGAAGCCCTGCTGCGCAAACAAAATCATTCCCGCGAACTGCGCATCGCTGTGCTCGGCATCAATCCGCACGCCGGCGAACAAGGACAAATCGGTGACGAAGAGCAGCGCATCATCGCGCCCCTCGTGCGCGCGCTGCAAAACGAAAACGCTTCGCAACGACCAGGCCTGCGCCTTGAAGGGCCGCTCTCATCGGAAGCCGGATTGCGGGCGGCGGCCGCGAGCAAATACGACGGCGTCGTCGCGATGTACCACGATCAAGCAACAGTACCGCTAAAATTACTGGAGTGGGGCACGTCGGTGAACATTACCTGGGGCTTGCCCTTTGTTCGGACAAGCGTTGATCACGGAGTCGGTTATGACGCTGCGGCGCGGGGCTTGGGGGACGCCGAGGGCATGGTTGCAGCGATTGAGATGGCGCAACAGCTTACGCAAAAGTTATGAGCAGTCTTCGCATACGCGGCGCTCGCACACACAATCTCAAAAATATCGATGTCGACGTCCCGCTGGGCAAACTGGTTGCGCTTGCCGGTCGCAGCGGCAGCGGAAAATCATCGCTCGCCTTCGACACGATTTATGCGGAAAGTTTGCGGCGCTACGTGAGTGCCGTGGGTCGGTTGGAACGCGACCGATTGCAAACGCTCGAAAGACCCGACGTCGATTGGATTGAAGGGCTCGGCGCCACCATTGCGTTGCACCAAGACCCCGCGCCGCGACGCAGCAGCGAAACCGTGGGTACGTTCACTGAGATTCACGACGCCTTGGCGCTTTTGTTTGCGCGCCAGGGTGTTGCGCATTGTCCGCAATGTTCTCGGGAAATTCGCCCGAAGTCGGCGGCTAACGTGGTGGATGAAGTTCTTGCGCAAAGTGCAGGAAGCAGGGTGAGCTTGCTCGCTCCGATTCGCGACAGCGCGTCGCTTGGTTGGCCGCTCATCTTCGATGCCCTATCCAAACAAGGTTTCACGCGCGTGCGCATCGGCGATTCGATTCAAAACTTGCCCTTGCCCAAAAACTTTTCGGTCAGCGCTCCGTCGATTGAAGTCGTCATCGATCGCGTGGTCGCGCGCAGCGAAGACCGCGCGCGCTTGCTTGATTCGGTGGAGTTGGGTTTGCGCGTGGGAGCGGGCGCTATTCTGATTGAAGCGGAAGGCGCCGCGCCGCGCCTGGAAGTGAACCGCAGCTATTGCTGGTATGACAACATTGTTTTTCCGGAACTCAGTCCGGCACTTTTTTCCTTCCGCAACCCTCTCGCGCGTTGCCCGACCTGCCAGGGCACCGGATACGCTGATTCGTCTGAAAATCGCGGAGCTTTTGATTTTTTGGAAGCGAAGTGTCCGACGTGCCGCGGCCAGCGCTTGGGCGAGTTCGCGCGCGGCGTAACCTACGAAGGCTTGTCGTTTCCAGCAGCGGGCGAGCTTTCGCTCTCTCAATTAAAAACGTTGTTCGAAAAATGGTCCGCCGATCCGAGCGCGCACGACTCCAGCCGAACGATATTGCAATCTGCAATTCAACATCTGCATCTCCTGCAAGAAGGCGGACTGCATGCGTTGCAGATGTCGCGCCCCTTAAGCAGTCTTTCGACCGGCGAGTACCAACGATTGCGCATGCTCAAACTTTTGACTGTGCCACTGCCGGGTGCGCTTTACATTTTGGACGAACCAAGTCTTGGCCAACACCCGAGCGACCTGCACTACACACTGCGCGTTTTTGATGCGCTGCTCCGCGTCGGCAGTGGCGTGCTAATCGTCGAACACAACAGCGCGCTGCTCGAGAAAAGCGCTTGGATCCTCGAACTCGGACCCGGCGCAGGCCGAGAGGGCGGCTCACTGCTCAGCAGCGATTCGTCGCAGCGCTATCTGGCCGCGCACGCGCCCGCGCCCACACCAACGAAAGCGAGCACCGCGAGTGCGCTCCAGCGTACGATTACAGTTGAGCCCCTCAGCGAACAAGCGAGCGCGTTGCTCACACCCGTTGCAGTGCCGCTCGCGCAATGGACATGCCTCAGCGGTCCAAGCGGCGCTGGCAAAAGCCTTGTGATGCGCGCAATGTTTGAAGCGGCGCACGGTGATCGATACCGCAATGCAATTCGCGTTGGCGGTCTTGACGCAGTCGCGTCGATGATTGAAGTCGACGCCGAACCATTGCGAGCAGGGTCGCGCTCGCTCGTCGTGACCTATGTTGAAATGTTCGGCGCGCTGCGCACTTTGTTTGCTGCAACACCCGAGGCCCGCGCGCGCGGCTGGACGGCTGCCTACTTTAGCCTGCAAAACAAGGGCGGACGTTGCGAAGCTTGCGAAGGCAGCGGCACTTCCGGTGCGGGCGATGCAAGAGTTGAATTCAGTTGGACCGACGCGCCGGCTGCACTTTGCGAAGTCTGCGCAGGGCGACGCTACGCACTCGACACCGAACAAGTGCGCTACCGCGGCTGGAGCATCGCCGACGTGTTGCTGATGGAAGTCCGCGAAGCAGCGCGTGCATTTGAATCGATTCCAGCGCTCGCCGATCCATTGCGGCGGCTCAGCGACGTCGGGCTCGACTACGTGTTGCTCGGCCAAATGACAAACAGTTTAAGCGGCGGTGAAGCGCAGCGTCTTAAGTTCGCGCGCGAGCTTGCCGGACGCGGCGGCGCACCGAAATTATTTTTGTTCGACTTGCCCTCCCGCGGTCTTTCCGATCTCGATGTGCCGGTGATAATCAACGTACTGCGCCAACTCGTTGCGCAGGGCCACACCGTGCTGACCGCCGATCACAACCCACTTCTCATCGCGAGCGCAGATTGCGTCGTCGAGCTCGGTCCGCGCGTTTCCCAGGCAATTTCGCCTGCGCCTTGACGCCCTGCATTTGGTACGCATATTGGGGCGAACCGATGGCCAAAACGTATTCCGATTTGCTGCAAGACGTTCGCGGTCAAATCAAACAGGTTTCGATCGACGACTTAAAGCGCCGAGTGGACGCGGGGGAAGACATTACGCTCGTCGACGTGCGCGAAAAAGACGAATGGCGCCAAGGCTACATTCCCGGCGCGGTGCATGTGCCGCGCGGATTTTTGGAACAGCAAGCCGCATCAAAGCTCCCGAACAAGAACGCCAAAATTGTAACGTACTGCCAAAGCGGGATTCGTTCCGCGTTCGCCGCAAAGACATTGCAAGACTTGGGCTACACGCACGTGGAGTCGGCCAATCCCGGTTACGGCGATTGGAAAGACAAAGGCTATCCGACCTCGCAAGCCTCGCAGTTCACGGACGCGCAACTCAATCGCTATTCACGCCATTTGCTTTTGCCCGAAGTCGGCGAGCCAGGACAAAAAAAGTTGCTCGACGCGCGCGTGCTTTTGCTCGGAGCCGGCGGCTTGGGTGCGCCTGCAGCGCTTTATTTGGCGGCTGCGGGCGTCGGCACGCTGGGCATCGTGGACGCCGACGTCGTTGACGAATCGAACTTGCAGCGCCAAATCATTCACGGCTTGGACCGCGTGGGCCAACCCAAAGTCGAAAGCGCCGCGCGCACGCTGCGCAATTTAAATCCCGACGTCAAAATCGTACCCTTTGAAGAGCGTCTCGACTCGAGCACCGCCGATCGCATTTTCGATCAGAAGTGGGACGTGATCGTCGACGGCCTCGACAATTTCCCAACGCGCTACTTGGTCAACGACGCGAGTGTCTGGAAAAAAATTCCCGTCGTGCACGGATCGATTTTCCGTTTCGATGGACAAGTCACAACCTTCTGGCCCTACAAAGGTCCGTGCTATCGATGCTTGTATCCCGAACCACCGCCCGCACACCTTGCACCGTCGTGCGCCGAAGGCGGCGTGCTCGGCGTATTGCCCGGCGTAATCGGAACGCTGCAAGCAACCGAAGCCATCAAAATTATTTTGGGCATCGGCGAACCGCTCGTCGGCCGCCTATTGCAATACGATTCATTGCCCATGACCTTCCGCACCTTCAAACTCCGCCGCAACCCCGAATGCCCCGTCTGCGGCGAGCACCCCACCATCACCAAATACATCGACTACGAAGGGTTCTGTGCCGGGGTTTGAGTTTCGGAGACCGAGCTCCCGCTTCCGTCAGCACTTTGACACCCCCCAAAGCCCCTGCTAATCCAGCGCCCTTGTTCGCTGCTTGTAGCCCCAGCGCGCCATCGGGCGACGCGCGGTAACTGGCCCCCGAACAAGTTAACGAATCCATGATGAATCAATCCACCGAACAAAACCCCTCCAAAAACCACGCCGCCGACAGCTTTGCGGCACTCTTCGAAGCTTCCGCCGCCCGCTCCGACAAAGTTAAAGAAGGCGACATCGTTTCCGGCACCATCCTGCGTGTCAGCCGCGACCACGTCATCGTCGACATCGGTTACAAATCCGAAGGCGTGATTCCCGTCGAAGAATTCATCGATGCGACCGGCCAAGTTGCCGCGCACGAAGGCGACACGGTCGATGTGCTCGTCGAAGCCAAAGAAAACGACGAGGGCCTCGTCATGCTTTCCAAAGAGAAGGCCGACAAACTGAAAGTTTGGGACGAGATCAGTGCGGCCTGCGAGCGCAACGAAATTATTGAAGGCACAATCACGCAACGCGTGAAGGGCGGCTTGTCCGTGACGATCCGCGGCGGCGTCAAAGCGTTCTTGCCCGGTTCGCAAGTTGATCTGCGCCCCGTGCGCAATCTCGACAAGTTGCTCGGACAAACCTACGAGTTCCGCGTCATCAAGTTCAACAAAAAGCGCGGCAACATCGTGCTTTCGCGCCGCGCGCTGCTCGAAAAAGTGCGCGACGAACTCAAGAGCCAAACGCTCGGCACGTTGCAAGAAGGCCAAATCGTCACCGGCACCATCAAAAACATCACCGAATACGGCGCATTTGTGGACCTCGGCGGCATCGACGGCTTGCTGCACATCACCGACATGAGCTGGGGTCGCGTCAATCATCCGAGCGAAGTTTTTCAAGTCGGCGACGAAGTCACCGTCAAAGTTTTAAAATACGACACCGAAAACGAGCGCGTCTCGCTGGGCCTCAAGCAAACCATGGAAGACCCGTGGAACGCCGCGGTCGAGAACTACAAAAAAGATCAGCGCGTCAAAGGCAAAGTCATGAGCGTGACCGACTATGGCGCATTCGTGCAGCTCGAGCAGGGCGTCGAGGGTTTGATTCACGTTTCCGAAATGAGTTGGGGCAAAGCCAAGCATCCCTCGAAAATCGTGGAAATCGGCCAAGAAGTCGAATGCGTGGTCATGGAAGTGGATGTGCAAAACAAGCGCATCAGCTTGGGCATGAAGCAACTCAGCCGCGATCCGTGGACGGTGTTCACCGAGAAGTACAGCCCGGGCGACATCGTTCAAGGCAAAGTGCGCTCGCTCACCGAGTACGGCGTGTTCGTTGAAATCGAAGACGGTGTCGACGGCATGGTGCACAAGAGCGACCTTTCGTGGACGCAGCGCATCGAAAACCCCGCCGAAGTGTATCGCAAGGGCGACGAAGTCGAAGCCATCATTCTTTCGGTCAATCACGAAGAGCGCAAGGTGAGTTTGGGCATCAAGCAATTGTTTGAAGATCCGTGGACCGTGATTCCGGAGCGCTACACAGCCGGCACCGTGCTCGAAGTGCGCGTCATGGGCATCGATGACTACGGCGCTCGCGTTGAACTCGAACGCAACGTCGAGGGCTTGATTCCGCGCGCCGAAATCGGTGTCGATATGAACGTCGACCTCAAAGACGTGCTCAAGATTGGTCAGATTTGCAAAGCGCAAATCGTTCGCTTGGATCCCGAAGAGCGCATCATCACGCTTTCGCTGAAGAGCGCGGAGGGACTCGAAGTCGCCGACGCCATGAAGTTCAAAGAAGGCGACGAGTCCAAACCGCGCGGCAAGTCCAAAGCTGGTTCAGGCAAGAAAGCCGCCAAAGCAACGCTGGGCGACAAGCTCGGGGATCAGTTGCGCAGCAAACTCGGTTCGCCCAAGAGCGAATAGGGATTGCGCGGCTGACGCGTTAGTTGGCTTGCACCAAAATCGCGGTGATGTTGTCTTTGCCGCCGCGTTGATTGGCAAGGTTTATAAACGCTTGCGCCGCTTCGTCGATCTCGGCGCCGCACAGCTCGATTAATTCGTGGTCATCGCTGAGGTAACCGTGCAAACCATCCGAGCACACCAAAAAGCGATCGCCCGCATAGACGTCGACGAGCGCCGTATCGACCTGAACGTAATCGCGACTGCCCACGGCCCGCGTAATCACGTTGCGGTGCGGTGACTTCGCGGCTTCTTCTTTGGTGATCACGCCTTGCCGGATTTGCCAAGCCACCAGCGTGTGATCTTCGGTGAGCGGTGTTACTTCGCCGCCTCGCACGCGATAGATCCGACTGTCGCCGACTTGCCCCGTGATCGCCAAGTCGTTGCAAGCAACGAGCACCGACACGGTCGTCCCCATGCCGCGCTGTTTGGGCTCGTGCTCCGCGGTTGCAAAAATCATATAGGTCGCTGCTTGCACTGCGCTCTCAACCACGCGCAGCGCGCGCTGCATCGTTTCGCCGTCGTGTTGCCCGGCACGCACGCGCTCAAACACGTCTTTTTCGCGCGCGATAAAGTTGTGCACGCTTTCCACCGCAAGCTGGCTCGCAACATCGCCCGCCGCGTGCCCGCCCATGCCGTCGGCAACAACATAAATGCCGAGCGCATCGTCGACCAAAAACGCATCTTCATTAAACTTGCGACGCTGCCCCACGTCGGTACGACCTGCGCCGCGAAATCGCAATTGCGGAGAGTCCGTCATGCGTTGTATAGCCTAGCGGGCTCTTGACGTGGTCCGCAAGATGTAGGCACAAGCGAAGCGCGATTTTTGCGAATTTTCTCGAAGTTTGTAGAGAGCGGCGCCATCTTTCCAAGCAAGCTAGAGTGCAGTCCTTTCATGTCGATTGCGGAAAAAATTTCTGAGGTGCGCTCGTTGATTCGCTCCGCCGAAGAGCGCGGGGCCGACGCGCCGCCGCTGGTTCGCGAGGCAAGTGCAAGCGCTGCCGCGGAACAGTTGCAGGCGTTGTTGCAACGCGAGCAACTTTCGGAACGTGAACGCGCACAACTGCAAATCTTGCATGCGAACGCGTTGCGCCTGGCCGGTCCTCAGCACGACCTCGAAGCGCAAAGCTTGTTTCGCGAGGCGCTCGCTGCGTTTGCAAACGAGAGCGGGTGGTGGTTTGATTTTGGATTGCTTCACAAATGGCGCGGTCGTTTCGCGGACGCGCTGGCTTGCTTTGAGCACGCGCAACGTTTGCAGCCCGATCAGCGCGGCACACTCTGGAATCTCGCTATTTGCGCGACGGCGTTGGGCGACGGCACGCGCGCGACTGAAATTTGGCGCGGCCTTGGTCTCGCTGCGACGCAGAACCCGAAAAGCAACATGCCCTTTATTGAAAACATGCCGCCGCTTTTGGTGCGCGTGCCATCGCGTCGCAACGCATGGAGCGAAAGCACTTTGCCCGACCGCGCGGTCGGCTTCGAATTGCTTTGGGTAGCTCCCGCGAGTCCCTGTCACGGAGTTGTACAATCGCCTTCGTTCGGCGATTGCCCCGTTGATTACGGCGACATGGTGCTGTGGGACGGTGCGCCGGTAGCCCGCCACCGCGCAGAGGCGATTGAAGTTCCCGTATTTCCACTGCTTGAAATTCTGCGTCGCGGCGAAGAGCAACGCTTTTTGTTTTTGGCGCAGGAACGCAGGGCCGGCGCTTGGCCGTCGTGGGAAAGCCGGCTCGGCGGCATGGCGCGGGTTTTTCTGAGTCAAGAAACCTTTCACAACCGCTGCACACAAGGGCACGAGCAATCTTCAACCCTCGATGTCGGTCGGGTTCTTTTCGGCAAACTGATTTGCGCGCCACCCGCATTGCAAAAAATACGCGAGGAGATTCTGAATGCTGCTCACGCTGGCGTTGAGATCGCAATGCCGGGTTTTTTTGAACACCTTCACGACACGGCACACGCAGGACAACACCACAAGGCGTGGGGCCGTTTGGCCTCCGATGATTCGAAAAAATAATTAAACTAGCGACGCGCTGGAGCCGGTGCAGTCGGTGCGGTTGCGTCCGTGCTCATGTTTTCGTCGACGGGTTCTGCTTCAACCGGTGCACTGCCCGACGCCGGCGAAGGAACTGCGGCTGCTTTCTTTGCAGCTTCGGCTTCTTGCGCAGCTTTTTGCTCAGCGACTTTTTTCGCGGCGCGCTCGAGCGCTTCTTCGTGGCTCGACGAAAGATAGGACAGCGTGGCCGACAGCACCATGAACGTGAGCGCAAAAATCGTCGTGAGACGCGTAAGCAAGTTGCCGGCTCCTGCACCGCCAAACACTTGTTGACCTGCGCCGCCCAATCCTCCGCCAAGTCCACCGCCGCGTCCGGATTGCAGCAAAACAACGACAATCAAAAACAAACAAATGAGCACGTAGAAAATTGTGAGGACGGTGTGCAGCATGGTCGAGGCCGCCGTCTTAGCACGGGCCGTTTTCGGCGCCAGATTGCTGTCTACGCCGGCGCGCGTTGCGCAGACGCGCGAGCTTGATCTAGCGCCCGGTGCTGTGCCGCGTCCAAAATCGGCGCAAAATCTGCGATGCGAAGCGACGCCCCACCCACCAGCGCGCCGTCGATGTCGGGCTGTGCCAACAGTTCGCTGGCGTTGCTCGGCTTCACGCTGCCACCGTACAGGATGCGCAAGGAACCGCTCAACACCGGCCCGAGCACGTTTGACAAAAGTTCGCGAATCGCACGGTGGACTTCTTGGGCATCGTTCGGAGTTGCGTTTTCGCCCGTGCCGATCGCCCACACCGGTTCGTACGCAATCACAAGCGGCGCGAGTGCCACCGCGTCGAGCCCGGCGATTGCTTCCTTCACTTGGCTCAGCACACGCTGCAAGGTTTTTCCGCTTTTTCGTTCGTCGAGCGTCTCGCCCACGCACAAGATTGGCGTCAAGTTGTGATGCAACAACGAAACGATTTTTTTGTGAACGTTGGAATCGGTTTCGCCAAACAACTGGCGGCGCTCGGAATGGCCGACGATGCAATATTTGCAACCGACGTCTTTGAGCAGCGGCGCGCTCACTTCGCCGGTGAACGCCCCTTCGTCGACCGAATAAACGTCTTGCGCGCTCAGCGCAACGCTGGAGTTTTGCAGAAGCGCCGCCACCGACTGCAATGCGGTGAACACCGGCGCGATCACCACATCGATGGCGTTCGATCCGCTCGCGTGACTCACAACATCGCGCGCCAATGCGCTCGATTGAGCAAGCGTGCCGTGCAACTTCCAATTGCCAGCGATGAGCGGCCGGCGCGTCATGACTTAAGAGCTTCAACGCCCGGAAGTTTGCCGCGCTCCAAGTAGACGAGCGAAGCGCCGCCTCCCGTGGACACATGACCAAAGCGTTTCGCGAGTCCCGTTTGCTCAACCGCAGCCACGCTGTCGCCGCCACCCACCACGGTAAAACCCGGCGATTCCGCAATCGCGCGCGCCACGGCTTTGGTGCCCTCGGCAAAAGCCGGATTTTCAAACAAACCCATCGGTCCGTTCCAGAAAACCGAAAGCGCACGACGCAATCGTTCACGATACCGCGCGCACGTGTCAGCGCCGATGTCCAGCGCGTAGCTGTCGGCCGGCACCCGGTTCACGCTCACCTCTTCGAATTCCGTGCTTTCCAAACTTTTGCTTACGCGCACATCGCTCGGCAACAGCACTTCCACGCCGCGTTCTTTGGCTTTATCAAGAATGCTGCGCGCCAGCGCGAGTTTGTCTTCTTCGATTCGGCTGTAGCCGAGTTGATGGCCCTGCGCGCACAAAAACGTGTTGGCCATTGCGCCGCCGATCAAAATTGCATCCACCGATTGCAGAAGCATCTCAAGAATACCAATTTTGTCGCTCACTTTAGCGCCGCCGAGCACAGCCACGTAGGGGCGCGCAATGTCGGGCTGACGCAGTTTGTCGAGCGCGTGCAGTTCTTTTGCAAGCAAAAACCCGGCGCCCTTTTGATCAATCAAACTTGGCAGCGCACAAATCGAAGCGTGCTCGCGATGGCACACGCCGAATGCGTCGTTGATGTAGACTTGCATATCCGTGCTGAGTTCGCGCGCGAACGCAATGTCGTTGGTGCTTTCGCCCGGATGAAAGCGTAGGTTCTCAAGCAACGCGACCTGTCCATCGCGCAAATCGCGAATCACTTTGCGCGCGCCGTCGCCTATGCAGTCGTCAGACAACACGATTTCATGGCTCGGCAGGTATTCGGCCACCGTGTGCGCAACCGGCTCGAGGGAGAACGCAAGATTGGGTTTGCCCTTGGGACGCCCCAGGTGCGTACCCAACACGACTTTGGCGCCGGCGTTCATCGCGTGCAAAATGCTTTGCATCGCCGCCTCGATCCGCGTGCGGTCGTTCACCTTGCCGTCTTTCATCGGCACGTTGAAATCCACGCGCATGAACACGTATTTGCCGGCGAGTTCAAGCTCGTCGATCGTGCGCACTCCGTTGAGCACTTAGCGCCCACTCACTACGCGAATCATGTCGACCATGCGTGAAGAAAAACCCCATTCGTTGTCATACCAACTTTGAACTTCCACCAAATCGCCGCCAACCACTTGCGTCAGCGCTGAATCGACTGTGGATGAATACGGATTGCCGATGTAATCGATCGAAACAAGCGGGCGATCTTCTACGGCGAGCACGCCCTTCAAAGCGCCCTTGGCCGCAGCGCGCATGGCGTCGTTCACTTCTTGCTTGCTCGTTGTCTTCGCCACCTGCGCCGTGAGGCATACAATCGACACGTCGGGCGTGGGCACGCGAATCGCGACGCCGTCGAGTTTGCCTTGCAATTCGGGCAGCACAAGCCCAATCGCTTTAGCCGCGCCGGTTGATGTCGGGATCATCGACAACGCAGCGGCGCGCGCGCGTCGTGGATCTTTGTGCGGCAAGTCCAAAATGCGCTGGTCGTTCGTGTACGAATGCACCGTCACCATGTGCCCTTTAACGATTTGAAAACTGTCGTTCAACACCTTGGCAATCGGTGCCAAGCAATTGGTCGTGCACGAGGCGTTGCTCACAACGAAGTGTTTTTTCGGGTCGAACTGGTCGCTGTTCACGCCGATGCAAAATGTTCCATCTACATCTTTGTCGGCTGGCGCGCTGATGACCACGCGTTGCGCGCCCGCTTGCAAATGTTTGCCGGCTGCCGCTTTGCTCGTGAAAAGACCCGTGCACTCAAGCACCACGTCGACACCAAGTTTTTTCCAGGGCAGGTTGGCTGGGTCGCGTTCTTCGCATACCGTGATGTTTTTTTCGCCCACGCGCAGCGCGCCCGGTTCTGCGCTCACCGGTTGCGCAAAGCGGCCGTGCACCGAATCCACTTGCAAGAGCAAACCCAACGTTGCGGCATCGGTGAGATCGTTAATCGCTACCAGTTCAATGTCGTTAGCCTTCGCAAGCAAGATGCGCGCCACGCAGCGTCCGATGCGACCAAATCCGTTGATTGCCACCCGAATACTCATGCCTGCTTCCTCCGTCCGCGTCGTTGCAAAGAACGGCGGCGACCTTAGCTGTGTGCGAAGTATGAATCAAGCATGAGTCGCGGGCACTGGCCTTTCACAGGCTTCGGCCGCGACCGAGAACCAATTATCTAGCGTCGCGCGCTTGGGCGATGTCGTCGCCGAGCATTTCAAGAACGGCGTTGGTGAACGCGACGATATCGCTGGAGCTGTGGCCACCCTTGCGCAGCTCTCGCAGCATCGACTTTGCCAGAATGCGAAAGCCCCGCTCGTCGAGCGAAGAACTAGCGATTTTTTGAGCCGTGTTGCTAACGGAAGGCATTGTGTTCAACTTCGATGAAGCAAGACTCATGCCAAAGACGCGGGATTTCAGATTCCTAAAGATTCCAAGCGTTTGCTCCAAAAACCGAGCTTTTTAGGCAGATTAATCTGCGTAACGCTTTACGCACTGTGAAAGAAAGTGGAACCCAATAGATACACCCGCGCAAAGGGCGGCGAGCATTTACTGCTGCGATTGCAAGGTGTACTTGAAGGACTGCGTGCTCTTGTCGACGACTTTGCCCGTGAGCTCCAGCACCTGCGTGTAGCGGTACATTTTGGCTTGGAAAGCGATAAGTTCGGCATTGTCCATCGTTTGAGTGCGGCGCGCGCTCATGGCAGCGTCCATCGTCTTCTGGCCTTCGCCCACTTCTTTGGCGATTTTACCCATTACTTCTCGGAACCCGCCTGCTTGAGGGGCCTGCGCGGAGTTTTGTGCACCGCGTTTGTGCAAATTTTTGCCGCTAAGTTTGCTTGTGGCCGGTTCTTGTCGACCGGCGACTGCGGGCATGGAAGCTTTAACAGGGTTACTCATGACGGTTTCCTCATGAGGGTTATCGGACAGCCGGGTCAAGAGTTGCTTAGTTTTTTTGCGGCCGTTCCTAGGGTTAATCGCTCGCTCGACGCGGTGCAGAACGGGCTATTCCGGGTCTGGACTGGGCAGAGTCTCAGCTTCAAAGGCCTTGCGCACGCGATCGAGGGCCTTGGTATGCAAGCGACTCGCCCAGGACTTGGAGATTCCAAGTTCCGTTGCAACCTCTTCAAATTGCCGTCCTTCAAAATAAAAGCCGCGGATGAGCGCCGCTTCGCGCTCCGGCAAAGCTTGCACAATCGCACGCAGACGCCCCGCCGATTCGCGATCGATGAATGCTTCCTCGACACTGGGTTTGTCTTCTTCGGCTTCTTCGCCGTGCGCCGAATGCACCACAATAAACGCGGTGGTCAAACGACTGAGCGAGTTGTCCAACGTTTGTACGGCCGCTTCAACTGTGCGTTGGCCCGTTGGCATCGACTGCCATTCTTCAGCAGCGGCTTCGGATGTTTCGTTGCTGGCTTTTTCGAGCAGCATTTGTTTTTCGTACGCGCGTCGCGGAAGCCGGCCCATGGCGCGGATGCCGTCGAGTACAGCGCCGCGAATGCGATAATATGCAAACGTATTGAAGCGCACGCCGCGCGCGGGTTCGAAACGAATCGCCGCTTCAACAAGGCCTTCGTACCCGGAGCTCATCAGTTCATCGAGATCACGACTGATGTCGAACTGGCGACGAACTTGGTGCACCACGATTTTTACCAAGTCGCGGTGTTCAACGACGAGCTGCTGTTGTTCCGGGGTCAACGATTCTCTCCGCGGTGGGAGACTCGCCGTGGTTGGGGGGATGGAGAACGTCGCCGTCGAACGAAACATACAGAACTCAATAAGCCTTTAGTAGCAAAATCGGCCGCAGGAGTCAAATTCGACTGGGGCATGTTTCTTCGCAGTTCCACGCCTCCCTTAGAACACGAGTCGGGTTCGATCGACAAGAGTTTTGCGCCGTACTCTTGCTGCAAACGCGCTCTGCGTCGCGCGGCTTCAAAGTCGGCTTGTGCTATGAAGTTTGAATGCGTCGTAGTTTTTTCGGCATTTTTCTCGCGCTGACCGCCTTCGGCTGCGCGACCGTGAAGCAAGCTCGGCCTGTGCCTGAAAAAGTTGAGCCCAGCGTCGCGGTCGAGCCCGGCCCGCCGGTGCAGGGGCAGGGCACGGTCACGGTTGATGTTGTCGATGGACATGCACGCGCCAATATCGTCGTGGCCGAATCGAGCACTCATGCGCACTCAACTTATTACGGTTCGGGCGCTGTCGGTTTTGGTTATGCTCCGTTTGGTCGCGCGGATCCGTTTTATCGAGGACCGACTTATTACGATGGCATGTATCCAGGAGGTTTTCTTTATTGGCCGGACGCTGGCTACACCGAAATGCACGGCGTGCAAACGCGATTTTTGTGCGACACGCCCTGCCGCGTGAATCTTCCGTACGGAAGTTATCGCTTGCAATTGAGTTTGCTCGACCGCAAACGGACTGTTGACAACGATGGAACGTTCATTGTTGGAGAGAAGCCGAGTATTTTCCGACGCGCTCTCACGCTGCGCGACGAAAAACCCGGACTTCAATTCGCGGGTGTTGTGTTCACCGCACTGGGTTGGTCGGGGGCCATTGCGTTGGCGCCCGGTATTGCCGACGGCGTGTACAATATTAAACGCGGGGCCGCCATCGGCGGAACTGCAGCGCTGGTGAGCGTGGGTGTTGCTGGGATTGTAATGTTGGTTAAAGGACGCACGGTGATCACGCCCGGTTCTCAAGTGCAGTGGATTTCTGAAACGCCGCCCGAGCCTGCGGTTGCGCCGCCGAGAAGCGAATCACCGCCGGTCGTGGCGCCAGCCCCGAAGCCCGCAAAACCATGAGCTCCATTGAAAACAATTTTTCCCAAGCTTCTGCGCTTGAGACGAGCATCGCGTGGTTGCCTGAGCAATGGGAAAGCTGGGCGCTTGCGAAGGGCCTCACGCGTTATCGCGGCCGGCAAGTGTTCGAATGGATCCACAAGCACGGCGTCGTCGATCCGGCGCAGATGAGCAATCTACCGCAGTCGTTGCGCGACACGTTGGCGAACGAGGGACTCAAAGACGTTGTGCACGCAGCGGAGTTGCGTCGCTCGAGCGACGGCACGCGCACGATGTTGCTCGGCTTGCAAGACAGCGCACGCATCGAGACGGTGTTGATTCCGCAGGGCGGTCAAGTCGCATCGGACGATGAGGAAGACGACGCCCAACCGGTCGCGCAACGCTTCACGCAATGCATCTCGACGCAAGTCGGCTGCGCGATGGGCTGCAAGTTTTGTGCGTCGGGGCAACGCGGTCTTTTGCGCAACATGACGGCGAGCGAAATCGTGTCCGAAGTGCTTTTCGCGCGGCGCGACCTGGGCTATTTACCGCGCAATCTCGTGATCATGGGCATGGGCGAGCCGCTGCACAACTACGAGGCGCTGAGCCAGGCGTTGCGCGTTTGGATGCACGAGCAAGGCTGCGGCTATTCGGCGCGGCGCATCACCGTGTCGACGAGCGGGCTTGTGCCGCAAATCGACGCGCTCGGTCGCGACTTCGGCGGTCGCTTGGTTTTGGCGCTCTCGCTGCACGCGGTCGATGACGCAACGCGCAGTTCGATCATGCCCATCAACGAACGCTATCCAATTGCCGAGGTGATTGCGGCGCTCAAGCGCTATCCCTTGGGCAAGCGTCACCATATCACGATCGAATACACATTGATTGGTGGCGTGAATGACTCGCTCGATGCGGCCGATGCGTTGGTGAAACTTTTGCACCCGCTTCCGATCAAAGTGAATCTCATTCCAATGAATCCCATCGAAGCGTCAACGTTGCGCGCACCGAGCTGGGAACGTGTCGTAGCGTTTCGCGATCGTCTGATCGATCACGGCATCTTCACGTTTGTGCGCAAAACGCGCGGTGACGACGTCGCGGCCGCCTGCGGCCAACTCGCCATGAAAAACGACGTGACCGAACTGCGCCGCAAACGCGCCGAACTAAAGAACGCCGCGCGCTTGCAATAAGGCGTGCAGCGATGCGCGCTCGCGTTCCAAATCGGCGGGCGTTTTGATGGGAAGAAAGCGCGATGCAGCGCCGTCGCGCGGTACCACCAAGTACGTTGCGTCCACCTGCGCGGTGATTTGCCCGATGAGGCGCTCAAACTGCAACGCCGGCTGATCGTCGACCTGTTTGCGAACGCAAAAATAATCGAGCTCTGCATCGCGCGCCAAGGCTTCGGCGTTGAACAGAAACGTGTTGGTGTTGAAAACGGGAATGCTGTCTTGATCGAAATCGCGCGGAAAGCGAAAGCCCTCGATGATTTGAAGTTGCTCGTTGTACCAGGCGGGTGCGCCACCCTGATCGCCTGACTTTTTTTGCACAAGCTCCGCTGTCATGGGCAGTCCGGCGGCGATGTGCGCCCCGAGAATTGCGGCATCGAGCGTAGCGCCCAGGTTGTCTACGTTGCTCATCCATAAATATTTTCCGCCGCGCGCCAAAAAATCTTCGAGCAAGCCCGACGTCGCAAAGGCTTCGGGCAAATCGCCGTGGCCCGGCGCGTAGGGAGACGCTTTGCGGTCGCGATTTAAAAAAAGCTCGCCGTCCTCGCGCAAACGCAGCGACACAAACTGCGGGAAGGAACTCGTTTCAATTCGATCATGCGAACGTTGCGCGAGCGACTCGGCGATGGCGCTTTCGGTTGCAAAGCTCGTCATGATGTACACAGGCAAGCTCGCTTGCTCGTGGTCGCGCGCACAGCGCTCGGCGTCGCGCAGTTTAATTTCGAGAAACGTTTTTCCGTCGGTTGCATTGCACAGCGCTTTAATTTGGTGGTCAAAGCGCGTGGCCATGCCGCCGGCCAAAATCAGCGCACCCAGTTGTCCACGTTCGATGGCTTCGTTGCCGAGCTCCGCGTACGAGGCCCAGGCTCCCGACGCTGGCTCAGGAAAGTGCAGCAAATCTTCGGTCCGCGGCGGAGTCAGCGAGCCTTTAATTTCGCTTTGATTGGGCCCAAGTCGGCCCGCCTTTAACCCGCGTTGATGCTCCTCCAGAAGGGCCGCGTCGAAGGAATAAGTTTGAAGAATCTCGCGCGTTGCGTCGTCTACAAAGGGAAGCAGAAACTCCGGGAGGGTTTCCATGACGCATCACAGCCAAGCACGAACCGTTCCATTTGTCGATTTCCGCTCGTGGTTGCCCTTCGCATTCACGACGGCGCTCGCGGCCGCACTCACATTCTTCGGATTCGCCTCGAAGAGTCGCGCCGATCACCAAGAATACGTCGTTTCAGATTATTACGACGAAGACGGTGAATATGCGTACGAGCCCGCGCCCGATTGCGTGGTCGACTTCGCGCCGCCACCGCCGCTTGCGTACGATGTGCCGCCGCCTCCTTATTACGGAGCGGTTTGGGTTGAGCCGCACTGGGTTTGGGACGGTTATCGATGGGTTTGGGTTGAAGGATACTACATCGCGCCGCGCCCGGGTTATGTGTACGTCGAACCGCGCTGGACATTTAGCTACGGCGTTAACGTGTTCATCGGTGGTTATTTTTATCCGGCGCACACGCATTTGATCGGCTGGGACAGTTACCACCATTATTGGTGGCACCGACCGAGTCCGTATCATCGTTACTTCGCCAACTATCGACCGTACTATTACGGCGACTATCGACATGGTCGCTACTACTATCGCGGCCGCGACGATTACCGACAGTACAATCAACATCGCAACAACGATCGTCGCGACTACGACGCACGGCAACGCGGCAACGAGCGAGGCAACGCCGGTGGTCGCGATCACCGTGAGCGCAACCAAGCGTGGTTTGGCGATGGATTCGAAGGACGCGGTCGCGACAACGATCGATTTGAAAACCGCGGCATGATGCGGCAGCCGAACACGCCTCAGCGTCAAACGTTGCCGAGCAACGCAGGCCGCGGTCGAGATTTTGGTGGCGGCGAGCATCGCGACGCAATGCGCGGCGGCGATCATCAGGGCTCTTTCATGCACGGTGGCGCAGCACACTTTATGTCGCGCGGCGGGCGGCGCTAACTTTAAACTTCTTCTTTGCCCTCGTGGCCGATTGCAACCCTGCATTCGGCCACGACTTTTTCGGGGCGAAGGGTAATTGCGTTTTGTACGCTGGGGTGCCACGATTCTAGGGTTGTGGCGCATCGAAAACGCATAAAAAGCGCGTTTTGGTTGGCACTTTTGGTGTCGCTGCTTTTGCATGCGCCCGTGTACAAATACTTGGGTTGGCTCGCGCGCCAGCTGCGGATGGCTGATGAACAGGAAGAACTGGCGACGGCAGCGCACGAACCGAACGAGGTTTCGTTTGACGTGCAGGAGCCGACGCCCAAGCCGCGACAGCACGCGGAAAAAAAGCCGGATGATCTTGCGCAAGTGCAGCCGCAAAAGCAGCGCACCGACATGGTGAATCCCCAAGCGATTCATCAGAACAGTCAAAACCCCGACGTCGAGCCTCCGCCCGACACGCAGTACATCGCGCAACAAAACAATCGCGTTCAGGAAGAAACTGTGGCGCGCGTAACAAACTACACGCAGCACGACGATCAGATTTCGACACCGCAGCTCGAACAGTCGCAGAGTCAAGAGCAAGGCAACGCAAGTCAAGACGACGTGGCCGATGCGCAAAAACTGAATGGCTCAAACGAGCGCGCGCCAACGCCCGACGAAGTGCAGCGCCAAGAGCAGTCGCCGCCAAGCAAGATTGCCAGGAGCGAACACGTGCGCGAGGAATCAACCCAAACGCGCGACTCGGCGAGCTTCGAAGTGCGCGATCCCTTCGGCACGGTGAGCGTTCGCACTGGAAAAAGTTCCAATCGCCGCGTCAAGAATGGAAGCAATGCGAAGCTTTCGCTCGGCTACACGGACTATGTGAAAGCGTTTGGTGAAGAGCAGGTCGAACAGGAGCGGCGCGCAGCGATCGAGGCACGCCAAAGCAGAAGCCCGGGCCGTGCGCGCGAGCGAAGTTGGCAGCAGTTTCGTGCGGCTCTTGAGAACTACACGCCCAGCGTGCGACGCGGCAACCAAACAGCGCTCAACGCGGCGGCGTCGCCCTTCGCAAACTATTTGGCTGCGGTGCACATGCGCATCCATCGCGAGTTTGCCGATCGATTTTTGGCGGGCATTCCCGTGGGCAGCCCGATGAACGACGACACGCTCAACACGAAGCTCGAAATTGTTTTGAACGAAGACGGCACGGTGTACGACGTCGGCATTGTGCACAGCAGCGGCGTGCTCACCTTTGATTACGGCGCATTCAATGCGGTGATGAAAGCACAACCGTACCCGCGCGCGCCCAAAGAAATTTTGAGCGGCGATGCGCGCGTTTATTTTCACTGGGGGTTTTATCGCAACGAGCGCCAGTGCGGCACATTCAACGCCGAGCCGTACATTTTGCCGGACCCGCCGAAGCGAGCGCCGCGCAAAGACTGGTTGCATGACAACCCTACAGTTCCTGGGACGAGCACGCCGCAGTGGGGCACTCAACCCGCTTCGGGTGAGAACAAAGCCAAAAAAGAGGACAATGGAATTCGCGCTGCGCCGGCGCCTCAGGGCGCAACCTTGGGTTGAATGGCGATGGACACTGAGCCTGAGAGCGCGACGCGAGCGATCAAAGAGTTAATTGCGGCGCAAGGTTTTGCACGAGTTGGAATCGCAAGAGCGGAGGCGCTGCAACCCGAACGCGAACAACTCAACGCTTGGTTGGCTAAGGGCCATCACGGGCAAATGCAATGGATGCAAAACACCGCGGAGGTGCGCGTGGATCCGCGACATGAAAATATGGTGGCCGACGCAAAGAGTGTTGTGGTTGCAGCGTTTGCGTACCGTCGTGCCGACACGCAGCTTGCAGCGCCAGGTCGCGTGGCGCGCTACGCGCACGGTCGCGATTACCATCGTGTGTTGCACAAAAAATTGGAACCCGCGCTGGCGTGGTTTCATGAACGCGGACGTCGCGCGCGCATCGCCGTGGACAGCAAGCCGGTGATGGAACGCGCCTGGGCCGAGCGTGCCGGCGTTGGTTTTGTAGGCAAAAACAGTTGTCTAATCGTGCCCGGCATCGGCTCGTTTGTTTTTTTGGCGTGCGTTGTGACCGATGCTGAACTTCTCGCCGACAAACCGATGCAGCGGCGTTGCGGCAATTGCACCGCGTGCCTCGATGCGTGTCCCACGCGCGCGTTCGTGGGTCCGCGCCAACTCGATGCGCGCAAGTGCATTTCCTACCTTACCATCGAGCACAAAGGCGATATCGCTCCCGACCTGCAAACGAAAATGGGCGATTGGATTTTTGGTTGCGACGTGTGCCAAGAAGTTTGTCCCTACCAAAGCTCCGCGTACGCGGACAACGAAACAAACCAAAGTTTTGCAGCGGACGAACGCTGGTCAGGTCTCAGCGCCGAAACACTTGCGTCGATGGGTGAGCAAGAGTTTGACGAGCGCTTCGCCGGCTCGCCGATCCGCCGCGCCGGCCATGCGAGCATGGTGCGCAATGCTGGCATTGTGCTGAGCAACACCACGGGTCGTCGGCGTTTACCAATACTCGATAACCTAGTGGCCACCGCAACAGATGTAACCAGCTGAATGATCGCAGAAATCTCGCTGCTAACAGCGATTTTACAACGTCGATCTAACCTTGACGGCGTATTTTGTGATGTTACCGTGATAGGACAAAAAGGTGTGTTTTTGTAGAATCGCCTTTTCTCGCGAATGACTTCACTAGGTACAGGTTTTTCGACGCAGGAACGCGTTCTTGCGGACGCAGTAACTGAGCTGGATCGCTTCATCGCGTCTCCGCTGCAGACGGCTGCACCGCCCCCTTCCAGGACGCAGTCAGCTACGCCAGTGGATGCGGCCTTTGAAACTCTCAACAACTGGGCCGGTGAATTGTTAGTCCGCTCGTCGCAGGCGAGCTTCCAATACAATTTGAGTTACGCGACCGAACACGCAGGACAGAGCGATCCCAATTCTCCCTGGCCCGCGCTAATCGATCAATGGTGGGAAGTTCAACGTTCGTTGCAATCGTTGGCCGACGTTCCTGACGCCGATGCGACGATTTCGCTACTCGTGCAAGTTCCTTTCCTTTTGCAACTACAAGAAGAAGCAGAGCGTCAGTTAAGCAGTTTGGCTCCAACCTGGAAGAGTGACTCGGGTCCTGAGGATCCCGAATCTTGGTTGGCAAGCGTTCACATTTTGATCGAAGACGCCTGGACGAATGCTTCGCCGAAAGCACGCGCGTTTATGCCGCAATTTGCCGAGAACATGCTGCATTTGTCTTCTCAAGCAGAACTTGAATATCAAGAAATTCGCGGCCACGTGGCGCCCGGCGCTGCGTACGATGAGCACGCGCTTTGGCCTGTGCAGTTGAATCGTTGGCATCAGTTTGGGCTCGAGGCTCGTAGACTTCAACATGCTGCCGATGCCGATCAATTTGTTTTGCTTCTGACTCAGTTGCCCGAGTTGCTTTCTGTGCAACAGCGGGCGGAACAACAAATCGAAAAACTCAAGCCAGGTTGGCTGCTGAGTGCTGCGCATGCAGGACGGGTAACTTTGCACGCTGCAGCGCACGCCGGTGTATTTGGAGTGGCACGAGGGATTGCGATTGGCGCGCAGATTGTTGAAGAAAATTTACCTGTTGAACCCGGCCTGGGAACCGTGCGTGCAGAAGACCGACCCCTTTATCGCGTTACTCAAAGTGCAGAGCAAGCATTCGTGGAAGCTTTACCTCCAGAACCCATGTTGCAGCAGAGCGTACTCTGGACCGAATTTCCGCAGGCGTTGGGAAGCATGTTGGGATTGATGGCGCTCGCTGCTGTTACACGGAAGTTGTACTTCAGACGAGCAGCATTGGCACCACTCGTGCTGGCCAGAGCTCAGCAAAGTGCGGCATCTGCCATGACGACGACGGCAGGTTTGCTTAACAGCGGTGCGCAATTCTTTCAAGAAGCCCGTCTGTATGGTGCCCAAGATAAGGTTGCACAGAATGCATTTTTGTGCGCACTACCTTTGGGTGCGCTCGAAGCGGCTCCCATTATGCGCATGTTCAAAACTTGGACGCACATCGATCCCACAAGCGCGCGATGGGTACAAGAATATCTTGCTGAAGGATCTCTAACAACGCTCGGCAGCTCGATCTCGCAGTTAGCACAAACCGACGCAGGCAATCTAATTGCGAAGTCTTTGTACGATGAAAATCGTGAATACTTCGAGAACGCCCTTCATTCTGGTGGTATGGGTTTGAGCACTTCGGGTGTGCTTCACGCTGCGATGGGTTTAGCATTTGGGCGACGCGCACTCGTTCATCAACTAAGCCTGCGCTATCCTGACGAACTTCATCCAACGCGAAGAGCCCGGGTGGTAGCTCTAGAAACCATGGGCATTCCAGGTCCACCGCCGCTTGACGAAGGACCTGATCAGGTTGCGCATCCTGTTGTCTACAGACGCACGGGAACTGGAACGCTGGTTCCGGTTTTTGAAAACGAGGCAGCGATCGCAGATACGTTGCGTGTTGTTGCGCAGGGTGACGGAGACGATAGCGATCCGAAAAGGTTGAGGCGCGGCGCCGGCGGAAGACCGCCGGAGGGGCTTGGCGATGGCTCCCCAGATCCAAGCGCACCTCATCAGGCGCTGCCTTTGCCCACGGCGAGGCAATCGCAAGATAGACGTCTAATTGCCGTCGGTAGATCTGCCGATCGATTGCTTAAAAATGCGCAGAGATTAATTAAAACTTTTTCTTCGGACTTAAATCGCATCGCCACCACTCGTGATCCAGCCACACGAGCGATGCTGATTAATCGATTGCAACAAGAGGTCGAAGCCATTTGCCGACGCTTCAATAGCTTGGTGCAGTTCGAACGTGGAGCTACAATGTTTTCCGATCTCGCGCCTCGAATTGGCACTGTCGCTGGGATTGAGGAAGCAGAGACACGCCATTTCTACGTAACTCGACTGGTCGAACAACTTCCTCTTATTCGCACAGAGATACAAGATGTTTTGGGGTTGGTATTCGGTAAAGCAGATGCGGAGCGTATAGCTCGCCAGATCTTGCGAGAAGAACAATTTGATACCTTTGCAAACAGACTCAGCGAAATCCCTGCGGATGCTACTCGTGAGCAACGTGATGAGACGGTCGATGAAATTGTTCAGCAACTGATGAATATTGAAACAAAAATAGTCGATCGTCTGGCATCCGGGACACCTGCAATTCGGCGAGGCAAGTCCACTTCACCTGAAGTGGACGATAAAGGGTTGGCGCATATCGGATCGGACCTTGGAGCGCTATTCCATGATTTTCGAAACCGTTTTCATCGACTGCTTACAGGTAGCGATGATCTAAGAATGGCTTTCACACCTGAAGCACGTCGGGATATTGTTAACCGAATTATGGAGCAGAGCGTGGCGCCCACTGTAACACTTGCGCGTAGAGCGGAAGATACACTTCATGGCAAACGACTCATTGAAAGACGCAATGTGAAGACTGAAGAATATTTTCACGGAATCATTCGGAAACTGCATCAACAGTTTGCCCATTTGAAGGTGACGTTTGAAGTTAAGTTTCGATACAACGGTTTCTCACCGGACGAAGCGCTTTTTATAGACGACGTACAAATAAAGCGAGTGCTCGAAAATTTAGGAACGAATGCTGCGGAGGCGATAGCGTTTGGCGGTCACGTCGTCTTTGAGGTCTCAGCGGATGACGGTTATTATGTAATTGCGGTAAGAGACAATGGTCCAGGAATTTCTCCATCGACACAGGAGCGACTTTTTGAACCGTATTTCACTACAAAAGCGGGAGGGAGTGGTTTCGGTCTTCCGAAGGCGAAAGAAATTGTAGAAGCTCAGGGAGGAACTCTAACGTTCCGCACACGACCCGAAGTTGATGGCACTGAATTTGTAATCCGGCTTCCGCGGCAGCGCAGGGAACAACCCCTAATAGACGTCCCAAGCAAAAGTAAGACTAGAGAAATCGACTTTCCGATCGGCCTCAAACCAGACGATGCAACGCGAGCGCGAATCGCAAGAGAGATTGTGCATGCCATCTGGGGCCTAGGAACCAGAGAAGCCCAGCGACTAAAGACTAGTCTTAAAGCCAAGTGGCACGAAGCGTCAGGACTTTCTTCTTCAACGATCGACGACGATATTAACGCGGCTATTCCGCTCGTAGAGGCAGAGAAAGGCACTTCATCGGCCATGGCTGGTTGGTCACCGCCTGAGTTCTATGGAGGCGAGGTGAGTATGAAAATTAGACGTCAAAAGGCCTTCGAGATTGTGAGCGAACCCGATGGCAACCGACGCAGGTTAATGACAACCGAGTGGACGCGTACATCGGGTCTTCCGCGGGAAGAAATTCGTGCTGATATTGAAGTGGCTAGACAAAAACTCGCCAAACGTCGCTAGTCTTTTAAGCCAGAACAGCGTACAGAGCCCGCAGCAGTTCATCGAGGCCTTCGCGTGTGGCGGCGGAGAACGCGAAGAAGGGGAGGCCGCGCTTATCAAACACTTCATTAAGTTCGGCGCGGCGTTCGCGCACTTCAGGGAGATCGATTTTGCTTAGGCCCACGAGCATGGGGCGCGTTAAGAGCGCGGGTTCGAAGCGGCGCATTTCTTCCATGAGCACATCGAAGTCTCGCAGCGGGTCGCGTTTTGGATCGGCATCGATTGTAATCACATGCAAAAGCGCCTTGCAGCGTTGTACGTGTTTGAGAAAACGAAGGCCCAAGCCGGCGCCTTCGGAAGCGCCTTCGATGATGCCGGGAATGTCGGCGATGACGATGGCGCGTTCTTGGCCCCCCAAGGTTGCGACTCCCAGGTTCGGCGTGAGCGTCGTGAAAGGATAGTCGGCGATTTTGGGGCGCGCGCGGGAGAGCGCAGCGATGAGCGTGCTCTTTCCAACGTTGGGAAATCCGACGATTCCAACGTCGGCCATGAGCTTGAGCTCGAGTCGAATGCGCCGCGTTTGACCGGGTTCACCGGGCTCGGCGCGACGTGGTGCACGATCGTAGGGCGTTGCAAAATGAATGTTGCCGCGGCCGCCTTTTCCGCCACGAGCCACTACGAAAGTTTTGTCGGGCTGGTCAAGGTCTACGATCAATTCGCCCGTGGTTTCGTCGAAGATTTGCGTGCCGACGGGGACTCGTACGGTCACGTCCTCACCGGACTTTCCATATTGGTCTTTGTTTCGACCGTCCTCGCCACGCGCCGCGCGAATCTCGCGACGTACCGTGAGATCGTAAAGTGTCGACAATCCTGAATGCGCAACAAAAACGACGTCGCCGCCTTTGCCACCGTCGCCACCGCTCGGCCCGCCCAGCGGCACAAACTTTTCACGGCGAAACGCGACGCAGCCGTTGCCGCCCGCGCCACCGCTGACGTCGATTTGTGCTTCGTCGATAAAGTGCATAACGCAAAAAGGATCGCTCTCGCGGAACGATCTGCGGCAGTAATGAAAGAATTCGAAGCGCGCGCAAGCGCCGGGCGACAATTTGTTGCGTTTCCGCTCGAAACGGGGCAGGGGTTGACTACAATCCCACGTCCATGAATCTCCCCCTTCCAGAGTCGGCTTTCGCTGCGGCGCGCGTGCGTTTTCTAGCCGGCTTGCGCGCCAAAGCCGCCGAGACGTCGCGCGTGGTGGAGAGCTATTTGGCAGAGCCCGACGCCGAGCGTTTCAGAGAAAGTTTGCGGCGGCATTTGCACGCGTTGAGTGCGTCGGCGCGGCTCTTTGGCTTGGAGAAGCTGGGCGAGCACATCAACCTGCACATTGCGTTGCTCGACACCCAAAACGGAAACAGTGTCGACGCGTATCGCTGGCGTTCTTTGCCGGTGCGCTACCTCGACCTCGTGCGCGATGCGCATGCGCAACCCGAGGAACTTCAAAGCGGCACGTTTAACAACGTCGCAAGCGCTGAAGTGTCGAACGCCGAGTCTGTGCCTGACGCAAAGGGCGCCGAGATTCGCACGGAGGATGAGTCTTCATTTTCATCTTCCTCGTTGCATTCCGACGCGCGCGAGCTTGGCACATACCGCACCGAAGACCTGAGTCTCGACGCAGAACTCGAATCGGTCATCACGGTTTTGATCGTGGATGAACCGGAAGCGAGCGAGCAAATCAAAGACGCGCTCTCCGATCCGCGCTACGAAGTCGTGGAAGCTGAATCGCCCGACGAAGGGTTGCGCATGGTGCGTCAACTTCGTCCGGACGTGGTGTTTGTTCACGAGAGCGTGTTCTCGGGCGAAGGCCCTACGGCATGGCAAATGTTGGCAGCCGACGTTGACGTTGCGCGCACCCCTACAATTTGGCTCTTTGATGCGAATGCGGTCTTCGATGCGGATCGAGCACGCAAGGCGGGCGCGGTCGCGGCGCTGCAAAAACCCTTGCACGCAACATCGGTCGAACGCGTCGTGCGTCGCGTCACGCAATCGGCATCGTCATCGGAAGCCGCGCGCGTGTTGGGCGAACTTACCTTGCGTGAACTTGCCGACCGCATCGCCGATGAAATCAAGCGCGGAGTTGTGCGCGACGCGCAAGGCGATAGCGGACGGCGCCGAGATTCTTGCGCCGATTTGGTCGGCCATTGCGCAGGTGCGTCAGTCGGTGAGCGAGCGCACGTTGGGTGCGATTCGTTATGGAGCAACCAGCACGGGTCGCTCGTCGCATTTGTTGTCGCTCACGCACCAAGGGGAAGACGTCGCGACGCCTCTGCAATCCAATGCACTTGCACTCGAGAATCGAACCGCGGTGATCGCCGACGATGACCCGGCGGTGGTCTGGTTTTTCGCGGGCGTCTTGCGCGAAGTCGGGATGCAAGTCTTCGAAGCGTACGACGGGACGCAAGCTTTTGATGCAGCGATGCGCTACCGGCCTGACGTCATCATCGCTGACATTTTAATGCCGCGCCTTGACGGTCTGTCGCTCTGCGCCGCGCTCGAAAAAGAACCGCTGCTCAGCGATGTCCCCGTGATTCTCACCTCCTGGCGCGACGACTTTTTGGAACGCGTCCGAGAGCTGCAATCGGGTGCGCAAGGCTATCTGCGCAAAGAGGCGGGTGCACACGATGTGATTGCGCGCATTGAAGAAGTGCTTGCGCCGCGCCTGCGCTTGGAAGAGCGCTTGCGTCAAGAAGGCGAAGTGCGCGGACGCACCGACGGTATCGCACTTGTGCATTTTTTGGAAAGCGTCAAACAACACATGCCCAACGCGCGCGTGCTTTTGCGCGATGCGTGGAGTTTGTTTGAGCTCCACGTTGCGCAAGGTCGCATCGTTGAAATCAATCGCACGGCCGCCGACGGTTCCTTCGTGCGAAACGAACGCGCTGTCATCGAATTGTTGGGCGTGCGTTCGGCGCGCTTCACCGCAATGCGCAGCGAGTGGCAGCGGCCGCCTGCACTCGAACGCGACTTTGAAAAAGAGCTCGACATGGCAGCGCGACGCTTGAGCGCGATCAATCGTGCGCTGTCCGCGCCCGCGTTGGGCGAGGTCGCATCGATTGAGTTCGAGTCCGACGCCATCGCGAGCTACTGCCAGACGTCTCCAGAACCGGTGCGCGTGTTGATTCGACAGATTGCCGAGGGCATGAGTCCTGCGGAGCTTTTGGCGCGCGATCCCGAGCAAACGCGCTTGCTCGAGCGCGTGTTGCTCAACGCCGCCAAGCGCGGCGCGGTGCGTTCGGTGGTGCATCGCGACGGCACCGATCTCATCGCGCACGGCCAAGCCGAGCGTTTGAAAAGTGCGCAACCTCCCGCCACGGAATTGTCAAAGCGCGTGGAAGATTTGATCGAGCAAGGCCTCGCTCCGAGTCCCGTCAACATGAAAAGTTGGCGACCCGCCGAAGCGCCCGCCGCCGACGAGGCCAACGATCAACCCATCGTGCGGGAATCGCTGCGCAGCGCGTCGACGGTGGCGATGGTGAATCACGCGACCAATCCCTTGCCTGTCGACCTCTTCGACAACGTGCGCGATTCCGAGCTCACGCAATCCGACTATCCACAGCGCTTTGCCGATCTGTCGCCGCCCCGGGAGCGCATGCGCATGTCGTGGTCAACGCTTCTTTTGTTGGCGCTGTTGCTCCTGGCGAGCGCGAGCTTGTGGGCCGTGAGTCGGACGGTGCCGATTTCCTTGGAATCGCCGACGCGCGGTGCGCAGGCGGCGCACTCCAAATGGAGTTCTGCGGGAACGGAGTTGCCCGTGTCGCGCACCGAAGATTTGTTTCCAAGCGAGCGGATTGATCAAGTGCTTGCCGTGGGCGTGCCGGTGCATGCAGGCGAAGGATTGCTCGTAATCGAATCGGCCAATCCGCGCGTACCAATGCAATTGCAAGTCGATGGAAAAGCCATGGGCTCGCCACCCTACGCAGGTGCACTGCCCGAGGGCGTGTACGAAGTGGAGATTCGCCGCGGCACCGAATCGGAGTTTCGTTATTACCGCGTTGACGCCGCGAGCACGCGTGTGGTGTCGTTGCATTAATTAAGGGAGTTGAATTGGAAATGAACAAAAATTTATTTAATTTGTGCATTGCGATTTTGTGCGTCGGCTGCAACGGGTCCGACTCAAGCTTGGTTTCGCGCGCGATGGCCACCGGCAAAGCGCTTGTCGCACCGCTAACGCCCGGTCCCGCCGTCGAACAGTTCGCGGACGCTGATACATTTCTTGATTTGAGCGCGCAGGCGGGCTTGGCGCAGATCGACGTGCATGGTTGGTTCATTGACATCGGCAGTGCGGCGCAAGCGCAACACACCATGGGCGATTGGCGCAGCGGTTGGGGCAAGCGCGGCGAGGAGCAGGGCGCGAGCTACGCGGAAGTCGGCACGCGCGGGCGGGTCTACGTGTCGTTGGACCAAGCAAGTCCCCTTCGCGTTTCGCTGCGCATCAAAGCCGCACAAGCAATGCCGGTTACGCTCTACGTAAACGAGTTCGTGATCGAGTCATTAAACCTGGCAGGCGGCGGCAAGTACGAAGAGGTTTCTTTTAAGGTGCCCGCCGAAAAAGTTCATCCCGGCGAAAACGTAATTCTTTTTCACTTCGGCAAACCGCAGGTGATCAACGGCGTCGGCTTCGCGGGCCGTGTGGATTGGGTTCGCATTCAAGAAGGTGATTCCGCCAACGACAACGCTGCACCCAACTTTTCGTTCGCATCGCTTGTTGGAAAATCCGACGTAGGGGGCAAAGAGAAATCTGCCTTGCGCATGCCAGGCGCGAGTCGGCTTCGCTTCACGGTGGATGTTCCAGAAAAAGCCAAGCTCGTATTTTCCATTGGCGCGGAACAAGAGCAGCCAGTGTCAGCGCGTGTCGTCGCAACGACCGACGGTCAAACCAGCGAAACGCTTTGGCGGGGCGAGGCCAAAAACGCCTGGAAAGAAGTGGCGCTGGATTTAAAAGCGCACGATTCGCCGGTGCGTATCGATTTTGTTGCCGAAGGCAATTCGTCGCAACACGTCGCTTGGAGTCGACCGCGCATCGTTGTGCCCAGTTCGCCGAGCAATGCGGGCACCACGGTTCCAAAAAATGTGATCGTGCTCCTGATTGACACGCAGCGCGCCGACAAGTTTCATGCGTTCAATCCGAACACCCGCGTAAAAACTCCCACCATCGACATGCTCGCGAAGGAGGGAACAATTTTTGAGTCCACGCAGGCTCCTGAAAATTGGACCAAGCCCTCGTGCGCGTCGGTGCTCACCGGCTTGCACCCGCAGACCCACCGCCAAAAGTTTGACGACTCCGTTTTGCCGGCTTCGGTGACAATGTTGAGCGAGCAACTCAAAGCGCAAGGCATGACCACCGCGATTTTTTCCGCAAATGGCTACGTCTCCGACAAGTTCGGATTCAAACAAGGTTGGGACTACTACACCAACTACATTCGCGAAGAAAAAGGCACAACCGCGGCCGTGGTCTTTAACGACGCAGCGAAATGGGTCGAAGCCAACAAGGCAAAACCGTTTTTCACGTACATTCAAACGATTGATCCGCACGTTCCCTACGATCCGCCCGAGGAAGATCGAAAGCTGTACGATCCCAACCCCTACGACGGACCCATCAAGCCGCGCCTAACGCCGGACCTTTTGGAAAAAGCCAAGCGCGTCCCACCCGCCGTGACCTTCACCGCGCGCGACAAGGAATACATTAAAGGTTTGTACGACGGTGAGGTGACGTACCACGACGTGCAGCTCGGAAAGTTTATCGAGCGCCTGAAAGCGGCGGGTGTGTGGGGTGAAACCTTGCTCGTGGTCACAGCCGATCACGGCGAAGAGCTCGAGGATCACGGTTCATGGGGTCACGGGCATTCTGTGTACCAAGAACTTTTGCATGTGCCCTTGGTGTTTCATCTGCCCGGTCGCGTGCCGCAAGGTGCGCGGATCGACAGCACGGTGAGTTCCTACGATGTCCCTGCGACCGTTTTGGATTTGCTTGGCAAGTCGGACATCCCCGACGACGAAGGCCACAGTTTGGTGCCATTCTTCGATGGTCGGCTGCCCTCGCATCCCTTGGTGGGCTTCAGCGACTTTCAAGATGATCGCCGCGTGGTTCGCGCGGGCCGCTACAAATACATCGTGCGCGGCAATCTAACGGCGACGCTTTTTGATCTCGAAAAAGATCCGGGCGAACTTGCGCCGCTCGACTCGCATGCAGTTCCCATTGCACAAGCCTACTGTCGCGCAGTACTCGGCCAATTTTTGGGCGCCCGTGATCGACGCGATTGGTACTTGATGAATCAGCAGGCACGCAGTGCGCCGCTCAAGCAAGAAAATGCAATCATGGACGACGCGACCAAGGCGCAGCTCAAAGCGCTGGGCTACGTGAATTGATCGGCGATGTATTGCCTCGAGCACGCAGCGCAGCGCTACTACCGCGATCCAAGATTGGAAAGTACGTCGGACGGCGGTGCGTTGCTGAGCGCAATTTTATGGGAAGGTGCGCGGGAGTGCGTTGTGCGTCTTGCACTCGCCGCCGACGGTACGCCCAAGGCGGACGTGATTCTAAGCGAACACGCCGATGCAATCATGGGCTGGCAACCGGGTGCGGCGCCGCGCGTAAGCAACGATGTGCCCTGCGATGATGTTGCGACGTTGGACGGTTGGCAGGTTTCGGTGGAACGCGAAGGTTCGCGAAGTCGCGTGGTCGCCCAAACAAAAAACGGCAAGCGTTGTGTTGTCTGGCAAGCGCACGCCATCGCCGCTGCGCCAACTCTTGCGCCGGTCCCCAACGGCGCCTGGATCGCATTTCATCACGATTTGCGCGAAGACACCGGCGCTGCCGATGTTGCCAAATGGATTGCGCTGCGCTTTGTAAACGCAGAGGGTCAAGTCTTTCAACCCGCAGCGCAGATGCCCGATCTTGACCGCGACGCCACGGGTGAACAGCAGTCGTTCGAGTTTCCATCGTTGATGGTGGGGGCTGACGGAGCGGTTGCTATTTTCGGGCGCGGCAGCCACAATTTTTATCGGCAAACTTTAAATGCGAACGGTTTCGAAGCGCGCCAAGCGCTGAGCGATGGTGCTTGGGGCTGCCGCGGTCGCCGCATCGCGCTCACGCGTTTGCGCGACGGAGCAACGCTCAGTGCTCGCCGCGAGAAAAAAGGCATCGTCGTTGAAAGATTTTCTGCGCCAAGCGGTGGGGCTCCGCCATTGGAACCTGCAACTGTGGAAAGCGGTCGCGTTAGCGTCACCTCTGCATACGTTCTTTCGCCGCGTCCCTCGTGGAAAGGCCCGCGCGTGCTCTTCGGCGACTTGCATCAACACAGCGCGCACTCCGACGGCATCGGAACCGCTGACGAGCCCTATCTGCGTGCTCGTCACCGCTACGACGACGATTTCACGGCGCTCACCGATCACGAATCATTTTTGGGCAAGCGCATCGGCCCTGGCGAATGGAAGTATTTGCAGGAAGTCGCCGAGCGCCACAACGAGCCGGGGACCTTTGCAACACTTTTTGCCTACGAATGGACGGCGCGCATGCATCCAGGGCCCGGACACAAGTGCATCTATTTTGATACACCGGGCGCGAGCGTGCTTTCACGCGACGACGTGACGGAAGGCGCCGAGCTTTTGCGTAAATTGAAAGAGGAGGGCGGCATTGCAGCTCCGCATCACATCGGCTGGACCGGAGCCGACGCCGCCGCGCACGATCCCGTAACGCAACCCATCTGGGAAATGTGCTCCTGCCACGGCTGCTACGAATGCGCCGATCATCCGCTCGGCCAGCGCGGAGAGCTTCGCGATCAAATGGTGTGCGACATGCTCAATCGAGGTTTGCGCTTCGGTCTTATCGCTTCCTCCGACAGTCACGGTCTTTTGTGGCACCACGGCGTGGCGCGCCAACGCGATCCCTTCCGCACCGGCCTCACCGCCGTGTTGAGCGAAGACTGCACGCGGCAGGGTGTGATGCAGGCGTTGCGACAACGTCGCTGCTACGCGACAAGCGGCGCGAAGATTTTAATTGACTTGCAGGCGAACCAACAACCCATGGGCAGCGAAATAAAAAATAAATCTGCAATCCATATCGCTTCGCGCATTCAGGGTACAGCGCCGCTTGCACGTCTCGAATGGATCGGGCCCGAGGGCGTCATGCAGTCCACAGGTTGTGCATCGCTGACTGCGCAAAGTGAAATCCAAACCAGCGCGCGCTGGAGCTATTTGCGCGTCACACAAAGCGACGGCCAAATGGCGTGGACAAGCCCTGTTTTCCTGAGTTCGTAGTCACGGCGGTCCGCTTATGGCAGAAGCGCGGCCC
>JADMIO011778113.1_pt1 | contig 37228 bp, 30 predicted proteins | sample 8958161 | NCBI WGS metagenome assembly JADMIO01 (sample SAMN16585339, study PRJNA669376) | soil metagenome | isolation source: Crop rotation soil | place: USA: Cullars Rotation, Alabama | collected 2011
GCCGCGACTTCAAGTCACGTGAATTCCAAGCTTCGGATCCCACTGTGCTGGAAAGGGAGACTTTCATCGTCCCGAGTTCTGCCGTGAAAGCAGCGCCAACACGGGCGGCCAGCATGATGCCGGTGATAAGCGGACCCAACTCGCGCGTAAACGCGATTGCGACCAATCCGGGCACGAGTCGTTCCGTCCCGAACCGTTGCAGTTGATAACCGGTCAAAAGAGCCATCGTTAGGCCAAGGAAAAAAGAAACCAGCCCGACTAGTGGAACGGAACCGACTCCGGCGTGCTCGGTGTGCCGGAAGAAACTACTGGCCCGAAATGGAAAGCGGCCCTGGCGGATCCGATCGATCGACTCGTCGATGGTCTGGGCGACAAACCAGAAGACGCCTCCAACTTCGGCGAAGAAGTTTTGACTGACGTGGCCAACTTCCTGGACGACCACGACAGGGTTCGCCTGAAGCACCGGGTCGTTCGCCTCTTCGTTTTCGTGCGGATCAGCCATGTCGACGGGGAACGTGCCTCAGTTCGTGGGACGCGAAAGGAGAAAAGTAGCACGTTGCGCAGCAGCAGCTTGGCATGCTGGCAAAGCTGGAAACGGACAAACGAGTCCCGGACGTGTAGCGTTTTACCTACCTTGAGGCGCGACAGCACGATAAGGCCGGTGCTGAGTGGGATTTCCGGGAAAGGGAGATCGCGATATTTTGTTATTTGCGCAGTGGCCGCAGCGGCTGCATTACCTCAGGCGCAGGGAAGCGATGGAAAGGCGCCGCCCGTGCCAGATTCTACTTCCACTTCGATGAGCGAAAATCATTTCGGTTTGGTCATTCATGGAGGAGCGGGAACGATTAGCCGCGACAAGCTGACCCCGGAAGGAGAGGCCGCGTATCGCGCCGGTCTGGAACAGTCATTGAAGGCGGGGTTTAAGATCCTGGCCGACGGTGGCTCGAGCCTTGATGCCGTGGAAGCCGCTGTGCGCGTGCTGGAGGATGATCCGCACTTCAATGCCGGCCGCGGCGCTGTTTTCACCAGTGCCGGGACGCATGAACTCGATGCCTCGATCATGGATGGCAAGACCCTCCAAGCTGGCGCGGTCGTTAGTCTGAAGCACATCAAAAATCCAATCAGTCTCGCGCGCATGGTCATGGAGAAATCCGGAACAGTGATGCTCGATTGCGCGGGAGCAGAAGCTTTCGCCAAGGAAAACGGGGTCGAATTCGTCGACCAGAAGTATTTTTACACCCAGGAAAGATGGGACGCGCTTCAGCGCGTGAAAGAAGCGGCCAAAGCAGCGGGCGACGGGGGAAAGAAGTTTATCATCTCCGACCAGGACAAACACGGAACAGTGGGCGCGGTCGCGCTTGATCAGCACGGGCATCTCGCCGCTGCCACCTCCACTGGCGGAAATACGAACAAGCGGCCAGGCCGGGTCGGGGATTCACCAATCATTGGCGCTGGTAATTATGCTAACGACTCGACGTGCGCGATGTCCGCGACGGGCGACGGCGAGTATTTCATTCGTGCCTCAGTCGGGCACGACATCTCCGCCCTCATGGAATATCGCGGGCTTAGCCTGGCCGAAGCGGCGCAAACCGTTCTGGACAAGGTAGAAAAGTTCGGCGGCACTGGGGGACTCATTGCCATCGACCGGAAAGGGGCGATCGCGTTGCCTTTCAACACCAGCGGGATGTACCGCGGCCACGTCGATCAGGCTGGCAAATTTGTCGTCGATATCTACAAATAGGCCCTTTTCAGGGTTGGTGTCCCTTTCATGCTTTCCCCGTTTTCTGTTGTCATTCCGGCCTTCAACGAAGGCGCCAGAATTCGGGATACGCTGCAGCGGACACTCGACTATCTCTCCGCGACGGCGCCGGGCAGCGAACTAATCGTCGTAAACGATGGATCAACGGACGATACCGCAGCGGTGGCACGGCAGGTTCTGGCGGGAGCGAGCGTCGAGACACGCTTACTCGAGAATTTTCCGAATCGCGGTAAGGGGGCAGCAGTGCGCCGCGGGTTGTTAGCCGCGAGTCGACCGATCGGTCTCTTTTTTGACGCGGACCTTTCCACGCCGCTTCAGGAAACTCCGAAGCTGATTGACCCGATTCAATCGGGCGAAGTGGATATCGCGTTCGGTTCACGCGCGCTGGACAGGAGATTGATCGGGAACCGTCAACCCTGGCGCCGTGAACAAGGTGGGCGTCTTTTCAATTTGATCGTGCGCGTGGCGACGGGGCTGCCCTTTTGGGATACGCAATGCGGTTTCAAAGCTTTCCGCCTGGAAGCTTGTCGCCCCATCCTAACGACGGCTCACCTGGATGGATTCGCCTTCGATGTTGAATTGCTTTACCTCGCGCATCGCGCCGGCCTGCGTCTGCGTGAGATCGCGGTGCGCTGGGATCACCAGGAGGGGAGCAAAGTCCGCTTCCTTCAGGATAGCCTGCGCATGCTGCGCGAAGTGGCCGCAATACGCGGAGAGGCTGCCGTTGCGGGACAGGCCGCGCCGGTTCCAGCCGCGCTGGAGCGGCCTAACAAGCCGTAAACCACAGCGACTAACCGCAAGCGCCTCGCAGAGCGAGGCGCCGCCGCCGCTCTTTGTAGCCACGGCGCTCTGTCGCCGTGCTCGGATTTGCTCAAAAAAAAAGGATGTCTCTTACTGCTTCACCACTTCTGCGTTCTCGATCATCGCCATCCCGCCGCGCTCCGCTAATTTGCCTTTCACGGTGATGGTCTTGCCGGCGAACTCCGCGAGCTGATCGTTAATTGGTTTGTGCTCGCCGACGATGAGGTAGCTCTTCCCGTCGCTCACGATGCCAACCGGACCACCGCCTTTGATGCATTTGCCTGCGCACCCCGCGTGTCCTTCTCCAGCGGCGCCGTGATCGATGTAACACATGAGATCCACGACCTCGCCTGTGATGGTCTTGTCCGAACCCGTGCCCGTTTTCTCTTTACCCTGATCGTTCTCATGCGCGTGGACCACGCCGAGTGGCGCGATAGCCAACGCGACGACAATCCCTAGACTCATGAGTTTTTGTGCTTTGCTAGGTGTGAAATTAGACATGACGGACATTCGTTCGATCTGGCGACGCGTCAATTCGTGCGGTCTTTCTCGATGAGGTCGGCGAACTGCGAGAAGAAATAGGAAGCGTCATGCGGGCCCGGCGCGGCCTCCGGGTGATATTGCACGCTGAAGATCGGCAATTCCTTATGCCGCATGCCTTCAACCGTGCCGTCATTCAGATTGATGTGTGTCACTTCGACTTCCTTCGGCAGTGATTTTGGATCGACGGCAAAGCCATGGTTCTGCGAAGTGATGGCGACTTTTCCGCTGCGCAGATCTTTCACCGGTTGGTTGCCACCGCGATGGCCGAATTTCAGCTTGAAGGTCTCACCGCCGAAGGCAAAGCCGAGGACTTGATGACCAAGACAAATGCCAAAGATCGGCTTTTTTCCCATCAATCCCCGAATGGCTTCATGCGCATAGGGCAGAGCGGACGGATCGCCGGGTCCGTTAGAAAGGAAAACGCCGTCCGGATTCAGCCGAAGAACGTCCTCGGCGGGCGTGTTCGCTGGAACCACGGTAACACCGAACCCTTTCTGGCGAAGCAGGCGCAGAATGTTTCGCTTCATTCCGTAGTCGTAGGCGACCAGGCGAAAACGGACTGGAGGAAGCGCCGGTGCGGTGGCCGAAGTCGCATCTGTTCCCTTCGGCACGCTCCAGACCTGGCTCAGCTCACTTTTGGGATCCCACTCGTATGTTTCCGACGTTGTGACCTCCCGGACATAATCCATCCCGACGACACCCTGTCCTTCCACCGCCCTCCGTGTCGCTTCTTTTTGGGATAGATTTTCAGTCGTTAGGCAAGCTTTCATTGCTCCGCGATCGCGCAAATGACGAGTCAACGCGCGCGTATCGATGCCTTGCACGCCAGGAATGTTCCACCTCACGAGGTAGTCGTTAAGCGACATCTCCGAGCGCCAATTGCTGGCGACTTCGCTCAATTCTTCAATGACGAATCCGCTGACATGAGGCGCGTCACTCTCTGCGTCCGCCGCGTTGATGCCGTAGTTGCCGATCAATGGATAAGTCATGGCCACGATCTGCCCGCGATAGGAAGGGTCGGTCAAAACTTCCTGGTAGCCGGTCATGGAAGTGTTGAAACAAATTTCGCCCACTCGCGTGCCGACTGCGCCAAACGATCGACCTTCGAAGAACCGGCCATCTTCGAGAGCAAGGATTGCGCGCATCAGCGCGCATCTTCGTAGCCGCGGAGCAATTTTCAAATGGAGATATGCGGGCGAAAGAGGATGAACCGCGGATTACCCGGGTTACGCGGATTTCGCGGGTGGAGGAGGAGATGGGAAGCTAACAGCTTCCCCTACAAAAAATCGCGATTCTCACATGTTGTATTTCTGGCTTTTGAAACAGGAACGCCGTCCGTGCAGATCTGTAGGGGAAGCTGCTAGCTTCCCATTTTCGTGCCCTGCCAAAAAAAACGCCCGGGCTCATTCAGCCCGGGCGTTCTTAAAAATATTACCCCGCCAATGCCGTTTAGGCGGATCTCCCGTTCCCTTTCGGTAACGGGCGGACGACCGTCGCCAAAGCGTCTGACTTCCAATTAAGGCGTGTCATGTTCTCCGTGCAACCCAGCCTCCTTGGTTTAATGAAATATCGGTTCGGGAATCTCACCTTTAATCTCGAACACAGCAGGGTAAATTTTGAAAGTCGTTATTTGAGAGTTGAGAGAAAAGCACTGGTTTCCGGCCCAACCCTCAAGCAACGACTCTCGTTTTCAAAGAACTACTCTCGCAGCTCCGCGCCCAATTCGCTCTGCAGTCGCTCACGAATTTTGGCGTGAACCGCACTGACTTCTTCGCTGGTCAGTGTGCGGTTTTTATCGCGATATGTCAATCTGTAAGCGAGCGACTTTCGCGCCGCTCCGAGGTTCGACGCCTCACTTCCGCTGAACAGATCGAACAATTGAACGCTCTCTAATAACGGCTCGGCCGGCGTGCTGATCGCGCGCAAGATTTCATCATTGCTCGCATTTTCCGGAACAATCATCGCGATGTCGCGCGTGACCGCCGGGAAGCGTTCTATTTCACGGAAGGTGCGGGGAGTCGACTGATTTCGGCTGAGCGCTTCCCAGTTCAATTCCGCGACGAGGATGCCGCCGCTGACCCCAAGATTTGAGGCGCGCGCGCCCGCCAATTGACCGGCGACACCGATGGATTCGTTGTTCAGCAAAACCTCGATGGCGAGGGAGAGATCAGGTTGCTGCGTCTTTCGGAAAGACAGTCCGCCGCGCCCGACGCTTTCAAGCACTCCCTTGAGATCGATGATATCGAGATTTCGGCTCACGCGAGAACGCCAATGCGGCGAGCTCTGCGCCTTACCCCAAAGCAAAATGCCGACCCTTTTTTCTTCACGCGCGTCGGGCGCGATGAAGACGCGCCCGATTTCGAAGATGCAAACGCGATCCGCGCCCGCGCGAACATTTCGCTCGAGGACGCCAAGCAGTCCCGAAACAAGGCTCGGACGAAGCGCGACGTGATCTTCGCTCAAGGGATTGCGCAGCGGAACTGCGTTTTCTCCGAAGGCGACGGGTTGTCGCGAAACCAATTTCGATGTCCGCGCTTCGAATAAGCCGCGACCAACCAGTCGATCGCACAGGGCAGCGTCGATATCGTGCGAAATATCGGCCTGGCTCGTGGGCGTGAAACGACTGCGGTCTGTCCCTTCGATTTTCTGCACGCCGTAAGCGCGTACAATTTCCTCGATCAAATCGACATCGCGCTGCAAATCGCGGCGGAAACTCGGGATGCGAAAAGTCGCGCTCTCGGCGTTGCCCTTTTCGCGGGTCAATCCAAAGCCGGTGAGAATGCGATCGACGTTTTCTGCTGGAATTTCGACTCCGACTAACCTGTCTGAAACAGCGTAGCGCAAGGTCACGGGTTTGGGATCGGCCGGCACTTCACCGCCGATGACGATCTCATCAGCCGGTTTGCCGCCGGCAATTTGCGCCATCAATTCTGCCGCGCGATTGGACGCGCGCAGGATCATCTGCGGATCCACGCCGCGCTCGAATCGATAACTGGCATCGCTCGGAAGGTTGAGTTCGCGCGCGGTTCGTCGAATTGTGCCGGGCTGGAAGTAAGCCGCTTCGAGCAATACGCTTTTTGTGGCAGCGGTGACGCCGGTTTCTTCTCCACCCATGACACCACCAATGCCGACCGCGCGTTCCTGGTCTGCGATGACGAGATTATCCTTTCTCAGAGAATAGTTTCGTCCGTCAAGAGCCAGGAATTTCTCGCCGTCCTGCGCTGGTCTAACGATAATGCCGCCATTCAGTTTCGCGGCATCGAACGCGTGGGTCGGCTGGCCAAGTTCGAGCATAACGAAGTTCGAGATGTCCACGATGTTGTTGATCGCGCGAATGCCAACTGCCTCCAGGCGCGCAGCGAGCCAGGTCGGACTGGGCGCGACCGTGACGTTGTCGATGCGGCGGATGGAAAAGAATGGGCATTGCGCTACTCCGCGCATCTCTACTCCTTTCCCCGAAACGCGGAGGGAATCGGACTTGGCGCGTCGCAGAAATTCCGGTTCCTTCAGTGAACGCGAAGAGAGCGCGGCAATTTCTCGCGCGAGGCCATAGTGGCTTAACAAATCCCCGCGGTTCGGGGTGATCTCGACGTCGAGAATCGTCTCGGAAGGAAACAGTTCGCCGATGGGCGCGCCGATTTTCGCTTCGGGGGAAAGAATGAGCAGGCCGGAAGAATCCTGTCCGAGGCCCAGCTCGATCGGACTGCAGAGCATGCCTTGCGATTCGACGCCGCGCAGCTTGCTTTCCTTGATTTTGAGTCCGTTAGGCAAGGCGGCGCCTGGTTGCGCCAACGGCACCTTGTCGCCCGCCTTGTAATTCTTCGCGCCGCAAACGATTTGGCGGATCTGCCCGCTCCCATCGTCGACCTGGCAGACGCTCAGGCGATCAGCGTTAGGATGCTGAACTGATTCGCGAATCTGCGCGACGACGACATGGTCGACATTGGCGCCGTGTTGCTCGACGCCCTCGATCTCGACGCCCGCCATGGTGAGGAGCTCGGTGAGCTCTTCAATCTTTGCTGGAAGATCGACAAAATCGCGCAGCCAGTTGACGGAAAACTTCATAGACCGTCCTTCGTCGAAACGTCGTTCCGGCGGACGAGACAAGCTCGTCCCTCCCAATTTACATAGCTCCCGACGCTTGCGCTGGGAGGGACGAGCTTGTCTCGTCCGGTGACGCTCCTCGTCCTCATGCGAACTGTCTCAAAAACCGAAGATCGTTTTGCGCAAAGAGGCGAATATCCGGGATATCGAAGAGAATCATGGCTAGCCGATCCATGCCGAGACCAAAGGCGAATCCCGTCCACTCCGACGGATCATAGGCGGAATCGTTCCGAGCCTTGTTCACCTCCTCGAAAACGGCCGGGTGGACCATGCCGCAACCACAGACCTCGATCCATTGTTCGCCGCCTTTCAGAGCCTTTGATCGCACATCGATTTCGAAGCTCGGTTCGGTGAACGGAAAATAATGTGGGCGGAAACGAACGGCAGTGTCTTTGCCGAAGAGTTCGCGCATGAAAAATTCCAGCGTTCCTTTCAGATCTGCCACGCTCACGTTCTTATCGACGTAGAGCCCTTCGATCTGATGGAACTGCGCGCTGTGGGTGGCGTCGACTTCATCGCGACGATAGGCCGCGCCTGGCGCGATCACGCGAATCGGAGGCGGAGCAGCTTTCATCGTGCGGATCTGCACCGTTGAAGTGTGGGTGCGGAGGAGGCGGCCATCTTCCAGATAGAAGGTGTCCTGTTCATTACGCGCCGGATGATCCGCTGGCGTATTTAGCGCGTCGAAGCAGTGCCATTCGTCTTCGACGTCGGGGCCGTCGGCGAGGGCAAAACCCATTTTCCGGAAAATGCCGATGCCGCGCTCGAGCATTTGGTGAAGAGGATGAAGGGCCCCGCGCTCACCCGGCGTCCCCGGAAGGGAGATATCGATATTCGCGAGCGCGGCTGCTTCCTTTTCGGCTCGAAATCCGGCGTCACGTTGCTCGATCGCAGAGGTAACCTGCGTTCGAATTTGATTGAGCAGTTTGCCGACGACCGGCTTTTCTTCCTTGCTCAGAGTCTTCATCCGATCGCCCCACGCGGCGATGCTGCCGCTGCGACCGAGATAGCGCACTCGCACCGCTTCGAGCGATTGCTCGTCGCGGGCCGCGGTAATCTCGGCGAGCGCTTCCTCGCGCAAAGTTTCGAGCGGGTGCATTTTATCGTTAAAGCGTTGAAGCGTTAAATACGTTGAAGCGGTTTTCGCAATACCATACGCGTTTACACGCGGCCGCTTCAACGCTTCAGCGCTTCAACGTTTAACGAATGGCAGCTAGGCCGCCTTTTTTGACTTCTCTTTGGATTTCGATTCGAGCGCGCCTTTGACCTGATCGATGATCGATTTGAAACCGGCTTCGTCGGTCACGGCGATATCAGCCAGGATCTTGCGATCCAATCCAATACCGGCTGCCTTGAGACCTTCGGCGAACCGGCTGTAGGTGAGGCCATTCGCGCGCGCTGCGGCGTTAAGGCGTTGAATCCAGAGATAACGAAAAGTGCGCTTGCGCGTTTTGCGGTCGCGATAGGACCAATATTGGCCCTTCATCGTCGCGTCCTTGGCGTAGCGGAAAAGCTTGGACCGCCGTCCGCGGTAACCCTTAGCTTTGTTGAGAACTCGTTTGCGTCGCTCCCGGCTGGCCGGGGCGTTAGTGGCTCTTGGCATGTTATGTTTTGCCCGGAATTGCTCCCGGACTCCTCGTTCAGCGAGCTGTTATTTAGTGGAGATCTGCGCGACCTCACTCGCTGAGGTGTTTCGCTGAAGCAAAACAGGTGGGCAGATCAGGCTGACGCCCAAAGGCGACCAGGGCGGGGAAGATGATGCAGATTGAGCGAATTGACAACTGCTTTTGCCGTCGCCAGTCCTATCCGCTCCGCTCGCCGCTTGCGCAAGAACCTGTTCAGAAACGGGCTCTTTCTATATAGTAGAGGGCGATGCAATGGATGCAGCGCCATCGTTTCCTGGTCCTGGCGGCCATCTGCCTTTTTTGGAGCGGCCTTATCATTGCCGTGCATTACCTGCCGAGTGTCCCGTTTTTCTCCACCATCTGGCGAGGCGAGCAGTCCTACGAAGACCTTCTCCGGCGGGAGGGACGCAAGACCGCGACCAAGCCTGACTTCGTTTTCGTCGGCATCGACGAGAGCTCGCGCGAATTTCAGCCCTTCGACGACAAGCAACTGGCGAGCAGCCGTGCTTTGCAGTTGATGGCGGAGCATCCCTACCCTTGGAAACGGGAAGTCTGGGCATTGCTGATCGACCGCCTGGTTCAGGCCGGGGCCCGCCTGATCATGTTCGATATCACTTTCAGCTCGACGAACGAGAGCGACCCGATTCTTCGCGAGGTGCTCGATCGCAATCGCGATAAGGTTGTGATCGCAGCCAACTTCGATTTGAGCAACGTGCGGGACAAAGGCGGAGCGGCCAAGAACATCCCACCTAACGAAAGCCTCGTCCCTCCGCCGCAAATGGAAGATGACCGTGTCGGCTACGTCGTCTTCTTTCCCGACATCGCCGACGACAAGATTCGTTCGATCCGGTATAGCCTGACGGACAATCAGCTCCGGGGCGAGATGGCGGCGCCGGACGAGCCTCGTTATTTCTCGCTCAGCGCACGAGCTGCGCAAAAGCTGGGAGACGGTAATGCTGTCCCGACTGATCTGAATGCGCATATGATGCGCTTCACTTCGCTCGCCGCCTATCAACCGCATCCCTTGTGGGAGATCTTTGACGAGAAGGTGTGGCACGCCAATTACAAGGACGGCGCCTATTTCAAGGACAAGGTCGTGATGGTGGGGGCGTCTTCCCAAATTCAGCACGACGTCTTCGACACTCCGATGAGCCCGGAGACACCCGGCCCAGTGCTGCACATGCATGCGTTAGGCGCGGTGCTGGATCATGAGTTTCTCACCCAGACGCCGTTGTGGATTGACTACATCGCCATCGGCGTCGCCGGGGCGATTGCCTGGTTGCTGGTGGCGGCGACACGCCGGCCACTCATTTGCATTCTCGCCCTGGTCGGTTGCAGCGTCCTCGTTCTCGCGATCGCTCGCATTGTCTACGATCGGGTCGGGTTGTTCCTGCCCGTTGTGCCCACGCTCGCGGCGTTTCTTCTGAGCGGCATCTTCAGTCTGGCTTTCGAATATATCCTGGAGCGTTTCGAGAAGCAGCGGACCCGGCGAACGCTCGAACGTTACGTTTCAAAGAATCTGGTTAAGGAAATCCTCGATAATCCCGACAGCTATTATCACTCCATGCTCGGTTCGCGGAAGCCCGTGACCGTGCTCTTCTCCGATTTGGTCGGCTTTACCAGTTTGTCCGAGAAGGCTGATCCCGCGGCCTTAGTGCAACAGCTTAACGAGTATCTCAGCGGGATGGTGCGACACGTTTTCGAAAACAACGGGACGCTCGATAAGTTTATTGGCGACGCGATTATGGCTGTGTGGGGGAACGTCAGTAGTCGAGGAGTGGAATTGGATGCGAGGGCCGCGGTTCGGACCGCGCTCGGGATGCGCCACGAACTGAAACGACTGAACGAAGGTTGGCGGAGTGAAGGTCGGACGGAGCTTGGCTTCGGCGTTGGCATCAATCATGGCGAAGCCATTATCGGCAACATTGGGTCTTACCAGCCGCACGAGCGGCTCGATCCCACGGTCATTGGTGATTCCGTCAATCTTGCTTCGCGGCTGGAATCACTCACCCGAACCTACGCCGTTGATATTTTGATCGGCCCAGTGGTGGCGGAATTGGTGCGCGATGAATTCCATGTTCGATCGGTTGCGCGCGTTCAGGTGAAAGGTAAAACGCTGCCCGTGGAAGTATTCACATTAATCGGCGCGCGCGATGAGGAGATCGACAGCGAGTTATTGAAATGGATGGAGTCGTATGAGGAAGGCATTTCCCGTTTCCGCGAGCGCGACTTCAGCCACGCCAAGATTTCATTCTCGCGCTTCCTTGAGTTTTATCCGGATGACTTTCTGGCCAAGATGTATCTGGAACGCGCTCTCGACTACGAGCAGCAACCACCAGACGAGGAGTGGAACGCGGTCGAGGTCTTCAAGAAGAAGTGAGATAGTTCTCGATTACGATCATTTCACGCGGTGGCTAGGGTGTGCAGGTCTGCGCCTGAGAGATCCCTCGGCGCGCTTCGCCTGCCTCGGGATGACAAGCTGACGGGCGTTGCGGAATTCAGCGCAACATTCACATCCAACTTGTCAGTCCCATCCGCGAAGACGGCGAGGGATCCCTCCTATTCACGCGGGCCCAACAACGCATAACGAAATGGGCGAGGACTCTGAGTTCCGCACTCGCAAAAATCGAAACTGCATCGTAAAAGAAGAGTGTGACGGGCGAGCCTCGGAGTTTTCATTTCCTCGGGATTTGCGGGACGGCCATGGGCTCGACGGCCGCGGCTCTGCGCGATCGCGGTTTCATCGTGACCGGCTCGGACGAACATATTTATCCTCCGATGTCGACCTTCCTGGAAAAACGCGGCATCACCTTAAACGATGGATACCGCGCGGAGAACATTCCGAAAGACGCCGATGTCGTGGTCGTGGGCAATGCCATCAAGCGAGGCAATCCGGAAGTGGAAGCCGTCCTGAACCGCAAACTCTTTTATCTTTCGTTGCCGGAGGTGTTGAAGAATTATTTCCTCCGTGGCCGGCACAACCTGGTCGTCACCGGGACGCACGGTAAGACCACGACGACATCGATTCTAACCTGGATCATGGAGAAAGCGGGCCATAAACCCGGTTATCTCATCGGCGGATTGCCGAAGAATCTCGGGCAGGGGGCACGGTTAAACGATTCCAAGCATTTCGTCATCGAAGGCGATGAGTACGACACCGCCTTTTTCGACAAGCGTTCCAAATTCATTCATTACCTGCCCGAGTTACTCATCGTTAACAACATCGAGTTCGATCATGCCGATATTTTCGAGTCGCTCGACCAGATCAAACTGAGCTTCCGCCGGTTGCTCAATATCGTGCCGCAGAACGGGATGATCCTGATTAACGGGGACGATCCGAATTGCGTCGAGGTGGCGAGAGATTGTCTCGCGCCGTTGGTCGAAATTGGATTTTCCAAGAACTGCGCGCAGCGCATCCGCGACGTCAGCCACAGCGCGACCGGTTCAGAATTTACCCTAACGGATGAGCGATTCGAGATCCCGCTGGCCGGAGAGTTTAATGTGCGTAACGCCGCCATGGCGGCATCGGCCGCTCGCTTTTATCGCGTGCCGGTCGCAAAAATTCGCAGCGCGCTGAAATCGTTCGAAGGAATCGCGCGCCGCCAGGAACTGCGCGGAGAAGAGCGGGGGGTGAAAGTGATCGATGACTTTGGACACCATCCCACCGCGATCGGACAGACTCTGCAGGCGCTGCGGAGTCGTTATGCCGGTCACAGGATTTGGGCGGTCTTTGAGCCGCGCTCGAACACCACCCGACGTGCGGTCTTTCAGTCAGAGTTGCCCGAAGCGCTCAAATTCGCGGACGGCGTCTTCGTGTCAGAAGTGGCGAGGCTCGACCAACTTCCGGAAAAAGACCGGCTCGATCCGGCCGCGCTGGTGAAGGCGATCGCGCATGACGGCCGCCCCGCCTATTACGAGCACGACGCCGATGCCATCGTGAATCGTCTCGTGCCGATGCTACAGCCAAAGGACTTGGTCGCAGTCTTCAGCAACGGCGGATTCGACCAGATTCACGAGAAGCTGCTGGCGAAGCTGCGTGAGTCGTAGCCTCGCCAGCCTCGTTAGGCTTCAGGGGCCAGCCGACGAAGTGTGATCTTGCACGATGCGCCACCCTTCGGGAAGTCGTCGAAAAATGAGGGTGAATCGACCTTTGGGATTATCTTCCGCCCGCTTCAGCTGCCAGCGTCCAAGAACAACCGCGGCATCGGATCCGAGCCGCGTGATTTCCAGGTCGGAAAAGGTGAGCTTGCCCATCTTCTCGCGATCCGAATATCTCGCCTTGTATCGCGCCAGGACCGGTTCCCAACCGCGCGTGACGTCGTCACCGGAGACAAAGGTCGTCTTTTCCGAGCGCGCATAACCTTTCATGAATCCGTCGAGATCGCCCGCGTTCCAGGCAGACTCCTGGGCGGCGATAACGGCACGGATCTCGGCGGCTGCGGTCTCCGCCGCGGACGCCCCTTGCGCTATTAACATCTCCGGCAAGGCGGCCCCGACCAAAAATACGGCACATCGGGCCATGAAAATGCTTGGTTTCACCTTTGCCTTTTAAATCCAACCAACTTGGCCTGTCCAGATTAGGGCTCGAGGCCCTCATTTCCTTAGGCGAAGCAGATTGACCGTGCTACTGTGAAAAAGTAAATACGACCGTGCTGAGATATTCCCGGTTAATTTTCCTCCTGCCCCTTCTTCTTTCGCGTCCCGCGTTTTCGCAGGTTGCGCCGGTTGCTGCGCCCCCGCTTCTCGTTCAACAACCGGCCCAGGATGACGACGACGAGGATCGGCCCGAACCGAGTCGTCCGCCGATCGCAATCGCAACACCGATGCCAACAGTCGTGCCGAATCGTGTGGCGCCAGCTCGACCCGGAGTGAGTAACGCGACCGGGCCCGCACCGGCAGGAGCGCCCGACATGGTGCGTCTTCAATTTCCGAATAGTGACGTCGACGACGTGCTCCGCCTCTATGAAACGCTGACCGGCAAAAAGTTGGTCCGCGACAATTTTGTTCAGGGGAAGGTCAACATTTTCGTGGCCAAGGACGTCCCGCGCGACGAGGCGATCAAAATCATCGAGATCAATCTTTTGATGAACGGCTTTTCGCTGATTCCGGCGGAGGGCGACATCGTGAAGGTGATCGGCACCGGTAAAAATCCGCGCACGACCGGCGTTCCGATCATTTCCGATCCGGCGCAGATCCCGGAGGGCGATCACGTCATCAGCTTCCTTTTCAAACTGCGCTATGCCGATCCGCAGGAGCTGCAACAAGTGTTGGGGCAGTATCTCTCTCCGCCTCAGACTTACACTTCATTCCTCGCGCTTCCGAAATCATCGAGCCTTTTGATTACGGAAAATTCGAGCGTCATCCGCACGATCTCGCGCATTATCGACCAGGTCGACATCCCGCCGGCGGAAGTGGTGAGCGAATTCATTCCGTTGCAGCGCGCGGACGCGAGCAAAGTGGTCGACATGTTGAAAGACATTTTCGAGAAAGGCACGCAGAGTCAGACTGGCCAAAGCGGGCCGCAGCCCGGCGGCGCACCCGGCGTTCGTAATGTCAGGCCGGGAGTCGTCCCGGTGCCGCAGCCGGTCCCGAACGACAGTGATATCGGCGCGCTCACGGCCCTGACTGAGGAATCCGTTGTTGTCGGCAAGATCAAGTTGGCGGCGGACGTGCGGACAAATCGCATCCACGTCATCACGCGCCCGATCAACATGCCGTTCGTGCGCAAGTTAATCGCGGAGTTCGACGCGAACGTGGAGTTTGCCAAACCCGTGACCCGTGCACTCAGGTACATTTCCGCGGGCGATGTTTTGCCCGTTCTCGTGCAGTCGTTAACCGAACCTGGCACGCAGCAGCAACAAGGAGCGGATCAAACAGGGCTGAATAATCCGGCCAACCAGCAACACCAGCTGAACCAGCAGAATCACACGGGCACGCCGACGAATCCATACACCGGCGGTCTCTCCAGTACGGCGAGCGACAGCACCTTGAATATCTCGGAGGAGCTTTCCACCACCGCGGTCGATACCACTCCGAAAGCGGTGACGGTTGGGAACGCCAAGATCATCGCCGATCAGCGCGCCAACACCATTATCGTGCTCGGGAACCGCGAGGTCGTGGTCAAAGTGGAGAAGATCCTGGACGAAATGGACGTGAAGGCGCCGCAGGTCGCGCTCAGTACCGTCATCGGCGAGTTGAGCTTGAACAACAATGAAGAGTTCGGGGTCGACTGGTTCGCCAAGTACAAGAACAAAGTCGTCGGCATTTCGCGAAACACCGGAGCTCCCATCCCCGGCGTCAGCGCCGCGCCTTCAGTAGCGCCAGGGGCGACTCCGGTGATCGGATCAGGCATCCTCGATCCTTCCGGACTCGTTAACTTCGGCAACGCCCTGCAACAGGTCGCAGGCGGAACTAACGTCTACATCGCTGCCGGTAATTATTTAGCCACCGTTGTGCATCTGCTCGAACAGACCGGACGTTTCAAAACAGTCTCGCGTCCGACCGTTTTCACGAGCAACAACAAGAAAGCAATTATCGCCTCAGGGCAGGAGATTCCGGTGCCGGTCAATACTTTGACGAATGCGGCGACGACGGTGACGGGTGTCGCCTCCGTTGCCTCCAATATTCAGTACAAGAAAGTGGCGTTGCAGCTGGAAGTGGTGCCCTTGATCAACTCAGAAAAGGAAGTCTCTCTCGATATCCTGCAAAAGATCGACAGTTTGGGCAGCCCGACGGTGATCGACGGAAATTCTATTCCGACCGTGAACACGCGCTACATCCGCACCAACGTTGCCGCGCCTAACGGATGCACGATCGTGCTCGGTGGCTTGATCCAGGATAGTAAAAGTAAGAGCACCACCGGGGTTCCGCTCATCGACCGCCTCCCCGTTATCGGTAGTATTTTCCGAAGCACCACCGGCACGAAGATGAGAACGGAATTGATCATCCTGATGCGCCCGGAGGTGACTTTGACCAAGCTTGATCTCTATCGGCTCCGTCAGAAAAATGGAGAGCACACTCACTTCGGCCCCGAGATCGACCAGGGAGACTGTCCGGATTGCCCGACCAACGTTGGTGAAGACAAGCAATTGCCGCCGCCGGACCTGCCGGCTGCGAAAGATATGTGAGCAAAGGAGTGATATAATATGACGATGAAAATTGCCCTTTTGGCCATTCTCACCTTTGCCTGTCCGATGATCGCCTCGGCTCAATTTGAGGACGTATTTGTTTTTCACTCCAACGATACATTGGCGGCGCGGGATGAATACGGCCTGGTGCACCAAAGCCCGGTTGTTTACCCGACGGATACCGCGCCCCGCTATCACTGGCGGCCTTTTTATTGGCTGGAAAGCAGTCATGACCTGCAAAACCAGCCCGCTTACGTGGGAGCCTTGCAAAGGGATTTACGACGCCTCGGATACTATTGCGGTGAGATCGACGGAATCTTTTCGCCTGAAGTGAGCGACGCCATTGCACGGATGCAGAAAAACTATTCGATGCGGGTGACCGGCACGCTCACGATCCCGGTTAGACGGGCTCTGCATTTGCCGTGAGTTCAGCAGCCAGCCAATCGCTCATCAATTTATTGCTGGAGGGCGGAGTTGCTTCGCGGGAAGAAGCGGCTGAGCTCGCCCAAAACATGAACGGTGGGTCGTGGACGACCCAGCTGCTTGATTCCGGCAAGGTCGACGAAACGCGTTTCCTCAACGCGATTGGAAAGTTCTTTCGTGTTCCGGTCACCGCCATCGAGGCCAAGAAGATCGCGCGCGAAACGCTGGGCATTTTGCCGAGCCGGTTTGTTTTTCAGCATCATATCCTGCCGATTGAAGAGAAGGAGAAGTCGGTCGTTCTCGCCACCTACGATCTTTTCAACTCGACCGGCCGCCAGTTAGCCAGCCAGTTGCTGAAAAAGCCGGCTGAGTGGGTCCTCGTGCCGCGAGCCCAGCTCCTCCGCGCCATGAAAACGGTTTATGGCGTGGGCGCGGAAACGTTCGATGAGATTCTCAAGACGAATCGCGGCTTCGAAGCTCTCCAGGACAGCGAAACAACCACTGACCTCAACGCGGATGATCCGGAAGCGTCGGTGGTGAAATTCGTTAACCAGATCATCAGGGAAGCGATCGTCGAGCGGGCGACCGATATTCACGTCGAGCCGCTGGAGGGAGACCTGCGCATTCGTTACCGCATCGACGGGATCTTGCACGAGGTGGCGGTCCCGCCGCAGTTGCGTCTCTTGCAATCCGCCATCATCTCGCGTCTCAAAGTCATGTCGCACATGGACATTGCGGAGCGTCGGCTTCCGCAGGACGGCCGCATGAATCTGCAGGCTAACGGTAGCAGCATCGACGTCCGTGTTTCCACCATTCCGACAGTGAACGGAGAATCGATCAGTTTGCGTCTGCTCAGTCGCGGCGAGCAACAATTCGGATTCGAGCGGCTGGATCTTAGTCCGCGCCAGGAACAGATTATTCGGCACCTGCTCGCTCAGCCTAACGGAATTATTCTGCTGACCGGGCCAACCGGCTGTGGGAAGTCGACTTCTCTTTACTGCTTTCTTTCCAGCATCAATTCGGTGCAGCGGCGGATTATCACGATTGAGGAACCGGTCGAATACCGGTTGCCTGGCGTTTCACAAATCGACGTGAAACCGGAGATCGACCTGACTTTCGCGAAGGGATTGCGGCACATCCTGAGGCAGGATCCCAATGTGGTGATGGTCGGCGAAATTCGTGACGTCGAGACAGCGGACATCGCCATTCGAGCGGCCATGACAGGGCACCTTGTGTTTAGCACGCTGCACACAAACGACGCGGTTGGTGGGATCACACGTCTGCTCGACATGGAGGTTGAGCCGTTCCTGCTCGCTTCGGTCGTCAAATCATTCATTGCCCAACGATTGGTCCGGACGATTTGTCCGGATTGCGCTCAGCCCGTCGAATATCCGCCCGATTACCTGGCCGAGATTGGCGTGCCCGTGAAGGAATATGGAACACGCTTTCTCCGCGGGGTCGGATGCGATCAGTGTCGGCAAACGGGTTACCAGGGGCGCGCTGCGATCTACGAGATCTGTGTCATTACCGAACCGCTTCGCAAATTAATCATGCAAAAGCGCGACGGCGGCGAGCTCAAGCAATGCGCCATCGCTGAAGGAATGGAGACGTTGCGACAGGACGGATGGCGCCGAGTTTCGCAAGGCAAGACTACGATCGAAGAAGTGGTGCGCGTGACACAGACGGACGAAGTGATGGCTGAGACCGCAGCCGAAGCCGAGCCCGCACTCGCAGGCGACGGTTCGGCTGGCTTAGGCGATTACGAAATCCAGCCGAGTTGATGGGAGCAGGAGTCCGGTTTTGCGAAATTGGGGTTAATTTGGCCAGCAAATCGGGCGTTATTCCGCGTGTCCCGACATCCTAGGCTGTCATCCGGAGCCGCAGAGACGGCGAGGGATCTCCCCGATCCAGGTTACATTATTCTATTTCCGCAGCGTACGTTACAGAGCCGTGCTCGATCAATAGCCAAACATTCGAGATCCCAAATCCTCCCAACGCGGATTCAGCGTGCCCACCAGTTCGTTCTTCTTCTCTCGTCGCCATCGCTTGATCTCCTTTTCTCGCGCGATGGCGTCGCGGATGTCGCTGTAGCATTCGTAGTAGACGATGCGATTAACGGAATAGTGCCGGGTAAAGGTGCGTTTTGGCGTGTTTTGATGATGCCAACGCCGTCGTTCGAGGCTGTTCGTTACTCCTACGTATAAGACGACCCGGCTTCGATTAGTCATCATGTAAAGGTAGTACGTCTTCACTCCGTGGGTGAGATCCCTCGCCGTCTGCGCGGCTCGGGATGACACGTCTGGGATGCTAGTTAGTGTTGTGGCAATCGGAAAGTTCCAAGGCGTAGCGCTTGGGTTTTGGCATGAGCACTCGCCACACACCCCACGTGTCTGTCATCCCGAGCCGCGCAGACGGCGAGGGATCTCTCCTATTCAGACGATGTTACCCATGTTCTGGATGCGGACTAACGAAGTCCACGGCCAACAACGACGATTCTCAACCGAACGAACGAGAGGTCGAGGTGTGTAATCAGCCCCCGCGCAGCGCCCGAATGGCCGCCGCATAATCTTTCGTGTGAAAAATGGATGTCCCCGCGACAAGCGCATTTGCGCCGTGCTCGATTGAGATCGCCGCGGTTTCCGGATTGATGCCACCGTCGACTTCGATGTGCAGCTGCTCGTTATGCTGGAGGCGCCATTGCGCCGCTTGTTCCACTTTCGCCATCATGTCGGAGCGGAACGGTTGACCACCAAAACCGGGATGAACCGTCATGATCAAAAGAAGATCGATCTCCGCGAGAAACGGTTCGATTGCGGAAAAAGGTGTCGCGGGATTCAAGGTTAGACCAACACCGCAACCCGCCGCGCGGATCTGTTGCAAGGTCTTAGCGACGTCGTGCTCCGCTTCCGCTTCGACATGAACCGTGATGGAGTTCGCTCCCGCTTCCGCAAACCGCGGAACGTAATGATCCGGGTGCTGAATCATGAGATGAACATCGAGCGGCAGCTTCGTTTGCCGGCGAATGGTCTGCACCATGGCCGGACCAAAAGAGATGTTGTCGACGAAATGGCCGTCCATGATGTCGCAATGGATCCAATCGGCGCCCGCCGCTTCAGCGGCATGCACTTCATCGCCCAAGCGCGAGAAATCGGCGGCCAGAATCGAGGGTGCGACTATGAGTTGGGGCATCGAAAGGGAAGGTGGAATGCACAATGGGCAACGTCCAATCTGGATTTTGCCGGTTTGTCCCGCTTTTGGTGCGAAAATTGCCCGTCCTTGGCCAGTTCTCTTTTCCGAAGCTATGTGTATTAAGAGCTTGACGGCGGTTACGTGTGTTTCATGTTACCCGCGTTTCAGCCGGTCGAACCGCGCTCGCAGGCCCGCATGGCTGCGAAGATCGACAACAGGGGGATGCGCTTGCGACAGACTGGAAAGCAGCGCGGTAATTTTTTAACAGATTCATGTTCAACGGACTCTTTGGCTGGCTATCAAGCGACATCGGCATCGATCTCGGAACGGCGAACACGCTCGTTTACGTCAAGGACCAGGGCATCGTCCTGCGCGAGCCTTCCGTAGTCGCGGTCCAGGCCGGAACTAACAAGGTCCTGGCGGTAGGCGACGAGGCCAAGCGCATGCTCGGCCGAACGCCGTCCAACATCGTGGCCGTACGACCGCTGAAAGATGGCGTCATTGCCGACTTCGAGGTGACCGAGGCCATGCTGCGTCACTTTATTTCCAAGGTCCACAATCGCAGGGTCAAAGCGCGACCGCGCGTGGTCATCGCGGTTCCCTCCGGGATTACCGAAGTGGAGAAGCGGGCCGTGCGTGAATCCGCCACTCACGCGGGTGCGCGCGAAGTCTATTTGATCGAAGAGCCAATGGCCGCGGCCATCGGTGTTGGTCTTCCCGTGCAGGATCCGGCGGGGAACATGATCATCGACATTGGCGGTGGCACCACGGAGGTGGCGCTCATTTCATTGTCAGGCATCGTTTTCAGCCGCAGCGTCCGCGTTGCCGGTGACGAGCTCGATGAAGCGATCGTGCAGTACATGAAGCGTGCCTACAATCTGATGGTGGGTGAGCGCACCGCGGAAGAGATTAAAATCAAAATCGGTTCGGCTTATCCGAGCGAAAAAGAAACCAGCGTCGAAGTGAAAGGTCGCGATCTCGTCGCGGGCCTTCCCAAGACTCTGATGATCACCTCTCAGGAGGTCCGGGAAGCGCTGCTCGAGCCCATCTCCACCATTGTCGACTCCGTCCGAATTACCCTGGAACGTTGTCCGCCGGAGTTGTCTGCCGACCTCGTCGATCGGGGCCTCGTTCTCGCCGGGGGCGGAGCGTTGCTGCGCGGCTTTGACAAGCTTTTGAGTGAAGAAACGGGCTTGCCTGTCCATGTCGCCGAAGATCCGCTTAGCGCCGTCGCGGAAGGAACCGGCAAATGCCTCAATGAACTCAAGTTTTTGCGTCAAGTGGCGTCGTCCGACCGCCAGTGGCGTTAGTCCATTGGAGTTTCTAGCTTTCAGATCGGCGCGGCAGTTGTGAACACTGGGGCGTTTCTGCTGTTCAATCTGAAAGTTGTCATCGCTGAACGCTCGCGATGAGCCGGACCAGCATCATTGCCCTGCTCGTCTTCGGAGCTCTGCTCGGCTACTTTCTCAGCTTCGGACCGGACACGACGCGCAAGTTCCAGGCCGGCGCCTACAAATTGATCTCGCCTTTCCTAACGAAAGGCTCGGGCTTGCAGAAGCAGATCACATCGGTGCGCAGTGGATTGAAGTCTCTCGAGGAACTGGAAAAGGATAACGCGAACCTCCAGGTCGAGAATCGCGAGCTTAAGGCAACGAACAAGGCCCTCCGCGATGTCGAACACGAGGTGAACAGGCTTCGCCGCGCCTTGAACTATCGCGAGCGCTCCGTCTTCAAGCTCGTTCCCGCGGAAATCCTGACCCGTGATTCGTCGACCTGGTGGCGAACCGTCACCATCAATCGCGGCAAAGAGGATGGCGTGGAAGGTGACATGCCGGTAGTGACCGATGAAGGATTGGTCGGCAAGACCACGACGGTGAGTAACAACATCTCAGTCGTTCTTCTCGTCTCTGATGAGAACTGCAAAGTGGCCGCTTCGGTCGAGGGGACGAGAGAGCAGGGCATCGTTTCCGGTGAACGTGTCGTGGGCGGCCTAACGCCTCTGCTCAATCTCAATTTTCTTTCGAAACAGGCGAACTTGCAGCCGGGCCAGAAAGCGGTGACCTCCGGCGTGGGCGGCGTTTTTCCATCAGGATTGTTGATCGGAACGGTCAAGAGTTTCCGGGTGCGCGAGCTGGACGGACAGGCGCAATTAAATCCGGGCGTCGATCTTTCCAAACTTGAGGACGTGTTCGTCGTCACGGGACGGAAGTGATTTTTTTCGTCATTCTCCTCATCCTGACGTTCTTCGCGCAAATCGCGGAGTTCTTTATCCCGACCATTCCGTGGATGTACAACGCCCACGTCTATATCGTGCCCGTCATCGTTTTTTTCGGCGCGATGGTTTTGCCCTTTCCGCTCATGCTCGCGCTGGCCTTTTGCGCGGGGCTGATGTTGGATGCGCTCACCGTGCAAGTGATCGGCCCGCGAGTTGAAATTTCGCTGGGCTCCTCGATATTAATCTATGCGGTCCTGGCGGGTATTATGCACGGCCTGAGGCCTCTGTTCATCCGCGGACGCTGGGAAATACACTGTATCGTGTGCGGAATCTGCACCTCCGCCATCGTTCTCGCGCAATACCTAATGATTACATTCCGGCGCGGTTCACTTACTTTTACGCCCGAGGTCTGGTGGCAGATCGGGGGCCCCGGCCTCATTGCCGTTCTCATTTCTCCGGTTGTCTTCTGGATCCTCCACACCCTGGCGCGGGCCACCGCTTATCCTTATTTGCCGACGAGTGATCGGCCGGACTACGAATGAACCGGCGTCGCCTAAACCCGCGGTTGCGAATTCAAGTCGTTGGGCTGCTCATGTTGCTCGGCTGTTCCGCACTGGGCCTGCGGCTCTGGTGGGTGCAGGTGGCGCGCGGCGCTGACTGGACGGCGCGAGTCCGGGGTAGTTCCGAAGCGACCGTGCGAATTCCCTCCGTCCGCGGCGAAATCAAGGACCGCAACGGAGTAACGCTCGTCGGAAATCGCGCCAGCTACGAGGTCGATTTTTATCTACCCGAGATGGTGAAAGGCTATCGCGAGCGCTTTGGTCAACCCCCGCAGACAGAATATCGCGCCGTTATCAACGGCATGCCGAAAGACCAGAAAGAGCCCGACATCATCAAGATCGTTAACGATGGAGTGGTTCCGCGGCTCGATGACCTCGATTTGGCGCGCGATTACAACGCGGGCCAACTGCAACGTCATTTTAGAAACGATACCGAAGTTCCGTTCTCCTACATCAAAGACATCGATTTTCCGACGATGGCCAAATTCTCGGAGCACGACGTCGGACTTCCCGGCGTTGATATCGCCATCAAACCAGTCCGATCCTATGTCTACGGCGCTTTAGCCTCGCATCTGCTCGGATACGTCGGAGCGCCCGATGACACACCGAAGGAAGACGCGAAGCGCTACACCTTTTATCAGGGCGACGTCGAAGGAAAATCGAACATCGAGAAATCGATGGACGAGTATCTCAAGGGAAAACCGGGTGTTCGTTATCTCCGGCGCAATGCGAAAGGTGTCATCGATGGAGTGCTGCGAGAAGAGCCACCGCAGCAGGGTGCCAACGTTTTCCTAACGCTCGACGCGCGCATTCAAGCGATCACCGAGGAGGCGATGCGCGCGGTCGGCCGAGGCGCAGCCGTGGTGGTTGATCCTAACAACGGCAACGTGCTCGCGATGGTCTCGGTTCCGTCCTTCGATCCGAACACTTTCATTCCCAGCATCAAAGCCAAGGATTGGGCGGCGCTGCAAAAGGACGAAGCCGACCCACTCGTTAACCGGGCGATCAGCGCTTTGCCGCCGGGTTCGACCTTCAAGATTATCACAGCCTTAGCCGGTTTACGCCGCAAGATGGCAAATGCTCGGTACAACTGCAGCGGCGGTGTCAGTTACGGCGATCACTATTTCAAGTGCTGGATCGCAGAAAAGGGCGGGGGACACGGTACGATCGGCCTGGCCGACGCGCTCAAGGTTTCCTGTGACTCTTACTTCTATCAATATGGAAATGCCGCCAGCATTCAGTCGATCGACGCGGTCGGCAAAATGATGGGGCTGGGAGAAGAATCCGGCATTCATCTTTCCGGCGAGCAGGCGGGGAACCTTCCTGGTCCCGAGTGGATGGCGATTCATCATCCGCAGGAGCGCTGGTCGCAGGCGCAGACGGCTAACGTGTCGATCGGACAAGGCTATACCCTGGTTTCGCCTCTGCAGTTGGCTATGGCCTACGCGACCGTGGCCAACGGCGGCGTGTGTTATTACCCGAGATTCGTTGACCGCGTTCTAAATCAGGATGGCTCTCCGGTGCTCGATGAGCATGGCAAACCTGCTCCCGGTGGACCACGCGTCCGCAGCGATCTGCGATTTGAATTTTCGCGCGATCAAATGGAGATCGTGCGCCGGGGTCTTTGGAAAGTCGTTAACGAAGACGGCGGAACGGGTGGTCGCGCCCGGATGAAGGATGTCGTGGTTGCCGGAAAGACCGGAACGGCCCAGGCGACCGATCGCGGGCATAAAGACACCATTGCCTGGTTCGCGTGCTTCGCGCCGTACGATAATCCGAAATATGTGATCGCGGTCATGGTGCAGGGTGGTGAGCACGGTGGCAGCGTGGCCGGCCCGATTGCCGATCGCATCATGGAGCGTGCGATCGGGTTGGAGGACGGGAAGTTTGACATGCAGGTGGCGTGGCTTCCTCCCGCCCACAAACAAAATCCTTTCCTCATGATCAAGGATGTCACTTACAAAGACTCCGGCCCGAACGTGGCAGCCTCTGATGATGAGGACGCGGACGACTCCAACGCCGCAGCGCAAATGGCGGGCAGCGGCGGAGCGCCTGATGTAGAACCTGAAGCGGACGCACAAGGCACCGTGGCCAAAGTACGTGCGCCGCGAGCACAACCAGTCGCACCTCCCCCGGTGCGAAAACCCAACTTTTTTGAACGCTTGTTTGGCGCGAAGAGGCCGCCAGCCCCTCCACCAACGCCACCACCCGTTCGCCGCAGATTTTCACAATAAACAGCGATCCAAAATAGATGAACGTCCCGCTTCCAAATGGCCGTTTCCAGATCGCGGAAAGTACCCAATTTTATGTTAGAAAAGGTCCGAAAAATTTTAGGTCTTCCTTTACGCAAGACCGGCAACAAAATAGTTATCAGTGTGGAGAAACTCGAGCGGCGCGTCGCGTTGCTCGAAAATAGCCGGCTCGAAGAGTACAGCGTCGAGCGCAACACCTCCCGCAACATCGTCGGGAGCGTCTACAAAGGCAGAGTCAAAAATATCGAGATGGGTTTGAAGGCGATGTTCGTCGACATCGGCTTCGAAAAAAATGCATTTCTCCATTTTTGGGACGCCATTCCCGCGGCACTCGACAGCGGCATTGAAGAAATCGACCGGCCGGGCCGGAAGCAGAAGAAAAAGATAACGGCGCGGGATATTCCAAACATCTATCCCGTTGGGTCCGAAGTCATTGTCCAGGTGACGAAGGGGCCGATCGGCACAAAAGGGCCACGGGTCAGCACCAACTTGAGCTTTGCCGGGCGCTATCTTGTGCTCATGCCGTTCAGCGATCGCAGCGGTATCTCGCGCAAGATTGAAGATCCAAAAGAGCGCGATCGACTGCGCAAGATTCTGCGGGAACTCGATATTCCCGATGGAATTGGAGTCATTATCCGAACCGTCGGCGAAGGCCAGCGTGCGCGCTATTTTGTGCGCGACCTGCGCTTTCTCCTCGATCAATGGGCCAAGGTGGAGGAGCGAATCAAGAACGACCGCGTACCGTCACGCGTCTTTGAAGAGCCGGACCTGGTGGAGCGAACGGTGCGCGATTTCCTGACCGAAGAGATCGATGAGGTCATTTGCGATGATCGCGATGCAACCGAGCGCATGATCGAGATGGTTGGAAAAATCTCACATCGCGGCCGGAACCGAATTCGGTTCTATGATGGAGCCACTCCGGTCTTCGAAGCGCTCGGCGTGCAAAAGCAGATCGACGATGCGTTCCATCGTCAGGTTTGGCTGCGCTGCGGCGGTTACATTGTGATTGATGAAACCGAGGCGCTCGTTGCCATCGACGTCAACACCGGCCGAAACAAAGGTGGCCGGGACGTGGAGAAAACCATTTTGCAGACCAATCTGGAAGCGGCGGACGAAATCGCGCGTCAGCTCCGCCTGCGCAACGTCGGCGGACTCATCATTGGCGACTTCATCGATATGAAGAGCCGCAAAGATCAACAGCTGGTTTACGCGTTGATGAAGGATCGGCTGAAACGGGACAAGGCTAAAACACACGTTCTTCCGATCTCCCCGTTAGGCCTGATGGAGATGACGCGGCAACGCGCGCAGGAGAGTCTGAGCGACACGATTTACGAAAATTGTCCGTACTGCGGCGGACGCGGAGTGGTCAAAACGTCGATGACGACAAGCGTCGAGTTGCACCGCGCGCTCAACACCGTCATGCGAAAGTACCAGGACTCGGTGCACGAGATTCGAGTGATTCTGAATCCGGACGTGCTGAAAAGATTGAAGGAAGAAGACGAAGAGCTTTTGATCGAACTGGAGCGTCGTTATGCGGGCCGGCTTCTCTTTCGTGGAGACCCCAGCTATCATCACGAAAAATTTGTCGTGACCGACGCGAACACCGGCGCCGAATTAAAACCATAACGCGGTAGGATTTGGCCCGACCTTGCAAACAGGCACAACACGTGCTCTTTTGCGCGTGCCGGAACTTGCATCCAGAATTTATGCGAGTTTCGTTTCAAAGAGATGAAGCCCTTGGCAGCTGTTGAGGGCCGATTAACCAAACAGAGGGAGAAACAATTATGACAAAACTAACGATCACGTTAACGGCTTTCGTGGCGTTGGCCTCGGCCGCCATGGCTGGAACCGAGTATTCCGGCAAGGATATGAAGCAGACGGCAGTGCAGACCCAGCCCGAGTGCTTCTACGGAGATACCGAATTCAACGTCAGCCTGTGGGGCACGTATGCTTTCACCGGCACGGAATCCCGCGGCATCGGAGCCCCGGATTTCTTTTTCCGCGAGAACTTCGATAACGACCGCTATCTGCAAACGGACCACGCCTGGGGCGGTGGCGGAGACATCAAATATTTCTGGCACAAATACTTCGGCTTCGGCGTCGAAGGTTTTGTCCTGGATGCGAAGCGCACTCGCTTCGACTTCTCCGGATTTCCCGGTGAGGGCGGCGAATTTCTCTTCACCAAACATGATGATGACCGTGCTATCGGTGCCGTGCTTGGCACGTTTACGCTGCGTTACCCGATTGGCTGTTCCCGTTTTGCTCCATATGCATGGGCAGGCGGCGGCGCTATTTTCGGTGGCGGCGAACGCGATCGCGTCGTGCCAATCGGTGGTGGCGCGTTCGATACGCATCACACCGACGGCGAAGGTAAAGCGATGGGTCAGTTCGGCGGTGGCTTTGAAGTTCGTATCACTCGTCACATCGGCTGGACCAACGACTTCAGCTGGAACGTCGTTGACGGCGGAAGAAATAACTTCGGCATGGTCCGGACCGGTCTGAACTTCGCGTTTTAATCCTAACGAATCAAAATTCAACGCCGGGAGCGCTCACGTGCTCCCGGCGTTTTTTTTGCGCTGATCTCGGCGCCGACTGCCATTGCCAGTTGACGCATCGCGAGCCTCTGTAAGAGTCACCGCTCATGGGAAAGCTCGGGTTGGGTGTTGTCATTCTCTTTGCCTCTGCCGTTCTTTGCCGCGGAGGCACGGCTGCATATTCTGCCGATGACAAGGATGTGATAGAGGGAGCGCCTACACCATGTTGGCGATATCGACCGGGAGAGTGGGAATTCGGCTTATGGGGCGCGGCGGCCTCACCTTCGAACGAGATTCACGATGATCGTTATCTGCACCGCGCAACCGCCTGGGGCGGTGGCCTCGACCTGAAATACTTTTTCACCAAGTCGATCGGCCTTGGCCTTGAAGGTCTCGCTTTGGATGCGAAGGACAACGTCGCCGGCGGTGGCCTCGCCACTTTCACCTATCGATACCCGATCGGCTGCTCGCGCTTTAGTCCATATGCCTGGGGAGGATTGGGTGTCATGGCAGGCGGGTCACGTGCGAGCGATGACAACGAAGCTAAACTCGCGGGTCAGGCTGGCGTGGGCTTGCAGTTTCGCTTCGCTGCGCACGCTGGAGTCATGGCCGACTATGTCTGGAATTTTCTCGAGAGCAGAGACAATGACTGCGGCATGGTTCGCTTCGGGGTCACGTTCGCCTACTAATCCATTCTCCGAAGCGACTCGGGGTTGCTAATGGCGCGCTGGCGCAGAACGTATTGATATGTCCTTTCGCGAGGTGCTCGACGCGCTACCGCTAATGAGGTCTGCGCGTCTGCAACAGTTTGAAAGCCTGCTTCGGCCGAAGTCTGACGCAGAATTCGAGCGGCTGGCCCAATTGTCTCGTGCGCTGACGTCACGCAACTTCGGCCGAACGATGCGCCTGTTCGCACCGCTCTATTTGTCTAACGAGTGCATCAATAACTGCCAATACTGCGGATTCTCCCGCGATAACCCGATTCTTCGCGTCACTCTCAGCGTCGATGAAGTCGAGACGGAGGCGCGGCATTTGGCCGCGGCCGGGTTCCGGCAGATTCTTCTCGTGGCGGGCGAACACCCAAAATTCGTTAACCGCGAGTACTTGGCGGATTGCGTGCGGGCGTTGACGCCCGACTTCTCATCGATTGCGATCGAGGTTGGGCCAATGGAGACGGAGGATTATCGACCGGTGGTGCAGGCCGGAGCGGACGGACTCGTTGTCTACCAGGAAACGTATGATCGTTCCCTTTACGATGAATTGCATACCGCCGGACCAAAGCGGGATTTTAACGCCCGTCTTGATTGCGCAGAGCGTGGCTATCGCGCTGGTTTTCGTCGTCTCGGCATCGGTGTTCTCTTTGGCCTGGCTCCCTGGAAGCAGGACGCGATCGCACTGGCGGCGCACGTTGAGTATCTCTTGAAACATTGCTGGCAGGCACAGATCAGCGTCAGCCTTCCGCGCTTACGACCGGCCGCCGGCGAGTTTCAGCCGCGCTTCAGCATGACCGACCGCCAGCTCGCCCAGCTCATTTGCGCTTTTCGCATCACGTTCCCCGAGGTCGGCCTGGTCCTGAGTACGCGCGAACGAGCCGACCTGCGCAACGCGTTGATCCCGCTCGGCGTCACCATGATGAGCGCGGGCAGTCACACCGAACCCGGAGGCTACACCCGGCAAGGCGCGGCTCATCTTCATCAAACCGTTCGCGGCCGCATTGTCGCGCCTGATTTCGCGGATGGACAGGACCAGATCGCCACCGGTCAGTTCGAGATCAGCGATGAACGGTCGCCGACGGAGATCGCTTCCTTCCTGCGACAACATGGATTTGATCCGGTCTGGAAAGATTGGGATCAGGCTCTCGCGCAGAGATGAAGATCTTTCTGAATGGCGACGAAGCGGAGAGCCGCGGAGCGGAAACAGTCGCGGAGTTGGTTCGCGCGTATGAGTTACCGTCGCAGACGCTTCTCATCGAGTACAATGGGACAGCCCTGCACCAGCATGAATGGGCGGTGCAATCACTCCGCGCGGGCGATAGGCTGGAGTTTGTTCGAATCGTCGCCGGCGGATGACCGTTAGGCAGCCGGCTTTTGCGCAATCACGAGGAACTGCTTTCCGGCCAGCGGCCAGAGAAACGGCAATCGCAGATAAAGTCGCAGCAAGGCGAGGGGAGGAGTAAATCCCTGCGACATGCTGTAGGGAAGAAAGCGCGGGATCGTGCGCTCGACCACAAACCCGGCGAGGGAGAGGCCTTCCTGGAGCGAGAGCTCGGTCAAGGGAAGGTCGTGGTCCCAAAAATCCCAGTACTGGCCGGGGAGATATTTGATATTCGGTCCGAGGCAGATGATCCGGCCATGCGGCTTCAGACACCGCCAGGCCTCCCCCAGAGTGCGCTGCAGTGTCTCTTTGTTAGGCAAATGTTCGAAGAAGTTGCTGGTGAAGACAACGTCGAGGTCGTTCGCGGGTAGCGGCCACGGCTGTGAGCAATCCTGTTGGATCGAAGTGACATTCGCAGCCAGCTTGCCGGGCGAGGCAGGATTCAAATCCATGCCGTATTTTTTTCTGGCGGCGATCTGATTGATGAATTCTCCCCAACCACAGCCGAGATCGAGCACGGTCGAATCAGGAGGAATCCATTTGGCGAAAAATTCGCTGGTCAGAACACTCCAAACGGAAACTCGATAGGCCGCGTTCTGCTCAAATCGGAGAGCGTACTCCTTCTGAAGAGCTTGGGCCGAAGGAGTCACGACGTGGTTAGGCGCGCCGAACGACTACACGCATGCCGTCGGCCTGGACGATCGTGACCGCAGTTTCCTGCGGAATGAACTCGCCTTGAGTGACGACGTCCACGGTCCGGTCGGCAAAACGAGCCTTGCCGCTCGGTCGCAGGATGGAGACGGCTTTTCCGACGGTTCCTGGAGACAGGACGACATCCGTTGAAAACTCTCGCTGTTCCGGCGCGAGTGATGGCCCCGATGGATGCGTGGTTAAGAGCGCGAAGCGGCGGTAGACGCTTGTTCTCGGCAGATAACGGGCGAGAAGCATGATGACGATGCCGGAAGCGACCATGGCGATAAGCAGATTCCGGATTGGAATGGCGAGCATGTGCGCGTTAGGCACAAACTGATCTCCGGGGTAGCGGTCGACCATCGCCCACAGAATCGACCCGAGCATGAGAAAGATCCCGACGACACCGACGACGATGGTGGAGTGCGCGAAGAACAGAATCTCGATGAGCACAAGGCAAAGCCCGAAAAGAAAGAGCGCCACAACTTCCCACCCGGCGAGCCCCGCCAGGTAATGTCCGAGAAAGAAAAGCGCGAAGCAGATGCCGGCCACGACGCCGGGAAGCGTCGCGCCCGGAATCTTGAATTCGAGATAGGCTCCGATGATGCCGCCGAGTAACAAAAGAGGCGCGAGCGCAGTCAGCCAAAGCGCCATCTGCTCAAACCCTGTCGGATTGAGAGCAACGATGTTCCCGCGCAAACCGGCTTTGCGCGACAGATCGGCTACGGAATCGACGATCCCGGCTGCGAGCAAAGGTTTGCCGCCGATCTGCTCTGTCGCTTCCTGAGCGTTCAATGTCAGCAATGTTCCTTTCGGATGAACGACGCGGTCTCCGATTTTCACTTCCTTCTCCTTGTTCATGAAAGCCTCTCCGATATCCGGGTTGTGGCCGTTTCGGGTCGCCGAGCTGCGGATCAACGCGGACCAGTAGGAGATCGCTTTGTCTTTGGCGGTGGCTGGCAGGTCCTCTCCGGTCGAAAGGATGGGGGCAGCCGCGCCGATCGCACTCACCGGCGCCATATAAATGTAGCGAGTGGCGAGCGCGAGAATCGCGCCAGCCGATCCCGCGTTGGAATTGATGAAGGTATAAGTCGGTACCGTCGCTTTGTTCAGGACGTTGCTGATCTCTTCCGCGGCATCCAGGCTTCCGCCGTACGTATTCATCTCGTAGACAATGGCGGATGCGCCGGCCGTCTCGGCCTCCTTTGAGGTCCGACGGACAAACGTAGCCAGCGATCCGGAGATCTCGCCGCTCAAGGGAATGACGGCAACGTCGCCTTTTCGAACGATCTCCCGCGCCTGGAGGAGAGATTCTGGCGCGAGGAGGGCAAGGAACGCGCAAAGCAACAATATTCGTTTCATGGGGTTGGAAGCGTTTGCTGGTTACGTAAGTTTCGATCGCTAAGTCTTAGGAACGAGCGAAAAATCCTTGCCCGTGGGAGCGATACCGACACAAACGATCGAACAAATTGCGGCGGCGAACGACATCGTCGAAGTGATCGGCTCGTATTTTCCGCTACGTCGCGCCGGCACCAATTTCAAAGCGCTCTGCCCGTTCCACCAGGAAAAGACCCCTTCATTTCACGTTAATCCACAAAGGCAAACCTTCCACTGCTTCGGCTGCGGCGTCGGCGGGACGGTTTTTCGATTCGTCATGGATTATGAGCACATCGATTTTCCCGCGGCGGTGCACAAACTCGGCGCGCGGGTGGGGATTACGGTCGTCGAGGAACGCCGGAGCGGCGGGAATGAGGACCGGCAGCGTGAGATCAGGCGGACGCTATTGCAGTTGCACTCCGAAGCCGCGGAATGGTTTCACGACAATTTATTAAAGAAAGATATTGCCGCGGCCGCGCGTGATTACCTGAAACAGCGCGGCATTGACCGGACCGTGGCTAAGAGCTGGCAGCTCGGGTATGCCCCGGCTGGATGGGATGCCTTTCTGAATTGGGCGCTCCAGCGCGGTTATCAGCGGCGCGAACTTCTGCAGAGTGGACTCGTTAAGCTGCGCGACGAATCGAAGTCACAGGGCGATGTCTACGATCGTTTCCGTGATCGGCTGATGTTCCCGATTCGCAATGATGTCGGCGAGGTGATCGCTTTTAGCGGGCGAATCCTGGAGAAGGACGCGGAAGCTGCGAAATATATCAATTCGCCTGAGACCTCTCTTTTCCGAAAAGGCCATGTCCTTTTCGGATTGGATAAGACAAAGCGCGCTCTCATCGACGCGAATTCCGCCATTGTCTGCGAAGGTCAGCTTGATCTCATTGCCCTTTTTGAAGCTGGCATAACGAATGTGGTCGCGCCGCAGGGCACGGCCTTCACGGAACAGCAGGCGCGTGTTTTGAGCCGGTTTGTGCGCGAAGTGGTCCTCTGCTTCGACGCGGATGCTGCCGGCAAGAAAGCCGCGGAACGATCTCTCGAAGCTCTTCTCCAAAACGATCTCATCGTCCGCGTAGCGGAAATTCCAGCCGGCGAAGATCCCGATTCGTTGATTCGAAAGCACGGACGCGAGGAATTCGAGGCCCGGATCGCGGCCGCCCGAGACTTCTTCGATTACTGGATCGAAGGGGAAGCGAAAGTCGTCGATCTGAGCTCGCTTGGGCAGAAGATGGAACTTGCGCGCAGCCTCGCCGGAACCGTCTCGCACGTGCGCGACCCGCTCATGCGCGGCGAAGTGGTGCGCAAGGTGACAGCCCGGCTCGGAGTTCCAGTTTCCGAGTTTGAAAGTCTGTTGCCCAAAGCGGTCAGATCCTCACCGGAATCGCGACCAGTGGCGCGCTCAGCCGGGGTTCTCCCCGGTCATGACGTTGCCATGCTGTGCCTGCTCGCGTTACGCAACGAAGAGGCGGCTCAATATCTGAGAGAACAGAATTGGCGTGAGACGCTGGCGGAAACCGCTAATACCGATTTGCTCGGAAAAATTCTGGAGAGCGACGTCCGGCCCTCCGACCCCGCTAGCTTGAACGCCTTCATGGTCACGTTGACGCCAGCCGAGGAATCCCTCGTCTCAGCCTGGCTGATGCAAAAGGCGCCGGAGGATGCTGCCGCCGTGGCAGAAAAATGGTGGCTCGGATTGCGCCAAGCTGTTGTCCGGCGGCACTTAGCGATCGCACAAAGCCGGATAAAAGGGGCTCAGTTAAGTACTGGAGAAATCGTGAATCTCCAGAAACAAATTCTTGACCTTACGGACCAACTCCACGACCTTTCGCAGTTTTCGTCGGCCCCACCTTCGGAAGCCTGATTTCGTGGGCGAGGGGCTAATCGAACGTCTCAGTTTACTCCCTTTAACCCGCAACTTTGGCCAGGCATTCGAAACGAAAGACACGGGGGCATGCGTCCTCGAAATCACGTCCGAAACCGAAGAGGGTTCAACGTAGCGCACGCGTTTCTCACACACCGAAAGTAGCCGCGGCAAAGGGACGTGCCGCCAAAGTCATCGGCACAGCCGAGTCGAAGCGAAACCGGAATGGCGCGTCGGCTGCTCCCGCCGGAGGTGCACACGGTGCGTCCATGCAATCTGAGGCAGATCTTCAATCTCGTATTCGCGAGCTGATCAAGCTGGCCAAAGAGCAGGGCTATCTCACTTTCGACGATCTCAACGAAGCGCTCCCCGAGGGTCTGACCGACGCGGACGATCTTGATGCCATTCTCATTCGTCTCCGCAAAATGGAGATCGACATCATCGAAGCTTCCGAGGTCGATCGTTTCAAGGACGGCAAGAAGGACGCTGAAGAAGAAGAGGAAGAGAAGCCCGAGACGAAACTCGACATCCTGGACGACCCCGTTCGGATGTATCTCAAGCAAATGGGACAGGTCCCACTGCTCACGCGCGAGCAGGAAGTGGAAATTTCCAAGCGCATCGAGGAAGCCGAGATGATGGTGCAAAAGCACATCAACCGTTTCGGTTTTATCGCTCAGGCCCATCTCGATCTTGCCGCAAAGCTCACTGAAGGCCGGGAGAGATTTGACCGAGTGATCCTCGATAAGAAAATCGAAAGCCGCGAGCGCTATATGAAGATGTTGCCCCGCCTTTGCAAACAGGTGGAACGGCTGAGTGTTTCGATCAGCCAGCAATACGCAGACGTCAGCAAGCACTCGTCCCGAAAAGATTCGAAGAAAGCGAAAGCCTTTCAGCGCGCGGTCGCGTCACTGCAGCGATTTTATCCGAAGTTTTATTTCAAACAGAAAGTCACCGAGGAATTTGTTCACCTCGCCGACGAGCAGTACCAGATGCTCGTCCAGATAAAAGCCGAGTTGGCCAAGAAGCCGAAGGGTCGTGCGGCGCAGGCTCCGATCGCGGCGCGCGTCTCCGAATTGGAAAAGGCGATCTGGCTCTCGCTCGATGAGTACGCCGAGCAATATCAGGATTTGAAGAATTGGTTGCGCAAGGCTCTCCGCGCGAAAACGGAAATGGTCGAGGCCAATCTCCGGCTCGTCATTTCCATCGCGAAAAAATACACCAATCGCGGTCTCTCGTTCCTCGACCTCATCCAGGAAGGAAACATGGGATTGATGAAAGCGGTGGAGAAATTTGAGTATCGCCGCGGCTACAAATTTTCGACGTACGCAACATGGTGGATTCGGCAGGCCATCACCCGTTCCATTGCCGATCAGGCCCGCACCATCCGCATTCCGGTGCACATGATCGAGACGATCAACAAGTTGATGCGGGTGCAAAAGCAACTCGTCCAGGAATACGGTCGCGAGCCGAGCCCGGAAGAGGTGGCGGAGGAAATTCTTCTCCCCGTCGATCGCGTTCGTGCCGTCCTCAAAATGGCGCAACAGCCGATTTCGCTGCAGTCACCCGTGGGCGAGAGCGAGGAAACAAATTTCGGAGATTTCATCGAGGATAAAGGCGCCGAGAACCCGAGCGATATGACCGCGATCGTTCTCCTGAAGGAGAAGATCAAGGATGTGCTGGAGACATTAACGGAACGCGAGCGCCAGGTCCTGGAGCAGCGCTTCGGGCTGGTCGACGGCTACAGTCGCACCCTCGAAGAAGTAGGACGTCAGTTTCGTGTCACGCGAGAGCGCATCCGACAAATCGAGGCCAAGGCCCTCCGGAAAATGCGCCATCCCACAAGAATCAGGCAGTTGGAAGGCTTCCTCGAGGCCGCCGAAGCCTAGGCAAAATTCATTCCGTGGGTGCGCAACTTGCGCCCAGCCGTTAGGTTAAATAGGCGGACCATTATGCAGCGCGAAGACGATCAAGAACTATGGGACCTGCTGGGCTCGGCTGCCCAGCCGACCGTCTCTCCATTCTTTTCCAGGGATGTGACCCGCCGGATTCGCGAGGACTCCTCTTCGCGGCGGCAGGCGCGCCCTTGGTTTAGCTGGCGCCGCCTTTTGCCCGTCTCAACCATAGCGGCGGCCACGGCGGCGATTTTCGTCGCTTACACCTACTCCTTCCGTCCTGCTCGAACCGATGATGACGACCCGGTCGCCAAAATCGATGTGCAGGACTACGAAGTTGTGGCGGACCTGGACGAGCTGCTAGCCTTGGATGAGAACAGCTTGTGGGACGACAATCCTTCGTTATAACCGCGGTCGCGATTGCGGCCATTTTTACTGCCGGTGAGACGCTAGCTCAAGGGCACCCGCGGCACTCACATCCGGGGCGTCCATCGTTCGGCCCTGGCAACGGCATGCTCAATCCTGCGCGCAATCGTTACAACCAGCTCTCGCCGGAAGATCGGGAAGCTTTGCGCCGAAATGCCGAGCGCTGGCTGCAAATGAATCCGGAACAGCAGAGGATTTTGCGTGAGCGCGAGCGACTCCGCCGTATGCAAATGCAGGCGGAGGCCGAAGCGGCCATGCGTCAGTTAGGCCTGCGCCTGGATCCCAACGCACAGGGACAGTTCGAGGCGCGTTATTATCAGGAGCGCCGGCAAATTGAACGCCAGATTCGCCAGGAAATGGAGGCGAAACGTCAACAGCAGCTTCCGCAGTTGAATCAGCGTCTCAAGAGCGAGTTCGAGGGACACGCCAATGGGGGTGGACAATCGGTCAACCCGTCGGTGGCGCCGTCGGCTTCAGCGAAGCCGAAAAACTAAGCGGCTTTCATCTCTTCTGAAGTGGCAGCCGTGTCGGCTGCATTGCGCAAGGTGTTGCAGCCGACACGGCTGCCACCACAGAAGCAAAGCGCAATGGCTCGCGTGGATCGAACCCCTTCAGAGTTGCGACCTAGACCGCGCTTTCGCTGTAGCCACGGCGCTCTGTCGCCGTACCCAGCAACAAAAATGAGCTGGCGGGAACAGGTCCCGCCAGCTCAGAAATTGCCGCGTTGCTAGCTTAGTAGTGGCGCACGACGTGACGCCGGACGTGGTTGTGATTCGTGTAGTAAACGCGATGGCCGTGTGACCAGTAGTAGTGGGGACCGCCAATTACAACGGAGCTGTAATAGGGGGCGTATCCGTACCCATATGGATACCCGTAGGGATAACCATAACCGTAGTAAGGATAACCGTAGCCGACTCCGAATACAGGAAGCGGAAGTCCGATTCCAATCGCTACCCCTGCGTTCGACGTCGAAGCGGAAGCAAACGCCAACCCTCCGGCCACTAAGGCAATCATTAGAAGCTTTTTCATCACTATCCTCCTTTGTACGATTTAACCTTAACTACGACGCAAAAGTTTCTCGATTTATTCGAGTTCCTCTTTTCAGCTCGATGCCGCGGGGTACGCAGTCACGCGAATGTTGTCGCCGAGTTGACGATATGAAATCGGATCAAGACGTAAGGCGGCCTGCGTCGAAACTGCGCCGCGGCCGGCGAACGCCAACACCGGACCACCGGTCATGAGCGCACCGATGTAAATTTCAACCTTGTCGATCAATCGCGCATCAAGAGCCTGACCCAGAATGTCACCGCCGCCCTCGATCAGGACGGACTGAATGTTCTTCTTCCCGAGGTCGCGTAGGACCGCTTGGAGCGGCTGCTTGCGATAAAGGAGCGTCCTGGATTTGTTTCGATCGTTGAAGACGCGGGCTTTGGGCGGCAACTTCCCCGATCTCGTTAGGATAACACGCCAGGGTTGTGCTTTGACTTTCGCGTCGCGCACGGTGAGCCGTGGATTGTCGGTCCGAATCGTCTCAGCTCCGACCAGAACAGCATCGACCGTGGAGCGTAATCGCCGCGCGTCGCGGCGTGCCGGCACGCTCGTAATCCACTGACCTTCAGAGGACCGCCTCGTTAGCCTGCCGTCCAAGCTCATCCCGCATTTCGCAATCACGAGCGGCATTCGCGCGACGATCCACTTTCCAGCACATTGGGATCCTAAGCTTAGAATTCCACGTGGACAAGTTGTCGCG
>JADMIO011406781.1_pt1 | contig 37225 bp, 33 predicted proteins | sample 8958161 | NCBI WGS metagenome assembly JADMIO01 (sample SAMN16585339, study PRJNA669376) | soil metagenome | isolation source: Crop rotation soil | place: USA: Cullars Rotation, Alabama | collected 2011
CGCGACAACTTGTCCACGTGGAATTCTAAGCTTAGGATCCCAATGTGCTGGAAAGCCACGAAAGGTAAAAGATGATGCTCCGAAAGAGTCTGTGGTTAGGACTGGCAATGGCGATTACCGCCAGTGCGATATTGTTGGCGCCGAACAGTGCAAGAGCCCAGAAGAAGAAATATGACCGCGCATCCGGGCCGCCGACGCTGTCGCTAACAGCAGATCCCGCAGTCGTGCGAGATTGCGAAGGTGACGCTGCCCGCGTCAATCTCGTTGCCAATGCCAGCACCACGTCGGGCTCTGCCCTTCGTTACAAATGGACTGTTAATGGTGGTCGAGTCACTGGCAACGGGGCGAACACTGTGTGGGACATGGCCGGCGCTCAGCCCGGAGTTTATTACGCAGTAGTTGAAGTTGACGATGGCACAGATTTGAACTGCGTCGCGTTTTCATCGGTGGCTGTGATGGTTGAGGCTTGCCCGCCACCCCGGCCCGAACCACCGACGTGTCCGACCGTCACCGTCAGTTGTCCGGACAGCGCTACGGAAACTGCGCCGGTGACCTTCTCAGCCACAGTTAGCGGCCGCACAGGAAACATCACACCGATTTACAACTGGACTGTTTCAGCCGGTCACATTATCAACGGTCAGGGGACTGAGAGCATTACTGTGGACACTTCCGGACTCGCCGGTCAAACAATCCGCGCGACGCTGGACGTTGGTGGCTATGGAACCCCTTGCCCGGCGAGTTGCACCGTCTCAATCCCGATCGAGAATAAGGCGCGCAAGTTTGACGAGTACTACGACATCGCCCGCAACGACGAGAAAGCACGGCTGGACAACTACGCAATTCAATTGCAGAGCGAGCCGGGAACGATGGGTTATATCATCGTCTACCCAGCGCGTAAGGCTAAGTCGAATGAAGCGCAGGCGCGCGCTACGCGAATCTCGGATTACCTGGTTAATTCGCGCGGCATTGATGCCAGCCGTTTCAACGTCACGATGGGATCCGCGCGCGATAGTTGGATGACCGAACTATGGATCGTTCCGCAGGGTGCGCCTCCACCGGCGCCGCAGCGATAGCTGAAACGTCTTCGATGGTTACGAGGCGCGATCAGAAATGGTCGCGCCTTTTTTACATGAAAGTCGCCGAGCAGAGCGAAGCAGTTTTCAGCGATCGATTCGCGGCACTGTGATGTCAATCGGAATCTTTATGATCGTATCCTTCTGAACGTAAACAACGAGGCGTTTCCCTTCTGGCAACACGGCCTGTTCACCCCGTTTGAATCCCTGCATCAATGCCAGCGGCGCCAGCACTACCGTTGGGGCGAGCAACGCGCCCATGACCGCTGTCTTCGTCGCGACTTCGCCGCCGTGACTCTGGCCGGTAACGCCCTGCTGACCTCCCGGATAATCAGCATTCGCGGTCAGGGAAACGCGCGTTAAATCGACCGCCACCACGTCTTGCATCGTCCAACCCAGCTTACCGGCTTTACCCCAGTGCCCGGCCCGTTTTGCTTTCACGATTCGTCCGGTCACCAGGGCGCCGTTGCCGATGACGATCGCATCATTCACTTTCACTGGAATTACTACGCGAAAGCTGATGATGTCGCCCACCCTGGCATCCATCGAACTAACTGAATGCGTAGCCTGGATATCGAGTACCGTGCCGGCAGGAATCTTTATTTCCTGGAACGGCGGTGAAGCCGAAACAGTGACCAGTGGTGATGACGGTTGGAGGGAATTTGCTGCACTGCCCTGTGTTTCAGGCGTTTGTGCCACCGCGACCATACCAAACAAAAGCAGGATTATCAGTCCTGAAAGCGATTTGCGCATCTGATTGCTCCTCCTCAAGAGAATGACGCTCTGAGAAGAAGCAATCATGGTGCCGCGGGCGTGGGGAGAGTGGGGAGAGTTACGGGGAGAGCGCTGGAAGAAGCTAAGACTTCTTTGCGTCGTCTTCGATTTTTCGCTTTAAGTACTTCGCCAGCTTCTCAGCCGACGAGCGCAATCCGCGATTAGCAGACGAACGATCCGACGAGTCCGCGTAAGCAATGACCCCGGTCCGCAGGTTCGTCACCGTCATCGAAGCTGAAGTCGATTTTCTGAAGTCCTGGAGAATCACCTTCTTTGCCCAGCCCGGATCTTTCTGATTGGCGGTGCCTTCAATAATGAAATCCGCCTGCGTTCGGTCCGCGACGATAAGCACTGGGACTTTCTTCTTTCGCAGCGCCGCCGCCAGATAATGCTCGAAACCCTCGGCTTTCAGGTTTGTAGGATCTTCAGGCTGAATCGGGGCGATGTAGATCTTCGAATTTCGAGGAATCAAACGCGCCTGGAATGGATCGGCCGGCGGCTTCTCTGGGTACTGCTGTTGGATTGTGCGGGACTTGACTGCGGTCGCTGATCCGAATGGAACAACGAAGGCGGTGATCACCAGGGTGGTGACCAGAAACAAAAGAATAACCTTTGAAAGCTTCATTTACGACTCTCCTTCCTGAAGTTGAGGTGACCGTCTGACACTAAGGCCCTCAGACGATTGCGCGCGACAAGCCCTTCGGCTCGTCGTGCGCGTTAAGTTACGAGAGAGTGTGTGGAACTTCCCGAGGAGAGTGGTATGACAATCAGCTTACGCCGACTGCTTCGTGCTCTGGGTCTTCGACTAAATAGGGAGACACTGCTAAAGGCTTTTCGTCCGCGTCCTCAGCGAGGACCGCGCTGATGATCGGCAGACTCAACGAGTGCCGCTTGGAAATGTTCGGGACATCGTGACCGGCCGCATAGACCGCGTGCCGCTCATTCTCTTTGTACCAGTCGGCCAGGTTTGCCGTCTTATGCATGTTCTCGATGATCTGCCGCCAACCCACACCGGTGTTATACGCGCAGAATGAAATCTCGCCTTCCTGAGTGCCGTAAGGAATCACGCACATCTCGGTGCGGCGAAAGTCATAGTTGAATAGATCCTGAAACCACATGCCTTCGACGCATAGCACACGCCAGTTGTCATTTGTGGTGTCCTGGCCCGCGCTGGTCATCCGGTCGTTGCGATCGGAATTCGAGTTGGTCGAAGACGGCTTGAACAAATTTACGATCTGGGAAATGGGAAAGCCCTCAGGGGCTTTCGACGCATCGTAATTGCGCATAATCGCCATCGCCAACTGCGCATAAGAAAGTTTCTTTCCCCGCGCGGTGTCAGTGATCACGGCCACGTCTTTCATGAACTGCTCGTAATTGAAAAACTCGAACAGCGAACGAAAGTCACCCGTCTTTTTGTTGACCACGGCGAGCGTGAAAATGCCACAGTTCGGGTGGCAGTTACACGATGACCAGCCCCACGGCGCATCCGCGCCCTGGAGCATATCCATCACGCTGGTAAACGCCGAGTAAGACGAAAGCGGGAACCAGTCGCGTAACGGCTGCATGCGCCCACCGAGCTGATCTTTCAAATCATGAGTCATGCCGGCGAGCGTGTAACGCCACTTCTTGCGCAACTCATCCGAGATATCTTCGTCGCGGCCGGTGAACGAGACCGGCTGGAAGGCAATCGTCTGCACTTTGTCGATGTTCTTGGCGGCAAACTCGACAATCTGTCCGATCGCGTCGTTATTGATGCTGTTGACGATCGTGACGACCAGGGTAACTTTGATGCCGACGCTGGCGAGGTTCTCGATCGCGCGCACCTTAACATCGAACAGGTTACCGACGCCGCGATGCTTGTTCTTCTCTTCACCGACGCCGTCGAACTGCAGATAAACGCCGTGCTGGCCTGCCGCTTTGGCGGCTTTGCAGAACTCAATGTCTTCAGCAAACCGAATTCCGTTGGTGGCCGCGAGGATGCGGTAGAAACCGATCTTCTTCGCGTAAGCGACGGCCTCCAGATAGTAAGGCGACAGCGTTGGTTCGCCGCCTGAGAAAAGAATGATCACTTGCCGGCGCGGCTTGAAGCTGACAGCGCGGTCGAGAATCGCCTTGGTATCTTCGAAGGTCGGCTCGTGCACATATCCCACCTGGTTTGCATCCATGAAGCAGGGATTGCACATCATGTTGCACCGGTTGGTGAGATCGACGGTGAGCACTGCGCCGCGGCCAAACTTAATATTCGAAGTGCCGTGGTGATGTACGTCTTTGTCTTCAGCGGCGCGAAAGTCGCGGCCAAAGAAAAGTCCTTCGATTCTTTCCAGAAACGCAGGATCGGTGGCCATCACGTCCACGAACTCGCCATGCTTTGGACAGGTCTTACGCATGACGACCTGGCCGTCCTCTTCGACAATTTGTGCTTTGAGCTCGCCGGGATGCTGATGCATCAAGGTTTCCAGCGTAGTCTCGCCGCTAATCACCGCCTCGCGGACTTCCTTAACGCAGCGCGGACAAAGCGAATCTGTCTCGCGAGGAAAGCCGAGTGGCGGCGCCGAGCGCTCGTACGATTTCAGAAGCGGACCAGGCGCCCAGTTGGGACGAATAGCCTCACCTTCGGGAAGACGCTTGTTTACGGATTGAAATGCCTTCCACGCAACGTTGGAAAGCGTCGAGACAACCTTCGAGCCGGTTACGCCGGCGATTTTTGCTTTTTCTGATTCGCCGCGGCGAAATTGATCACTGAACAATTAATGCTTCTCCTTCGAGGACGCCACAAACTACACGCACTCGGAATGAATAAGACAGAATCCTACCGGCTGATTGACTGAGAAAGCCGTGCCGCCATGATAATTGGCGGGGGTGGGCAAAGGCAAGGCAAAAAGCTTCGCCACCGGGCCATTCTTGCAAGATCTGGTTGATTTGCTCGAAAAACTCGCTCATCCGAAGAGAAGGCTCGTCTTTCTACCAGATGGAAGAACATTTGTTGGAGGCGAAGGCAACGTGCAGTTTTGGCGACTACAAAACTACAATTGCGTGGGTTGCACTCTGCAGCTGGGAGATTGTCAGCAAGAAGTTGCTGCCGGCGCGGGACGCAAAGGAGTGCCTTTAGTGCTTGATCTCAGCATTCCGCCGAAAGTGAAGACGATGCCCGTCGGATTTCCCGCTACGGCGCCGAAATGATTTAGCGCAAAAGAGCATTCCTTTTTGGAACGTCGATAAGGACAGCTTCCAATGAGAGGCTCGATCGCGCACATCTGGCCGACGGAATAATAAGGACGTTTCGGCTCACTGACTCGTCACGATCGATCATTGACAGTGCGACTGCATCGGCGTATAAGCCAAGCCGAGTCTCAAAACTTTGTATAAACCTCTAATCCAAAGGCATTAGCTGGTACTGATAGAATTCTTTCTGAACTTTTTTACCTAACCCCTGCGGCTTTACACCCTGCCGGCTGATCACGGAGAGACATCATGGCTGAGCCACCCTATGGGGAAATAGTCGATCTACTTAAGAGCGGTCAAGTAGTCCCGTTTCTGGGCGCGGGCGTAAACTTCGGCATGCGACAAGCGGGAGCCTGTTGGGACGACAAGACACCGACGTTCCTGCCAAGCGGCGCTGAGCTCTCGAGGTTTCTCGCGTCCAAGAGTAACTTCCCGTCCAAAGACGATCACGACCTGGCGGACCTCGCGAAGGTCGCCTCGTACTTTGTCGAGACGAGCGCGCGCAGCCGCCTCAGGCAGCGATTGCGCGAAGTCTTTGACCGCGATTTCACACCTTGCGACATTCATTGTTTTCTCGCCGAGGTACCGGCGCCACTTCTGATCGTTACCACCAACTATGACGATTTGACTGAGCAGGCGTTCGTAAAATCCGGCAAGCCATTCGATCTGGTAGTCCACCCCACCGATCGCAAGGACGTCGAGGCTTCGGTGCTTTGGTGGCCTCATGGAGCGGAGAAGCCGGAAACGATCGCGCCCAACAAACTGTTCGTCGATCTGGATAAGACAACCGTCATCTACAAGATGCACGGCACAGTAGATCGCATGGCGAAGCAGTGGGACAGCTATGTCATTACCGAAGAAGACTATGTCAATTTTCTCTCGCGCATGACCGGACAGACTGCGGTTCCGGCTCAGTTCATGCGTCACTTTCGCACCCGCCATTTCTTGTTCATGGGGTATGGGCTCAACGACTGGAACCTGCGGGTGGTGCTGAACAATCTTCGGGCTGTGCTACCGGGTGAAGCTGCTGCTGCCGAAGTGAACGAGGACGAAGAAATCCGCTCGTGGGCGATTCAGTTTCGACCGTCGGATCTGGAAGTCGAGCTCTGGAACGCCCGGAACGTAAGGATCTATGACGTGGATATCAACCAGTTCGTCAAACGCATGCGCGAGCAGTCCGCATAAGCTCGGTTTTCGAGATGAGCGCCAACCTACCATCTGATTTCTGTCCGTACAAAGGCCTGCAACCTTACACCGAGCAGGACCGGACCTTCTTTTTCGGCCGCGACCGCGACCAGCAAATCGTCATTTCAAATCTCTACGCCGCGCAGCTGACTGTGCTTTACGGCGCCAGCGGAGTCGGCAAGAGTTCAGTCCTGTTGGCCGGCTCAGTCCCCTTGCTCAAGCAAGAGCGAAACCTCTCGGTGGTCGTCTTTCGCAGTTGGCAGGATCCGGAATTTCTTCAGCAGCTTAAGGCACAAACGCTGGCAGCGGTCAGTAGCCGTTCCGGCAAGGAGATTACAATCGACCTGACACTTCCGTTAGACGACTTTTTGGTCGCGCTTTCGCGGGTGGTGCGCGGCTCGATCTTCTTTGTCTTTGATCAGTTTGAAGAATATTTTCTCTACAACCCTACGCTTTCCGACGCCAAAGGTTTTGAGGCCGAGTTTGCCCGCGCCGTCAACCGGCGCGACATAAACGCAAACTTTCTGTTGTCGATGCGCGAGGACAGTCTGAGCAAGCTTGATCGCTTTCAGGGACGCATTCCCACGCTCATGAATAACATGTTGCGTCTCGAGCATCTTGATCGGAACGCAGCGCGTGAGGCCATCATCCGCCCGCTTGAACAGTACAACCGGCTCACCAACTCCGGACAAACGCCAATCACTATCGAACCTCCGCTGGTCAAGGCGATTCTGGATGATTTGGAAGGAGCCAAACCGGTCGTCGAGCAAATGGGCCAGGGAGCGGGCGCGACTGTAGCTCAGGACAGTTCGAAATCGCCGATCGAAACTCCGTTCCTGCAAATGGTGCTCACGCGCCTTTGGAATGAAGAGCGCGCGGCTGGTTCGCCTGCGCTTCGTTTGGAGACCTTTGACAAACTGGGCCGCGCCGCTAACATCGCGCGCACCCACCTCGACACGATGATGGCCAAGCTGACCGATGCGCAGCGCGTGGGAGCGGCGGAAGTCCTGCGTTATCTGGTTACGCCCTCGGGCTCTAAGATCGCGCAAGAGGCCGCTGCGCTGACGTCGTGGACGGAATTAAAGAAAGAGCAGGTCGAGGAAATACTCAACCGCCTCAGTGGGCCTGATATGCGCATTCTGCGGACGATGCAGGCGCCGGGTCAGCCGATGCGATACGAGATCTTTCATGACGTGCTGGCCCAGGCCGTGCTGAACTGGCGCCGCCGTTATGTTGCTTTTCAGGATCAGGAAAGAATTCGCCAGGAAGAACAAGCCCGTCGGGCTGAGGAAGAAGAAGAGGCGCAGCGACAACGCGACAAAGAACGAACGCGCGCGTTGGGTCTCGCCATCGTAGTGCTCGGATTCCTGCTGTTCCTGATTTCGGGTGTCGCCGTGGTCGCATACATGCAAATGCGCCGCGCCAGAACCGCCGAGGCGAACGCAAACCGGGCGCGGACAGAGGCTAATGAGAAGAGTAACCGGATTGAAGCGCAATCCCACCTGAACAAGGCGCAGGTTTATCTTCTGAGAAAGAAATTCAAAGAGGCCATCAAGGAATATGACGAGGCCATCAAACTCGACCCGGTAAATCCAGCCGCCTGGTCCTCAAAGGGTTACACCCAATACAGAGATGGACAAACCGACGCGGCGATCGCCACGCTCGAGAATGTCACCACCAGGGTCGACTCCTCGTACCCCTATGGTCACTACAATTTGGCGCTTGCGTACTGGAAAGCAAAAAGAGTGGAAGATGCCACGCGGGAAGCCAAGGCAGTTCTAAATCTCGGGGATTATTGTGACACCTTCAAAGGCGATCCAAATTACAAATGGTTTCTGGATACAGAAGATTACAGGTCCTCCTGCACGCAATCCAACACCACTTCGCAGTGAAGGCGCACCAGACAGTTAGGCAGCGCAAAAAACCATCGCCTCTTCAGCTTACGTTTGGTTCGTGAACTCTCACGATTCTGAGCAGCGCTGCGTGAGGAATTATCAGCCTCAAACTCTCGCAAATCGGCTTTGCCTCAAGAGTATTTTTTCCATCCGCAAAGCGGACTGAAAGAAAATAGCCAGCGCTCCAGCGCTGGGGTGGCGCGGCAGGGTCCGTGAAGTTCGTGAGGCGGACAGCATGTAATCTCCATCTTAATCCACCGATGAATCGGTGGGCCATTTTCACTTGTCGGCTTCGCCGGCTTTTGAAGAAAAGCTCCTCCAATCAGACTCGATTTCGCAAACCGCATTCAGACTCGTCGTAGCAAATTTCATTACATTGACGAAAATATAAATCAGGAGTAAAAGGGCTCGCGTTGAAATTCCTGCGGTCGTGAAAACGTCCCGCTCCCGAACCTTTTTTGATGTAAAGGAGGCTCCCGATGACTTCCCTCAAGCGCTTTGTTTTGCTCTTAGTCTTATGTGTTGTGGTCGTTTGCTTGTTGGTTTTTCTCAAGACCACGTTCGGCGGTAACCAACCTTCCGCGTCAGCGAAGATCAAGCTCAAGGTTTTGCGTCGTAAGGATCAATCAAGTATCACACCGACGCAGCAAGAAGTCTCAATTTGGAAGGGCCAAGCAAAAGAAGAGAGATCACTCGAAGACAAAATTCCCAAACACCTCCCGCTCAAAATAAAGATCAAAGCGGACAAAGAACACGCATTCAAGGACGTTGATAATCCGGAGTGGGCGAAAAACTTTGAACTGGAGGTTACCAACACCGGAACCAAACCAATTTATGCCCTGGTATTGGTAGTGAGACTTCCCGAAACCGGAATCGACAACGGCAAGATTGTATTTCCTCTCAACTACGGAAGAATTGGGTTCTCGATGTACCAGGATGTTTTGGAGACGGCAAAGCCCGAAGATGTTCCGATCAAACCGGGGGAAATTTTTGTCTTCAGGCTCAACGAGGGAAACTTGAGAGCATTCGCGCGCTTTCAGGCAAGACTGGGATGGCCTAACCCCACAAAATTCCTGATCAGATTCCAGGAGTTGAATTTCGGTGACGGCACCGGTTTTCGCTCGGGTGAAGGTGAGCCGTGGCCGCCGGAGAAGAAGGCCGGTTTTGTTGTTAGCGAAGGGGAAACTCCGGGTCAGAATGGCAAGAGACATCACGCAACTTCGCGAAAGACCATCTCTGCCGTCAAGGCAACAGCAACTTCAAGCCCCTGTGCCACTGGATGTGATTGGATCAAAGAGTACAACAGCTCTACCGCATGCTACGCGACAATTGGTTGTGACAATATCCATCGCGCAGACGTTTTGCCTCCCAGCGAGCCGGGTAAATGCAATAGGGTTGTGTGGAACTCACAAACTTGCATCGTTTACCAGGATGGTTACGAATATGAGCATGAATGTCCATGGGCGGAAACGTTTGCCTGTAGCGCATCTCCTGCGCCTAGTCCGACGCCAACCCCTCCACCAGCCGGTGGTGGCGGCGGCACCGAAGGCGGAGGCTCGTATCCTTACTGCACGGATTACTTTTGGTATTGGTTTATTTCCTACGACGGCGGTCACCATTGGGAGCCATCCGGCGAAGTTGATTACGCCGGGTGCTGGTAGAAAAGCTTCGGTCTAAAGCTGGCATATCGTTCGAGTCATTTCTCCCAATAATGATTTCTGCGTTCTACGCGGTTGTACTGGGATTTAGCCGCCCGCCTAAGATCTCGCCGCACAATACAAAAACACCTGCAAGAAGTCAGGGAACCTCTGCTGCGCAATAATTATCGGCGGCGCTAGTCCCACCGCTAAGTGGTTTTGTATTGACAGCTTGTCGGGGAACGGCGTATAAGCCAACCCGCAGTCTCAGGCCGTATAAGCTCACCTATCCAAAGGCATTAGCTTGGATAGACAGAAACTCTTTGTAGACTTTTTCCGACTCTGCGGCTTTGAATCCTGCCGGCTGAACAAGGGACATCGATGGCAAACCCACCCTATGGAGAGATTTCCGATCTTTTGAAAAGCGGCCAAGTCGTGCCTTTTCTCGGCGCCGGGGTCAATTTCGGCACCAGGCAGGCAGGGGCCAAGTGGGACGAAAAGAGCGCGGCGTTTCTTCCCAGCGGAGCCGAACTGTCACGGTACCTCGCTGCGAAGAGTAATTTTCCTTCGCAGGACGATCGAGATCTTGCGGATCTGGCCAAGGTGGCTTCCTATTTCGTCGAGACCAGCAAGCGTAGCCGCCTGTGCAAGCGGCTTCACGATGTCTTTGATCGCGACTTTGAGCCCACCGGCATCCATTCCTATCTCGCCGAAGTGCCTGCGCCTCTGCTGATCGTCACCACGAATTACGACGATTTGATCGAGCGGGCGTTTGTGAAAGCCGACAAGCCCTTCGATCTGGTGATTCACCCGACCGATCGAAAAGAGGTAGAAGCTTCGGTGCTTTGGTGGCGACATCAGGAGGAAAAGCCCGAGACCATTCCGCCGAACAGACTCGACATCGACCTCAACACCACCACCGTGATTTACAAGATGCACGGCACGGTGGATCGACAGTTAAAGCAGTGGGACAGCTGGGTGATCACCGAAGAGGATTACGTCGATTTTCTTTCGCGGATGACGGGTCAGACGGCGGTGCCGGCCCCGTTTATGCGCCATTTTCGCTCGCGCAATTTTCTCTTCATGGGCTATGGATTGAACGATTGGAACCTGCGCGTCGTCCTCAACAACCTGCGCGGCGTTTTGCCCGGCGATTCCGGGACCACGCCCACGGGCGATGACGAAGAAGAGATGTGCTCATGGGCGATTCAGTTCAGTCCCTCTGATCTTGAAGTCGAGCTTTGGGGCGCACGGAACGTCAAAATTTATGACGTTGATATCAATGAATTCGTCAAGCAGATGAGAGAAGAAGGCGCTTAGCTACGCATACCCTGAACCGAAGAAATGATCACCAACTGGCCCCCCGACTTTTGCCCCTACAAAGGTCTCCAACCGTACACCGAGGCGGATCAGCCTTTCTTCTTCGGCCGCGAGCGCGACCAGAGAATCATCATCTCGAATCTCTTTGCCGCGCCGCTGACGGTGTTTTATGGCGCCAGTGGGATAGGCAAGAGTTCCGTGTTGCTGGCGGGCGCAGTACCCCAGTTGAAGCACGAACGGAATCTGGCGGTCGTAGTTTTTCGTGATTGGCAGGACCCGGCATTTCTTTCTCAGCTAAGACAGGAAACCCTGGCGACCGCCAGCAAGACTGCCAATAAAGAACTCAACGTCGATTTGTCGCTTTCGTTTGATGACTTTCTCGCCGAGCTCTCGCGGGCAGCGCGGTGCTCGATCTTTTTCATCTTCGATCAGTTCGAAGAATACTTTCTCTACAACCCGCCCGGCCCCAACAGCGAACCTCTCGAGGCAAATTTTGCGCGCGTGATAAATCGCCGCGACATCGACGCACACTTCCTGCTCTCAATGCGCGAGGATGAGCTGAGCAAGCTCGACCGTTTCCAGGGGCGGATTCCTGCGTTGCTGAACAACATGTTGCGGCTCGGGCATCTGGACCGCGTCGGCGCCCAGGCTGCGATTACCAAACCGCTTGAAGTTTACAACCAGGGGCTGACCGCTGGGCAGGACCCGGTAACGATTGAACCGGCGCTGGTTGAGGCGGTCCTTGATGATCTGCGAGGCGTCAAAGCAGATCCCCACTCAACTGCGGCAGGCCGTCTGGAGAACGAGTTGTCCACCACGCCGGCGGCGCCGATTGAGACACCATTGCTACAAATGGTTTTGACGCGGCTGTGGCAGGAAGAGCGGGCCGCGGGCTCAAGCGTCCTGCGTCTGCAAACTTTTGTAACCCTGGGTCGGGCGGAAAACATTGCGCGCACTCACCTCGACACCATGATGAGCGGGCTCAACGATTCTGAGCTTAACCACGCCGCCAGTGTCTTCCGGTACCTGGTGACGCCCTCGGGCTCGAAGATTGCTCAGGAGGCGAGCGCGCTTGCTTCCTGGACGGAGCTGACTGAGGAGCAGACGCGGTCCATCCTCGAGCGATTGAGTGGCGCAGATATGCGCATCCTGCGAATCATGCAGGCGCCCGGCCAACCGCGACTCTATGAGATCTTTCATGACGTGTTGGCCCAGGCGATTCTCAACTGGCGCCGGCGTTACGTTGCGTGCCAGCAGGAAGAGAAGATACGGCGTGAGGAACAGGAACGAATAAAGAAGGACCAAGCCGAAGCCGAACGGCGGCTCGAATTAGAACGAGCGAGGCGGCTACGCAAGGTCGTCATGGCCTTGTCGGTGATGTTACTGATCATGATCGGTTTGGTCGTCTGGGTTTACAGAGAAAAACGTAAGGCGATCGCGGCCGAAGCCCGGGAAATAAAAGCAAAGGAAACCCTCAAAGCGTTCATGGATAAAGAGCTCGAGGAAGCTAAGAGCCGTGAGGTGAATGTAAGAGGGGCGGCTATACACCTGCGTTACTCCCTGTCCTACCGCCAAAACAAAGAATGGGCCAAGGCTATTGAAGAGTGTGATAAGGCTATAGCACTCGATCCTGAGAGCGCCACCGCCTACAGTTCCAAGGGCTATTCCCAGATGAGACTCGGAGAAGAGTCCGGAGGACACTATGAAGCGGCGATTAAGACGCTGGAGTATTTGACGTCCAAAGTGGATCCGCACTACCCCTTTGGGCACTACAATCTCGCGCTCACCTACTGGAAGAACGGTCAAGCGGCCCAGGCCATCGCGGAAGCCGAAACCGTTCTTAAGCTCGATCCGTCTTTTTGTAAAACATTCCAGGAAAATCCTAGTTATGGGTGGTTTCGCCAAAAGCGCGAGTATCTTGACCAGTGCTCGGCCATGGCCACATCAGATGCGCAATGAGGCGGTGGGCCCCTCTCATAGTCCAGCAACAATACCGAGCATAGCCATCCCTGATCGCCGGGGCGGCGACGCTCGCCCGTCCGGTTGTGATCAGATCTAACCGCATGTAATATCTCGCCAACCCCGCTCTGTCAGAAACGTCGATCTCCCTTCCAAAGGAGCCGAAAGGCTTCGATGACCGTGATGGCGGGACCTAATCCGGATGAGTGAAGCGAAAAAGCTAACGTCGGAACTCGCCGAACTTGTAGGCGGCCACATCGTCGGGGACGGCAGCGTCGCGATCGAAGGTGTGGCTGATCTGGAAACAGCACGCGAGGGTTACTTGGCCTATGTCGAAGACGAAAAGTTCTTTGAATTGGCAAGGCAGAGTCACGCGTCTTGCCTGATCGTCCGCGAGGGCGCGCCGATTGACTCGCCGTGCCGCATCGAAGTTTCGAATCCGAAACTGGCGTTTTCGCTGATCGCGGAAATCCTCTATCCCCCCAAGCGGCACGAACCTTCAATTCATGATTCGGCGGTTGTGGCTGAATCTGCTGACGTCGCCCTGACTGCGTACGTTGGTCCGCATGTCTGCATTGGCGAACAGACAAGCATCGGCGGAGGCACGCAGATTCATGCGGGAACGAGCATCGGCGATCGAGTAGTGATTGGCAGCGATTGCTTCATCCATCCCAATGTCGTCATCTATGACAACGTGACGATTGGCAATCGTGTAATCCTGCACGCCGGCGTGGTGCTGGGAGCTGACGGTTTTGGTTATGTCCGTGACGATCAAAGCCATCACAAGTTTCCCCAGATCGGCACGGTCCTGATCGAGGATGAGGTCGAGCTGGGCGCGCACACCTGCGTCGATCGCGCAGCGCTGGGCCGCACCCGAATTGGTCGCGGCACCAAGCTCGACAACATGATTCATGTCGGGCACAACTGCGACATCGGCGAGCGTGTGGTGATCGCCGCCCAAACCGGCATCAGCGGCAGCGTCACCATCGAGGATGACTGCGTGATTGGCGGGCAGGTTGGCTTTGGCGACCATATTCACGTGCAGAGCGGCGCCATCATTGGGTCAAAAGCCGGGATCCTGCCGGGCAAGATTGTGCGCCCCGGCGTCTGGTGGGGGATTCCGATTCAACCCCTCGATCAGTACAAGCGTTTGAATGCGCACCTGGGACGCTTGCCACACATTCGTGACGAGTTGAAAGCGCTTCAGGGCCGAGTCAGGGAGTTAGAGAAAGCGTTGGCTGATGGTGGTGGTAACTCACGTTAGCGTGATCGTCTTCACCAACTTTGCTGACTGGAAGTTTGATCGAAATCATGGTTCGCGTTCGAAAACCGATGCTTTTCGCAGTGAAAATCGCGGGTAAAAAACTGGAAAGCGAGCATGCTTATTCCAGAAAAAATAATTGGAAAACGACAACTGATCTTCCAGAAAATTTTTGGAAGCAACCGCGCGATCTTCCAGAAAAAAAGCTGTTGACAACCAACTTCTCATTACGCGAATCTGAGTTCCCAGCTTCGCTCTCACGCGAAGTCACTTTCCCGGAATCGCAATCATGAAAAAGTCGTCAATCCTACTTCCAAGTGCGCTCGTTCTCTCCATTTCGGTCAGCGCATCCGCTCAAAAGACCAATTCAATCAACGCGATCACGCGGCCCAGAACGGTAGCTGGCCTCAAAACCGCAGAGCCAGTCAAAACTGCACCCCAAGGCCGTGCAGTTCGCTACCAGGAGCCAACGACCAAGAGTCCCGCGCAACGGGACGAGCCACCCAAGCGCACTTCGCCCCAGCGCGTTCGCGCGAAAATCGACGAGGCCGAGCGCATGATGAAGACACGTCCGATGCCGACCGCGCTAACTCCGCCCTCTTTAGATTATGTGACGCTGGCGGCGTTTCTCCCGGACAACTCGCATATTCATCTGATTCGGATTTCAAAAGAGACTTTTCTGCGCAAGGGTTCTGAATTTTCCACCACGACATCGCTCGGATTGCCCGTGGATGTACGCGTCGTGCGTGCCAACGGTGTCAATACCGCCGTCACTGTTTTTGATAACAAGAACCGATCGCTGGTGCCTTTGGTTGTCGAATTTCCGATCGAGCGACGCGGCGTGTTTCGCGAGTTGGCGTACTACACCTCAGCGCATCCCGCACTATTAACTCCTGACCTGACCAAGGCCGGCCAGGGTTACGTCAACTCGATGGTAGAGCTCGCCGCCAAACGGCTGCGCGACAAAGGCAAGCCGGTGGCCCAGAACCTGATTGAAATAGCCAAGCGCCTCTGCATCGTCGAGCACGTGGACCACGAACGGTTTCGCAACGAAAACCGGGCCGCGCTGTTCGATGAAATCTATTCGCTCTATGCGCTGAACGAGCTGGACACCTACCGCTACTCGGTCAGTTCAGCCGGCGCCGGAGGCATGGTGCAGATGATTCCGTGGACTTACGCACTCATGCGCTCGCGTCATCCCGGTGTCGGGCTAAATCCGGATTTTGTTTATGGCATGCGCAATCACGGCAACGCGCTCGAAGCAATGCTGCTTTACATGCAGGACACCTGGAGTGACCTAATCGCCAATCAGGATGTTCAGGATGCATTAAGCGCCAAACAGATTACGCCCAGTGAATTAATGGCGGCCGGATACAACTCAAATGCGGCGAAGATTCCCGGCTACATTCGCCGCGCCGGCTATGGCTGGCGCACACTGATTCCGCGCGAAACTCAAATCTATCTTCAGATCTATCAATCGCTGGACAGCTCGTTGAAAGCGAAAGAGAACCACGCGCGACGGGCGAAGAAGTAGGGCAAGCTTCAGCTTGTCACGCGACAAACTAAAAAGTTTGTCATTACGGCACCCGGTGGAAACGCCGGGTGTTTTCGTTTTTGCTCTTTTGCAGTCTTTCATTTATCTTGGCGCTTCACCCCTGACTCTAATTGAGCAAGACCCGGAGGAGGCCTCGGCTTACCCATGAAGCGAACCGTTCTGAAGTTCACGGTACTCAGTCTGTCAATCGCGGCGTTGTTTGTTTTCCTGCAGCGGCAAGGCGACGCGCACATCACTAATAACGATCCTTTGCCGCAGGAGAAAACAGTCGAGCAGGTACAGAAGAACATCAAGGTGCTGACCGGCATGCCCCAGTCACAGCTGATTCCGGTCATGAATTTCATGTCCGCTTCGCTCGGCCGGCGCTGCAATTTCTGTCACGTGAATAAGGACGGCCAGTGGGATTACGCTTCGGATGAGAAGCCTGAGAAGGCCAGTGCGCGGGAAATGATCAAGCTGGTCCTCGATCTGCACAAGAATACTTTTCATGGAGCAGATGAGATCAGTTGTTTCACATGCCATCGCGGCCAGCCGCATCCCACGAACGTGCCGATTCTGCCACTTCCGGTTCCGTCGCCCCGACCGGCGGGCGGAAGTCCAGCTGCGGGCGTTGGACCCGGACCTGCCTCGCCACAAGCTTCGCCGAGTCCCGGTGCGACTCCTGCTCTTCCCACTGCCGACGAAATTCTCAACAAGTACATTGCGGCGATCGGCGGCCAGGCAGCCATCGACAAATTGAAATCACGCGTATCAAAAGGAACGTTGACGCAATCCAATGGCAACGCGATTCCCTTTGAGACCTATCAGATCGCGCCGGAAAAGTTCTACACCGTTGCAACGGTGGGTCAGGGCACGGTCGAGCGCGCTTTCAATGGCACGGTCGGTTGGGAGAAGACAGCACGCGGTTTACGGGATGTCAGCGGCGAAGAGCTCACCACGCTGCGCACCCTCAGCGCACTCTTGCGTCATATCAAGCTGAAGGAACAATTCAAGAGCATGCGCGTCAGAGTTGGTGAAAAGATCGGCGATCGTGCCACGTACGTGCTGATTGGAACAACGCCGGCTAACGAAACCCAGCGACTCTACTTTGACGCTGAAACCGGATTGCTGTTGCGTCGCGTTGCGTTTACGCAAACCATGATTGGGGTAATTCCGGACCAGATTGATTTTGAAGATTATCGCGATGTCGACGGTATGAAGGTCCCGTTTCTGTGGCGCGTATTTTCAATTGAGGTCGGCAATCCGATCTCGACGCGGACTTTCACCGAAATAAGGCTGAACAGCCCGATAGATGAAACGAAATTCAATAAGCCTGCGCCGCAGCCGGTGACACCTTAGGAGAGCTCGATGACGCCTGAGACTCTTCCCCCGCCAGCCAGGCCGTCGCGCGTCAGCATTGTGGCGCGAATCATCCCCGCCGTCTCGTACGCCTTACCTGCTCTGGGCGCAGCCGGTAGTGCTTATCTCTTTATCGTGGTGATGCGTGCGATGCGCAACGCTGAAACCGCGGGGATAGGTACAGTCGCCGGAGGCCTCAGTGAAGCCAATCTGGTCATTGTGGTGACCCTGTATTTGGCGCTCGTAATCGGGCTGGTGGGAATTGCCGTGGCAATCGCGCGGATGTTCGTGACTACCACCACCGCGTCGCCTTCAGGATGGTTCTATTTCATGACCGGCATCATTGGTTTCCTCCCGATGCTGGCGCTCTGGCAGGCCCAGTCGCTCACGCTCGAAGTTATGTTCTCGAGATCTTTCGGAATCGTCGACGTGGCCAGCAAGATCACTCTGTTGCTCATGCTCGCGCTGACGGTCGGACTGGTGAGCGTGCTTATTCTGCTGGTGACTTCAGTAATTCCGTTGCCGGGCTTTCTGCGTGCGAAGTGGAAGTGGGCGCCGCCGGCGATGCTCGTTTTGATGGAGGTTGTAGTAATCGTGATGACGGTGCTCTATCACATGCGCACCGCCTGGCTGCACGATCAATGGCGCCAGCGATTCTGATGTACGGCAAGCTTCAGCTGTCGCGTCGCCCGGTCAAGCTTCAGCATGTCCTACGCGTCGCGGGCCAGCAATGCGGCGCCAATCGCCACGGCGTCGGCGCCTAACTGTCCGGAAACGATCTTGGTCGATTCGAAGCAAGGCTGAAACGACTGCTTACGCGCCGCTTCGATGATTGGTTTGAGCAGCAGATCTCCCGCGCCCATTACCGCGCCACCCAGCACGATTCGCTCCAGACTCAGTAGATTGATGATGCCGGCCACCGCGGTGCCGATATACCTGCCGGTGCGCTCAATCATCATGATCGAAAAGTCGTCGCCATTGGTCGCTTCCAGCGCAAGATCGGCGGCCGTGAAATCGTCAGTCACAGCCAGCCGAGATAGCGATGACGTAGAATCGCGATCAAGCCGTTCACGGGCCCGGCGCGCAATGTTCGGTCCCGAAGCCACTGTCTCGAGACAGCCAATGTTCCCGCATTCGCACTGAATGCCCTCGGTGTTAATGGTGGTGTGGCCCACTTCTCCGGCACATCCGGATGCGCCTGTCCAAAGCTTGCCGTCGATGATTATCGCGCCGCCGACTGCATCGCCGATATGGATGTAGAACAAATCCCTCGCATCACGTCCGGCGCCGGCTTTGTATTCACCATAGGCCGCGGCATTGGCGTCGTTTTCGAACTCAATCTGAGTGCCCGTCACCTTCATCAGTTCCGAGTGTAAATCGGCGCGAACGGCTGAGGGGAGGCCGGTGGATACCAGCACGCGATCCGTGTCGCGATTCACCAAACCGGGAAGAGCGATGCCTACACACTTGATATCTCCGGCTTCTCGCAACGACGTAACCATGCTGGCCACGTCGGTCAGCAGATTGTCCCGTTGATGGGCCGCCTCTTGACGGGCTACCACTTGTCCATCTGCGGAAACGACGACACCGCGCAGCGACGTTTGCGTGACGTCGATCCCAGCAAAGAACTCGTTCGCGGGCGCAGACATAGCAGTACCTTTCTTACAAGCTTAAGTTTGAGGGCAGGAATTCGCGGCGATCTTATGCGAGCCTCGGAGGACTGTCAAACTGCCTCCGGTGCGTGTAGAATGCCCGCGAAATCCAATGTCTGCAGCGAACCACAGCAAGGCAGAGTTTCCGAGACTTCAGAAAATCCTCCTGCCCACGGATTTCAGCGGGTGTGCGAATTATGCACTGCCTTATGCCGCCGAAATCGCGCGCACCACCAAAGCAACGATTGTTTGTGTGCACGTGGTCGAGCCGGTAGTGCCCGCGGTGGGCTACTCCGGATTGGCCGAACCAATGCCAATTGCCGACATTAGTGAGCAGCTGGAAGATTCAGCCGAGCGCCAAATGCCCAAGCTCGCCGAATGCGAAGCTTGCGCCGGGCTCAACGTCGAAGAGATTATTGTGCACGGCGACGCGGCCGCGGAAATTGTACGAGTCGCAGCGGAAGAGAAAGTTGATCTGATTGTGATTTCATCGCACGGCCGCACCGGCCTGGGCCGGATGATTTTCGGCTCAACTGCTGAGGCGGTCGTGCGTCATGCCAATTGCCCTGTACTCGTAGTAAAACCTCCAAGCACTGAAGAGGAGACGAACTAAAGCGAACCGCATCAATAACTGCTGCTGCGTACTGCTTCTGCCACCTCTCTTCCTATGACCAGTCTTCAGTTCCTTTCTCAACTCATCGAGCAGTACGGACTGTACGCTGTCTTCTTCCTGGTCATGCTCGAAGGTGATATCACGCTGTTGCTGGCCGGCGTGCTGGCACACAGCGCATTTTTCGGCGACTCGGCGCTGGCAAGTTTTGCACGCGTACTGTTGTGGGGAACTCTCGGCGGACTGGCGAGCGACAACTGCGCCTATTTCGCGGGCCGCGCATTTGGCAAGTCGGTGCGGAACTTTCGTTTCTACGCCAGCGCCAAGCTACGCATGCAACGACTCACCGATCGCTTTGGCACTTTGTCGATCTTTCTTTCAAAGTACATTTACGGATTGCGCTGGGCATCGTGCACTTTTTACGGCGTCGCACATATGCCCTACCTGCGTTTCCTCACACTATCGGCCGCCAGTTGTTTTGTCTGGGTATTCATCCTGAGCGGCGTTGGTTATTTTTTCAGTAGCGCGGTGATGGGATTGATTGGCGACTTTCGTCGTCTCGGCAAACTTCTCCTGGTAATCGTCGTGCTGGGTATTCTCGGGTTTTATCTGGTCAAGCGTTTGTGGGTCTCAAAGAAAGTGGAAGAGGCAGAACCGGAAAAGCTTCACGAGATCGAACATGCCGCAATCGAAGGGTTCAAGGAATTAAAAGAAGAGATCAGGGAAAAGATTCATCTTAAATAGACTATCGTGAACATCGAATCATCCGCACCGACCCGCGTGGATCTTGCGGGAGGCACCATCGACATTTGGCCGCTTTACCTCTTTCATCCCGGCGCCATGACGGTGAATTTTGCGCTGTCGCTGCTGGCGTCGGTCCGTATTGAGACTCGTAATGATCGTCGAATTATTCTTGAGTCGCGTGACCGCAACGTTGGGTTTGAAACTACCGTGGATCGCATTGCCGATCTGGCGCACGAGGAGCGGCTGGAGCTGATTGCGAAGATGGTCCACTTTTTTAAGCCCGATCAGGGATTTCATTTGATTGCGAACAGCGAAGCGCCGGCCGGAGCCGGCATTTCGGGATCGTCAGCGCTAGCTATTGCTCTGATCGGCGCTCTTAACCGCCTGGTCGGGGATCGTTACGACCAAAGAAAATTCATTACGCTCGCAGCGAACATTGAAACGACTGTGATTAAAGTGCCTGCGGGATTTCAGGATTACTTCCCTGCGTTCCATGGTTCAGCCTCGTGCATTCACTTTCGCGCTGACGGCATCGAACGCGAGCAACTCGATATCAATCTCGAGGAGATCGAGCGTCGCTTTGTAATTTGCTACACGGGCGAGCCGCGCAACTCAGGCATCAACAACTGGGAAGTCTTTAAGCGTCATATCGACCGAGACCAGAAGGTGTTCGATATCTTCGAAGGCATTCGCGGGGCGGCGAATAAGATGCGCGGGGCACTGTTGACGAATGACTGGGCCGAAGCAGCAAATATCATGCGCGAGGCTTATCCCAACCGAAAGCGTTTGGCGCCGGGCATCACCACGCCGCAGATGGATTTACTGGTTGAGAGAGCGCTGGCAAACGGAGCCGAGGCCGCAAAAGTCTGCGGCGCGGGCGGTGGCGGCTGCATCGCTTTTCTCTGCACCGAAGGGCGGAAGCAGGACGTCGAGCGAGCTCTCGCTGCCGAAGAAGGCGCCGAAATTCTCAATTGGAAAGTCGCGCGCGAAGGATTGAGCGTCAGGGATAGTTAGTTCCGCATTCGTGATCCAGCCCCGAAGGGGTTGCATATCAAAGCCCAACGTTGCCGCAGGCTACGTTGGGTAAGCGGCATTCCAAGAAATCCGCAACCCTGACAGGGTTGCGGCAAATATTAATCACCGGTTCCCAGGGTAGTCGCTGCGCGGCAACCCTCGGCTGGAGGCCGCAACCGCTTTGCGGTTGTGAAATAGAACAATCGTTAATCGTGTTTGTGATTCAGCCCCGAAGGGGCTGCGTATCAAAGCCCAACGTTGCCGCAGGCTACGTTGGGTAAGCATCCGGTTGGCCGCAACCGCTTCGCGGTTGTGAAACAGAACAATCGTTAATCGTGTTTGTGATCCAGGCCCGAAGGGGCTGCATATCAAAGCCCAGGGTTGCCGCGAAGCGGCTACCCTGGGAAATGGTGGTTATGATTCGCAACCCTGTAGGGGTTACGTTAATCCCAGACATAACGCTCATCCCATTCCATCTTGTGTTTGCGAAACAGAGCGCGCAGTTCGTCCTGAAAACTGACCTTACGGTGATGTTGCTCTTGACGCTCAATGTATTTCCTAACTTGTTCTAAGTTCGACGCACTTACTGAAAATGCAGCATAACCGCCTTGCCACTGGAAGAGTCGCTTTGCATGTGCTTCCTTTATCCAGAGACTAGAAACTCGCTTCAGCTCTTTTATCCAATCAGCTAGGGCGATCGTGCGTCCAAGCCGCGCGAGCATGTGAATGTGGTCTTCTACTCCTCCAACTATGAGGGAGGGACACTGAAGCCGTTTCGACGTGCCACCAAGATACGAATGCATTTCGTTGCGCACCGTCTTATCGATTAGAAATGGGCGACGTTCTTTCGTCGAGAAAACCAGATGAATGTATACCGCGGCTAGTGATTGGGGCATGAATCGATCATATGCCTGATTGCAAGTCACTCCACTCGCAACGCTAATCGATTGAAATCAAGCAAGTAATCATTGGCAGCAATTGTCTTGGTAGTGAAGGCGGACGCAACCTCTTCGAGGTTGATTGTTTGATTCAACCGATACCCAGGGTAGCGCTTCGCGCAACCCTGGGCTGGAGGCCACAACCGCTTTGCGGTTGAACAATTCTCAAATAGAAAGTCGTGCGCGAAGGATTGAGTGTGCGGGATAGTTAGTTCCGCATTTGTAATCCAGCCCCGAAGGGGCTGCGTATCAAAGCCCAACGTTGCCGCAGGCTACGTTGGGTAAGCGGCATTCCAAGAATCCGCAACCCTGACAGGGTTGCGCCAAATATTAATCACCGATTCCCAGGGTAGCGCTTCGCGCAACCCTGGGCTGGTGGGCGCAACCGCTTCGCGGTTGAAGAATTCTCAAATAGAAAGTCTCGCGCGAAGGATTGAGCGCGCGGGATAGTTAGTTCCGCATTTGTGATCAAGCCCCGAAGGGGCTGCGTATCAAAGCCCAACGTTGCCGCAGGCTACGTTGGGTAAGCGGCATTCCAAGAAATCCGCAACCCTGACAGGGTTGCGGCAAATATTAATCGCCGATACCCAGGGTAGCGCTTCGCGCAACCCTGGGCTTTGCGACGTAGCCCCTTCGGGGCAAACTTGAAATTCCGATAACTAAGGGTTTGGTTAAGGTGGCTCACCGCGCACAAGCTATCCCGCTTCTTCCGTCCTCCGCTTGACGGCTTCGACGAGGGTTGTCAGGCGCGCGATCTTTTGTTCGGCGGTTTCCCCGGCTACGGGGCCGGTGTCAGTCACGCCCGCATAAGTCGATCTTCTGAACATCGCACGATCAGGTTGGCCGTCTGAAGTGGTTGGGGTGGGTTCCGTTTTGGCCGCGACTGAATCTGGAGCAAGCTCGCTCGGGGTTTCAGCTCCGGCAACAGGCGAGGCCCCGGCGGCTGACTTACTGAGTGGCGCGGCAGAGGCCGCTCCAGTTTCTGCCTGCGCTTCCGCGGCCGGACGATGCGCATCGGCTTCCGCCGATGAATCCACGACAGTGACTGCTGCCAGCTCGGGTCCGCCACCTTCTTCGGTGCGCTGCTTCACACCGGCAACGAGATGGGTGAGTCTGGCTATCTTCTGCTCTTTCGTCTCTCCCGCAACCGGCCCGGTATCAACGACGCCGGCATACGTTGAGCGCCGGTTGAGCGATCGATTGGGTTCGGCCGCCGATTTTGGACCAGCGGGCGCAGCCATCGATTTCTCAGCCACGGCGGTCGCCTTTGCCGCAGGCGGCGTTGGTTTGGCAGCGACCGCCGCCGGCGCAGCGGCAGGTTTCGCGGCCGGCGCGCCATGTCCCTGCGCACCTTCGGCTTCGACAATTACATAAACGCCCTTGTCATTCTTTTTGATGACCGGCAGAGTTCCGCCTGCCGCTTGCAGCAGTGCGGACAACTCGGCTTCAACAAATCGACTTTGCTTTTCCGGATCCCGCACGTGACCCAGCGGCGGACCCTGATACAAGGTCCCGCAAATTTGGCATTTGAACAGTACATTGTCGCCGCGCAGATGAACTTCCGCCGCTTCACCCGCGGTTTTCAATTGCTTCAAATGACCGTTGCAGAGTTTATTCTTCTCGTTACGTTCGTTGCAGACCGTCTGCGCATTCGTGATCCGCTTGGGCACGGCCGGCAGGGTCATCTTGCTGGTCACTTCAGTGGCGTTGGCTGACATGTGCGAGCGGAATCTTAAAGATGGAATGCGCCGGCGTCAATGATCTAAAGACTAACGCCGCTTATACAGTTCCTTTAGAATCAGTGAAGTCAGAACGCACAGAAAGATGAAAGCCACCACCATCGCCAGGAGGACGTAAGGGAACACACCATTCTGAACGCCAATGAAAAACTGCCGTTCCCTTATTACAAAGTAGCTACGTGATATCCTGAGTCGCTCATGCTCATCAAATTCTTCGGAGACATCTGGCGGCATTTGCCGGGGGCTTTGCGGCGGCGCATGGTGCGCATTGGACAACGCCGGTTTACGGTGACCGCGGGCGCGCTGGTCTTTGACGACGAAGGCCGGATCCTGTTACTCGAGCACGTCTTTCGGCCCGATAGCCGCTGGGGAATTCCCGGAGGTTTTCTCGGCAAAGGCGAGCAACCCGACGTCGCTTTGCGACGGGAGCTGCTCGAGGAAGTAGCGCTCGAAGTGACTGACGTGCAATTTCTTTTCGCGCGGACTTTACCGCGACCACGCCAGGTAGAGGTTTATTTTCTCTGCAAGCCCGCAGGTGTTCCCACGCCCAGCAGTTTTGAAATTACCAAGGCCGGATGGTTCACGCTCGATGACCTTCCGGCGGATCTCTCGCAGGATCAGCGCAAGATAATTAAACGCGCGCTCAGTGTTAGAGAAAAATCGGTCGAATGATGTATGCTACGCGGCGAAATTCATCACACAACTTAGGAGACTGACATGGCGGCACAAAGTGTCCAGCTGATTCCCTCACCCGATGTGGTAATGGAGATTTTGCGGAAGACCGGCGCGTTTCGCGAAGGCCACTTTGTTTATCCGAATGGCAAGCACACCGCGCACTACTTTCAAATGCCTCTGGCGTTTCGTTTGTACGACACAGCGCGCGTCCTGGCCGTGGCCCTGAGCCGGAAGTTTCGCATCGAGCGCGATATTGCCAGCCAACTACCTCGCGTCGCGATCATCAGTCCCAGCTCCGGCGGTATTCCAGTGGCATTTGGCGTGCGCGAAGCCCTCAGCGCCGAACAGATCTACTGGGCCGAGCAGGAAAACGGCAAACGCATGTTTCGCCAGTACGTGAATCAGGGCGACATCAAACCTTGCATCATCGTCGACGACATCATTCGCAGTGGACACGCCATCGAAGAGACCGTGGAATTGGTCAAAGGGCTGGGCGCTCCGATCATTGGTTGCGGCGCCATCGTGCGTTTTACTTCGGCCCCGCAGGAGATCGCGGGTGTGCCAATCATGTCACTGGTGGAATTTGAAGAACAGTTCTATGACACCGCTGAGGCATGCAGCGATTGCAAGAAGGGCGCACCGGAAGAGCACGTGCGGTTCTAAAATACGAGTCAGTAAACCAGGCGGGTAGGTTCTCCTATGCTCCTACCGATCAATCTCTTTCTCCTCCTTCAGAACAATGCCGCGTATGAGGCAGGGCGGGCCTGCGGCTGGGTATTCATGGTGATCCTCGGCGGTTATGGTGTTTATTGGATATATCAGTCGAATCGGCGAGCCAAAGCTACACAACAAGCAAGGGACAGCTACCAACACGCACTGCAACGCCTGAGGTCAACTCCGGGGAATCCTCATTTCAAAGCGCAAGCGCTTCAGCTTGGTAGAGCCTACTCAAACCTCACGCGTGATAAGCGCGGCGTCGCGATTTTCGATGAAGCCGCTCTGATGAACGACATCGAAAGTGCAGTAGGCGGAAAGCAGACAACAGTTAGTAATCGGACCGTGAATGGTTCTTTGTCTTGATAAGATTCTTTACTTGGCGAACAAGTTACGATCTTCGGGTCCGGACAAAGCCTTAGACAATTCGCGCTAATTTAAGCATGCCCAAAGGAGGTCACTCTCATGCTCCGTGGACATCGAGATCTAAAGGTCTATCAATTGTCCTATAAGCTGGCGATGGAGATATTCCATCTGTCGAAGGCTTTACCCGAAAGAAGAGATCTACTCACTCACGAATCAGATTAGACGCTCGTCACGAAGCGTCGCTGCGAATTTGGCGGAAGGATTTCGCAAGCGTGGGTACCCTAATATGTTGGTTAATAAGCTTACCGACTGCGACGCCGAGGCAACCGAAACTCAAGTTTGGCTCGACTTCGCTCTGGATTGCGGCTACTTGTCAAAACAAAACCACAATCGGTTGATTGCTGGCTATGAAGAGGTTGGGAAAATGCTTTCGGGAATGATAGCAAATCCTGCGAAGTTTGCGCCCGTGAAGTAGAGCTCTGCCTCCTGCTTTCCGCCTTCTGCTTACTGCCTTCTACATTTCATGGCGATTGGCCAGCGCTTTATCCATCGTAACTTCGTCGACGTATTCCAGATCGCTACCCACCGGCATACCCATCGCCAGGCGTGTGACACGCAGCCCGAGCGGCTTTAATAAGCGACTGATGTAATTCGCGGTCGCTTCTCCTTCGGTGTTTGGGTTCGTTGCCAGAATTATCTCGCGCACTTCGACACCGTCGTTGTTTTCCGGCTTCAGACGAGACAACAAATTCTCCAACCGCAGATCACTCGGACGCACGCCGCGAATCGGCGATAACGATCCATGCAGCACGTGGTAGAGGCCTTTGTAACTGCGCGTCTTTTCCACCGCGACGAGATCGTAAGGCTGCTCAATCACGCACAGCATTGAACGATCCCGGCTGGGCGAAGCACAGAAATGGCAGGGATTGACGTCGGTGAGATTGTTACAGACTGAGCATTCGGTGATCCGCTCTTTCACCTCGTGCAGCGCTGCAATCAGACGCTCAACATCAGCCTCGGGCGCGCGCAGGATATGAAAGGCGAGCCGCTGCGCGGATTTCTGCCCAATGCTGGGCAGGCGTTTGAATTCATCAATTAGTTTGGTAACGGGCTCGGCGTAATCAAGCATGTTGAATTCGAGCTTTGTGCTATGTCCTTATGTACTTTGATTTCTAAGCGAAGGTTTGCGTGAGTTCTTCAGCAGCAGGCGACGGAAGAAGTCAAAGCACAAGGCACCAGATTCAGCGCACCAAAACGGTTGGTGGTTTAAAACAAATTCCCCAATCCCGGCGGCAACATCGATCCCAGCTTGCTCTTCATCGCTTCATTCACTTTGCGATTGGCTTCGTTCACCGCGGCGACAATCATGTCCTGGAGCATTTCCACGTCGCCTTCCTTCACGATTTCCGGATCCACTTTGAGCGCGAGGATCTCGTGATCCCCTTTCATGTTGACGGTGACCACGCCGCCTCCGGCCGATGCATCCACGCGCAGCTCTTCCATCTCACGCGCCATTTTTTCCTGCATCTGCTGCGCCTGTTTCATCATCGACTGAATGTTTAGTCCACCCGGAAATTTCATGATGTTGACCTCGATTGCTGCAAATAAGTTTGAACCAGAGCATCCTAACTGGCATCCCGAGCTAATGCAACGAACGCAAATTTGTGCTGATGTCCGAACTTGGAGTGCGGTGACCTGGCGCCGCTTTTGCGCCGGTGATCCAAAGCGCCGACGGGCCGGCGCACTCCAAATTGAACCGCAAGCAAATCTGTGCGCTGCTCACGCGGTCGTGATATAAGCGACCACGGCGGCCGTCGTATACAAAAATGGTAAAGCGACGGGAATCCAAACGGGAGAAGAATGAGCAAGGAAACTGATTTATCAACCCTCGAGCGCACCCTCGACGCCCGGATCAAACTTTATTACGACGTGCACACTCCGGCAGTCACGCCTGCACCGCTGTTGATTACACTGCACGGTTATGGCGCCAACAAGTGGCATGCTACACGCGAAGCGAAAGCGATCGCGCCTGACGGTTTCGCCTTAGCTTCAATACAGGGTCCGCATCAGCATTTGAAAGATCCCAAGGTCCCTGGAGGTCCGCTGCGATTTGGTTTTGGCTGGCTCACAAACTTTCATCCCGAAGAGTCAGTGCGCGTGCATCATCAGGCGCTCGTCGACCTGATCGAAACGCTGGTCAAAGAAAGAGTCGCCGATCCCGCCCACGTTTATCTGCTGGGCTTTTCCCAGTCATGCGCGCTGAACTATCGCTTCGCTTTTACGCAAAATGATTTGTTGCGCGGCGTCATCGGAATTTGTGGGGGCTTGCCCGGGGATTGGACTACCAGTGGGGCCTATAAAAAGACCGAAGCGGCAGTCTTTCATTTGGCGGGGACCCGAGACGAGTTCTATACGCCCGAACGCGTCGCAGATTACGCCGCGCAGCTGCGGATGCGGGCCGATGACGTTGAGTTCCGCAGCTATGACGCCGGTCACGAAATCAGCGCGCCAATGCGCGAGGACATTCGGGCCTGGTTACAAGATCGGGAACACGGTTAGCAAATCGGGCATCTAACCGGAGCAAATGAAGCCAAATCTGTTAGTTTCGACCGTGCTCACGCTGGCTCTAATCCTTGTGGCGGCGTGCCAGCATCAAGCCGCGCTAACTCGAACGCCGCTCAGACCGCCTGAGCAACAAACCGAAGTTCGCGCGCTGCCCGCTAACAGCTCGCCCAACCTCAAGCTGCTAATCGATGCCGCGATCAATCAGGTGGGAGTAACCACAGGCTACGACCCTTCTTATCAAAGACTCGAATATCCGAATGGCGATGTGCCGATTGAAACCGGTGTTTGCTCTGACGTTATCGTGCGCGCTTTTCGCAAGGCCGGAATGGATTTGCAAAAGACAGTCCACGAGGACATGAAGAGCAACTTTGCTTCATATCCGACGAAGTGGGGTTTGAGTGGAACCGACGCGAACATCGATCATCGCCGTGTACCCAACCTGCAAACTTTTTTTGCGCGCCAAGGCAAGCAAGTTGCCACCATCGGCAGCGCTGATACTTTCCTGCCCGGAGACGTGGTCACATGGGATTTGGGTGGCGGCGTGGATCACGTCGGCATCGTCGTCAACGTTTGGTTCAAACCTTCGCAGCGCTATTTGATCGTCCATAACATCGGCGCTGGCGTCCGCATGGAAGACGTTTTGTTTTCGTGGAAGATCACGGGACACTATCGATACTTCTAAGCGTTACGGACAGGAGAGCGAAACATGACTCCCCGCGTGAAGTGGATGCGTCCGGATTATGAAGCCAGTACCGTCCGCGGTCACGGATGGGTCCAAGCCGAAACACCTTCTGGTCGGATCCAAAGCGCCGTCAAGCCGGCGCACTCCAAAGCGCTTCGCGCTCGATGCTCGATAACCAGGCCTCGCCCTTTCCGGCAGGTCATGTTATAAGGTCGCGCCTGAAGGAGGTGAACTCTCTCCTGTCATCAACGATTCGTTATTCGTCCGGGAGTCTGGTCATGAAATCTCGTCTATTAAGTTTCACGCTGGCTACGCTGGTCTTGATCGCCACTCCAATTTGCACCGCCGCGCAAAAATCAAGAGACGTAAAAGCCATGGCCGCGATACGAACTGTGCTTCAAGAGCAAAGCGCCGCCTGGAATCGTGGCGACCTCGAAGGCTACATGGCGGGCTATCATAATTCGCCAAACACTGAGTTCGTCGGCGGCGACCGCATCACGCATGGATGGCAAGCGGTGCTGGATCAATATAAGAAGCGTTACGACACGCGCGAGAAAATGGGCACGCTCACATTTTCGGATTTGGAGATCACAGTGCTGAGCAAAGACGCAGCTCTCGTCCTCGGGCGATGGCGTTTGACCCGCGCCAAAGACCAGCCGCACGGAACTTTCACGCTGCTATTTCGCAAGACCGCGGACGGCTGGCGAATTGTCCACGATCACTCCTCCTCCGCGTAAACCCAGGCGTCGATGGAATCTGACAACTTATCCGGGACCTTCAATCTCGCCGGCATTGAGCGCGAAGTCGAACAACGCAGCGCCGTATTCAAGAAAGAGCTTGGTCTGTTCGATCTCGTGCTCACCCAAGTGGTTTTTGTGGTCGGCACGATCTGGGTTGGCTGGGCCGCCCAACTTGGCAACCAGCAGACGTTCTACTGGATTCTCGCAATCGTTACTTTCTATTTACCACTGGCCGCGGTTGTAATCTTTCTCAACCGCCTGGCGCCGCTCGAGGGGGGCGTGTATCAGTGGGCGAAGGTCGCATTCAACGATTTTGTCGCCTTCATGGTGGCGTGGAACCTTTGGATTTTTGGTATCTCGGTGATGTCCGGCATCGGGCTGATTATCAAGAAGAATATCGCCTATGCCATTGGTCCCCGCGCCCAGTGGATGCATGAAAGCAAATGGATGACGACCGTTATCTGTGTGTTGTTGATGCTCAGCATCATCGCGGCATCGCGGCGGGGATTGGCGCTCGGCAAGTGGGTGCAGAATGTGGGCGGACTCTTTCTGCTGGTGACTTTTGCGACGCTGATCCTGCTGCCCTTCATCACTGCGGGCGACACACTCAAGCACTACCATCCGTTAGTGATGAGTTTTCCGGAAGTCAGCAGCCACAACATCAACGTCTTCAGCAAACTCGCGGTCGGCGCTCTCTCCGGGTTCGAGTACATTGCGATTCTGGCCGGCGAGTGTCGCGCGCCTGCGCGAAACATCAGCCGCTCAGTCTTGATTTCCGCGCCCATCATCGTGGTGATGTTCATTCTCGGCACCGCGTCGGTGCTCGCATTTGTAGCGCCGGAAAAAGTCGATCTGATCGGGCCGATTCCGCAGGTACTCAGTCTGGGGTTTGGTTCATTTGGCTGGGTGTCGACGCTGATTTCAATCACCATCTTCGGAATAGCCGCGCGGCAGATCGCGCTGATGAGCATCTACTTTGCCGGCAACACGCGGCTGCCGATGGTGGCGGGCTGGGACAACCTGCTGCCGGCATGGTTCAGCCGTTTGCACAAACGCTATCGAACGCCGGTGAACTCGATTCTGTTTGTGGGCGTGATTACGCTCGCTTTTAGCCTGGTCCCGCTGATTGGCGTGATGGAACAGGAAGCTTTTCAAATCCAGGACAACGCCGCCACCATGTTTTATGCCTTGATATATATCGTGCTCTTCGCCATTCCGTTCGTCGCGATGGGCCGCTTCGGCGTGAAAGCTCCTTTGTGGCTCAAGATCGCGTCGGCATCAGGTCTGATAGTCTCGATCATTGCCGGCGTCTACGCGATGTTTCCGGTGAAGCCGGTCGAACAGCCGATTGCCTTTGCCGCTAAAGTTTTTGCGGCCGCTCTAATTGCCAACGTGGTCGGCGCCTTGCTCTACCTGGTGCGACGAAATAAAAAGGCCGCGTAGATTCCTGCCGCCGACACGTTCGGAGTGGATCCACCGGGCTGAAGCCCGCTGTTAATGCGACAAAGTTCCAACGTCAACAAATCTGTTCTCAGTCAGGCTCCCACGTTTCGTTCTGGTTTTCCCACCAGCCTTATGATAAGAAGCAGCCCACAACAAGTCTGATTGTGACTTCAACCCCCCTGGAAGGAGAATCAAGATGGGTAGCATCAATGTTGGCCGTGCAATTCTGGGAGGACTCGTGACGGGTCTCATCCTGAACATCGGCGAGTTTCTGCTGAACTCGTTTCTTCTGAAAACCGAGATGGAGGAGTTCTTCAGGCGCTGCAACTTCCCGCAGCCCGGAACAAACTTCATCATCATCGCGGTGGTGATTACTTTCGTGCTCGGCATCGTGATCGTTCTGGGCTATGCGGCCATTAGGTCGCGATTTGGCCCCGGACCAAAGACGGCAGTGATTGCGGCGCTGTTCGCGTGGTTCGGTGTCTATGTCTACCAAAATGTAATTGCCCTGGGTCTGGGCATGATTCCCATGAAAATGGTGGTGATTGCGCTTGCCTGGGGACTGGTCGAGTACATCATCGGCGCGGTAGCCGGGGCTGCTGTGTACAAAGAAGCCTGAGACTCCTAAATCGGTCGATTGTCGAACTCACTTGCCGTAGTTAACTGCTCACAGGTCGTCACGCTGACGGGCGCCCACCGGCCCCGCACGGGCGGCGATCTGCGCCAACTGGCCATCACCGAAGACGGTGCGCTCCTCATACGCGGCGATCGAATCGAAGCGGTCGGTCGCCGCCGTCAAATCGAAGAGCTTATCACTGAGGATTGCACCGTAGTCGACGCCGGTCATCGCGTGGTGATGCCTGGTTTTGTAGACGCTCACACGCATCCGGTCTTCGCCGGAAATCGCGCCAATGAATTCGAGCAGCGCACCGCCGGCGCCACTTACCGCGAGATCTCCGCGCGCGGCGGCGGTATTCGCAGCACAGTGCGCGCCACCCGCAACGCCTCCCTGAGCGACCTGGTGAGGATCGGGAAACGCTACAGCGAATGGTTTCTGCGCGGCGGTACTACGACGGTTGAAGCCAAGTCCGGTTACGGCCTGACGATCGAGGACGAGCTGAAAATTCTTCGCGCGATCAAACAGCTCGATGAAGAAACACCGCTGAATTACGTGCCAACTTTTCTGGGCGCGCACGACATTCCTTTCGAATACAAAACCCGGCGGCAGATGTACGTCAGCCTGGTGATTAACGAGATGCTGCCACGCGTCGCCGAAGAAAAGCTGGCTGAATACTGTGATGTCTTCTGCGAAAACGAAGTGTTCACTACCGACGAGACCTGGCAGATTCTTTCCGCCGCGCGTTGCCACGGTCTCGGGCTGCGGATTCATGCCGATCAGCTTTCGTTGTCGGGCGGCGCGAAGCTGGCCGCTGAACTGAATGCCGTTACGGCGGATCACCTCGAGCACACCGACAGTGAAGGGATTGCCGCACTTAAGGCCGCGAAAATACAGCCCGTGCTTTTGCCTGGCGCCGTGTATGCGCTCGGCTCGAATCGCTACCCGCCGGCGCGGGAAATGATCGAGGCGGGACTGGCAGTGGTGCTGGCCACCGACTTTAACCCGGGCTCGTCGCCGACGCCTTCAATGCCGGCGGTCCTTTCCATCGCCTGTACGCAGATGAAGATGACGCCGGCCGAAGCAATCACCGCCTCAACAATCAATGCCGCGTATTCGCTGGGACGCGGCGATGAAATTGGCAGCCTGGAAAAAGGAAAGCGCGCTGACTTTGTGATTCACGACTGCGAAGACTATCGCGAGCTGCCTTACTTTTTCGGCATCGAGCACGCGCGGCAGGTGTATGTGTCGGGTAAATTGGCGTTCGCACGATCATGAAGTCTTCGCCCACTCTCTCCCGAGGGCCCCACGAAGATTTGGTTTCTAAACAGCGAACCTGACCGGGTCGCCTGACACTCATTAGGAAAAATTTTGATTGACGTGATCGAACTTCTTTTTTATCATCCATCCAACACTGGAAAGGAGGTGATCTAAAAGCATATGAGTTCTAATCACAGTGAGGTGGCTGGGACCTAACCTCAGGATTGATAATTCGTGTGTTTGCGGTTGTCTTCCTGAGCAATTCTCTGTGACGCCTTCTTTCCCGAAGGTCCAGAGCCTGAAGGTCAATCCAAACAGTACCACCGGAAAGCCGCTCGTTTGAGAAATCGCGAGCGGCTTTTCTTCTTTGTACGACAAACTTCAGTTTGTCGATGGTCGCGACCAGCTAAATCCTGTCGATCCTCCCGACCAGCTAAAGCATGCCGTTCAGGGCTCCTTGACTATCAACCCACGCAAGAGATAAGACATCACACACCGTCGGCAACTAAGTTGAAGCGGTTAAGTGTCTGACACATCTTCAGGTTCCCCGGTTTTTTATGATCCGCGCGGGCGTCGTCGCCGGCACGCGCGCCGCACCTATCTTGCGCTCGGTGTTTTGGCAACTGCGCTGGCGGCGATGTTCATCGCCAGCGTGCTGGCGAATCCTCTCCTGCCCCGGCTGAATCTTCGTCCACTGGCGAATCTGCCACACGCCACCGACATCAAGCCCCGGCCGCCTGCGGTCTTACCGCCTACCGGGCGCGAAGCCAAAGCGAAAAAAGCCAAGGCTGACCTGCAAAAAGCCCTGTCACAAACAAAAGTTACTCCCGCAAAGCGCTCAGAACTCACTTCGATCGTGCCGCCTCCGGCCGGGACGCCTTTGCCTGCTCCCGCCAGTTTCAGTGACAAACAACTGGCGATTGGCTTCTACATCAACTGGGACGAGTCGAGCTACGCCTCGCTCGAGCGCAATCTGGATCATCTCGATTGGGTGGTGCCGCAGTGGCTTTACGTTCGCGACAGCAAAGACGGGGAGAGTCCGCTGCAAGTCGATATCGACGCCAAGGCCTTGAATCTCATCCGCGAGAAGCGGCCGCAGATTCAAGTGCTGCCGATGATTCAAAACCTGAACGATGAAGAATGGCAGAAAGACGTCCTCGCGCGCGCAGTGGCAGACGAGCAGTCGCGCCAGCGATTAATCAATGCCATCTCTCAATTCGTTGAGCAGAACAAATTCGCCGGCATCTGCGTCGACTTTGAAGAGGTGACGAAGGAGACGCAGCCCAACCTGCTGCGCTTTATGCAGGAGTTGCATGCCGCCTTTCAACCAAAGGGTTGGTCCGTCGTGCAGACGGTGCCTTTCAGCGACGCTGAATGGAATTACCAGGACTATGCGGCGGCCTCGGATTATCTGATGTTGATGGCGTACGACGAGCACTGGTCTACCGGCCCCGAGATTGGCTCGGTCGCAGCGCAAAGCTGGTATGAACAGAATCTCGCCAAACGCATGCACGACCTCGATCCCGCCAAAACGATTGTGGCATTGGGAAGTTACGGTTACGAATGGGTCGATGGCCCAGGTCACGGAAAGGAAGTGAGCTTTCAGGAAGCCCTGATTGCCTCACGCGATTCCGAAGCCGACATTGTTTTTGATCCCGCTACTCGCAATCCTTACTTCGAATTCGACGAAGAGGACGACACACACCACACGATCTGGTTTCTCGACTCGGTCACCGCCTTTAACGAAATGCGCGCTGCCAGCGGTTATCGTTGCGCCGGTTTCGCTTTGTGGCGACTGGGCTCGGAAGATCCCTCGATCTGGTCGGTTTTTGGCACGGATCAGCCCAACCCATCTCCGCAATCTTTGCGACGCATGACGTATGGGTACGAAGTAGATTTTGAAGGCACGGGCGAGTTGTTGAAGGTGCAGGCAAGTCCGCATGACGGCCAGCGTGGATTGAATGTCGATCCGGCCACCGGCTTCATAACTTCTGAAACGTACGACCGCAAAGACATTCCGACCTCTTACGTGATCGAACGCACCGGCGATCGTCCCGGCTCGATTGCGTTGACGTTTGATGATGGCCCCGATCCGGCTTATACGCCGGCAATCCTCGACATTCTCAAACGCGAGAACGTGCCGGCCACGTTCTTTGTCATCGGCAAAAATGGAGACGAACATCCCGATCTGTTGCGGCGCATCGTCAATGAAGGGCATGAGGTAGGAAACCACACGTTCACCCATCCGAACCTGGGTGAAATTCCCGGACGGCTGACTACGCTTGAACTGAATGCGACACAACGATTGATCGAGTCGATCACCGGGCGTTCGACTGTTTTATTTCGGCCGCCTTACTTCGGTGATGCCGAAGCCGACAAGCCGGGAGAAGTTGAGCCGGCCATCATTGCCCAAAAGCTCGGTTACGTGATCGTGGGTCTGCGTATCGATCCAAATGATTGGGAGCCGAACGTGAGCGCGGATCAAATCGTGCAAAGGACGATTGTCCGCGCGATGGACACGAATCCCGAAACTCGCGGACAAGTCGTTTTGCTGCATGATTCCGGCGGAGATCGGGCCGCGACCGTCCAGGCCCTGCCCAAGCTGATTCACGAACTGCGGAATCGCGGTTTCAAGTTCGTGCTCGTCTCTGATCTCGGCGGATGGTCGCGCGATCAGGTGATGCCGCAACTGCCGTCAAGCGAACATGTCTACACGCGCACCGATGCGTTTGCGTTTCTTCTGCTCTCAGCCGGCGGGTGGCTGATGCAATGGGCGTTTCTGATCGGAATTATGCTCGGGATGGCGAGACTGCTAATGATCGGCGCGCTCGCGTTCGCCCAATGGGCGCGTTCGAGGCGGCGCGAACGCGAACAGGCAGGCGCTGATTTCGAACCTTTCGTTTCCGTCATCGTGCCGGCCTATAACGAAGAACGCGTCATCGACAGCACGATTCGCAGCTTGTTGAGGTCGAAGTACCAAAACTTCGAAATCATCGTGGTGGATGATGGCTCGTCAGATCGCACCAGCGAAGTTGTGCGCGAACAGTTTGCGAGCCAGCCGCTGGTGCGCTTATTCACTGTCGCCAACGCGGGCAAAGCAGTAGCGCTTAATTTCGGTCTGCGCCAGGCGAGAGGTGACGTGATTGTCGCACTCGATGCTGACACGCAGTTTTCTTCCGATACTATCGCCCGGCTCGCTCGTCGTTTTGTCGATCCTCAAATGGGCGCCGTCGCCGGAAATGCGAAGGTCGGCAATCGCATCAATATCGTGACGCGCTGGCAGGCGCTGGAATACGTCACTTCGCAAAACATGGACCGGCGCGCTTTTGCCAGTCTGAACTGCATCACGGTGGTCCCGGGAGCGGTGGGAGCATGGCGTCGCGAATTGATCGAACGCTGTGGCGGATTCAGCGCTGATACGCTCGCTGAGGACCAGGACCTAACGCTCCAAATTCGCAAACTCGGCTTCAAGATCGGTTACGAAGAAGATGCGATTGGCTGGACCGAAGCGCCCGACAGGCTTCGCATGCTCGCCCGGCAGCGTTTTCGCTGGGCCTATGGAACGCTGCAGTGTCTTTGGAAGCATCGCGACGCAACGTTTCGTCGAAAGTACGGCGCTCTCGGTTTCATTGCTCTGCCGAATGTTTGGATCTTCCAGGTTTTGTTTCCCCTGATCTCGCCGATCATGGACTTGATTCTGATCTACACGCTGGTTTCCACGGCACTCTACCGGCTGGAGCAGCCCGCCGAATTTTCTTTCACCAACGTGCGCCAGGTCGTTTTCTACTATGCTCTGTTCCTGGCGGTTGACTGGGCGGCCGCGTGTTTTGCTTTCATGCTCGAGCGCAAAGAGCGCTGGCGTTTGCTTTGGTGGTTGTTCCTGCAACGGTTCTGCTACCGGCAGGTGATGTACTACGTGATGGTCAAGTCAGTCGCCACTGCGATTGGTGGACCGGTAGTGGGTTGGGGCAAGCTGGAGAGAAAAGCGACCGTCGAGGCGCAACCTTGAGTGCATCAATGTCGAATCCATTGCCGCTCGTTCCAAGCCAATTCATTTTTCATTTATCAATTCTCATTTCTCATTTGCCATCTTTGAAGATCGATCCAAATGAAAAATGACAAATGACAAATGAAATATGGAAAATGGATCGGCGTCCTGGGCCTGTTACTGGCCCTGGGCTTTCGCCTCGCCGTGCGGACCCGTGGTGCGTTGGGGCAAGCTGGAGAGAAAAGCGACCGTCGAGGCGC
>JADMIO011429275.1_pt1 | contig 37222 bp, 28 predicted proteins | sample 8958161 | NCBI WGS metagenome assembly JADMIO01 (sample SAMN16585339, study PRJNA669376) | soil metagenome | isolation source: Crop rotation soil | place: USA: Cullars Rotation, Alabama | collected 2011
GCGACAACTTGTCCACGTGGAATTCTAAGCTTAGGATCCCAATGTGCTGGAAAGGCGCTAACATCGGGGACAGTAATCCTTCGTTCAGCCATGCAACATGTGTAATGCAGGATGGCATATCCGCTGCAGTTGTTACCAGTAAGATCTGAACACCTTTGCCTGCCAGTTGATCCAATATCTGGTTCAGCATCTGGCGGGCGGTTACATCGAGACCGGTATATGGATTATCCAGCAGCAGCCATTCCGCCTGTTGCAGTATGGCTTTTGCCAGTTGAAAACGTTTGTGTTCACCGTTGGATAACCGGATCAGTCCTGTATCTTTTACATGTACTATTCCAACCAGTTCCAAAGCCTGCATCACCAGTGTGAGATCTGTTTCTATTAAGCGGAGTTCATCGGTAACGGTTGGAGAATCTCCCGAGTCGGCCGAATTGAACCGCTGCTGGTAATAAAAGGAAGAAAGGTTGGACAGGTTCTTAAACTGGTGCTGTTGCGATATAATTACAATTTTCGGCGAACCTGCAAATACAACAGTACCACCTGCAATATTTTTCTCCGCCAGTTTTTTGATCAGGGTAGACTTACCACTTCCTGATGCACCAACAATGGCCAGGTATTCCCCTTCGTTCACACACAATGAAATATCCTTCAGCACCGTTTTACCGGAAAGCTGTGCCGTGAGGCCCTTTATTTCTAAAAGAGGACGTGTTTTCATTTTTATGCTGTCTGCTGCTGCGTCTCAAATGCTTCGATCTGCGCTTTGTGGTTGATGAGATAATCTATATCGTCGTACCCGTTGAGGAGGCATGTCTTTTTATAGGCATTGATATCGAACACTTCCTGCGCGCCCGTTTCGTCGATGGTGATGGTTTGCTGTTCTACATCGATACTGATGGTTGCTTCATTATCCAGTGCAAACAATTGCGCCAGAAACTCATCACTTACTGTAACAGGCAGTACGCCGTTGTTCAGGGCATTGTTTTTAAAGATGTCGGCAAAAAAGCTCGATACCACCGCTTTAAAACCGTAGTCATCCAAAGCCCAGGCCGCATGCTCACGTGAAGACCCGCATCCGAAATTTTTACCAGCCACCAAAACCTCACCACTGTATTTCGGCTGGTTCAGTGGAAAATCTTTTTTAGGCTGGCTTTCATCATTGTTCTCATACCGCCAGTCGCGAAACAGGTTCTTGCCAAACCCATCACGCGTGGTCGCTTTCAGAAAGCGCGCCGGTATGATCTGGTCCGTATCGATATTCTCCATCGGTAGCGGAACAAAGCGTGAGTGTATCTTATCTAATTTTTTCATAAACCTTCGTCTTAAAACAATCCCTATTATATGCTACATACTGTTTGATAAAAAGAAAACATCCTCCTCTTTTCCATACTCATCCAAACTCCATTACACGGCTCCTTCTTCAATGGGTTGGCTGGTCAATGCTCTCACGTCCGTCACAACCCCCGTGATCGCTGCAGCCGCCGCCGTTAACGGGCTTGCCAATAATGTTCTTGCACCTGCGCCTTGTCTTCCCTCGAAATTCCGGTTGCTGGTGCTGATACAATAATCACCCGCAGGAATTTTATCTTCATTCATACCCAGGCATGCACTGCAGCCCGCCTGCCTGATCTCGAAGCCTGCGGCTGTAAAAATTTTATCGAGGCCTTCTGCATGTACCTGTTTGGCCACCTGCTGCGAACCGGGTACGATCATCACCTGCACATTCTCGTTCTTCTTTCTTCCCTTAACGAGATCAGCAACCAGGCGGAGGTCTTCTATTCTTGAATTGGTACAGCTGCCGATGAATACATGCTGCACAGGCATACCAATCAAACGTTTGCCAGGTTCGAGACCCATGTACTGCAATGCCTTGATGATATTTTTTCTTTCACCTTCATCAGGTATCGTATCGGTTACAGGTATAAAGCCGTTGATGCCAATGCCTAAACCAGGATTGGTACCATACGTGATCATCGGTTCTATTTCCGATGCATTGATATCGATCTCTTCATCGAACACCGCATCCTCATCGGTGAACAGTTGTTTCCACTCTTCCATTTTCTGCTCCCATTGTTCGCCTGCCGGTGCAAACTGGCGGCCTTTCATATAGGCATAAGTGGTTTCATCCGGTGCGATCATACCGCCACGCGCTCCCATTTCTATGCTCATGTTGCAGATGGTCATGCGCGATTCCATGCTCAGCGAACGGATGGCCGATCCTGCATACTCCACAAAAAATCCTGTGGCACCACTCGCTGTTATTTTTGCGATGATGTACAGGATAATATCTTTTGATAAAACGCCGTTCTGCAATTCACCTTCTATATTGATGCGCATGCGCTTCGGCTTTGTCTGCAACACACATTGCGAGGCAAACACCATCTCCACCTCACTGGTGCCGATGCCAAAAGCAATGGCCCCGAATGCACCGTGGGTTGATGTGTGACTGTCGCCACAAACAATGGTCATACCCGGTTGTGTAATACCCAGCTCAGGTCCTATCACATGCACGATACCCTGGAAAGGATGCCCGAGACCATACAATTCGATATCATGTTTTTTGCAGTTCTCTATCAGTTGCTGCACCTGCAAACGCGATAACTCGTCTTTGATGGGGAGATGCTGGTTAAGCGTGGGCACGTTGTGATCGGCTGTTGCCACCACCTGTTGGGGGCGGAACACTTTCAGCCCTCTTTTTTCAATACCGGCGAATGCCTGCGGACTGGTCACCTCATGTATAAAGTGTTTATCGATATACAGAACAGAGGGGCCGTTCTCAATTTTTTGGACAACATGTTTGTCCCAGATCTTATCAAATAATGTCTTTGCCATACTGCGATTTAATTAAGCGTGGTGCAGAAGCACCACGCCTTCAAACTAAAACTATACTGATGAGAAAATCCTAAGCGATGGCCAGTTCGGGCTTGTATGCCCTGGCCAGCTGGTGCAGATCCTCTTCCTCAATTTCTTTTTTTCTATCGGCCACCTGCAGGAACGATTCGTACAGAACATCGATATCGTTACGGTCAAAACTATACCCGATCTTCTGGAAACGGTGTGCCAGAGCGCTTCTTCCGCTGCGTGCGGTTAAAACGATCTTGCTGCCCTCCGCGCCTACTTCTTCGGGGTTAATGATCTCGTACGTTAAAGAATCTTTCAGAAAACCATCCTGGTGAATACCTGATGAATGTGAGAATGCATTAGCGCCCACGATCGCTTTGTTAACCTGCACCGGCACACGCATCACATCGGATACTTCGCGGCTGATGGGGTTAAGCATTTGTGTTTGGATATTGGTATAAAGACCCAGGTGTTTGTGTTGTTTCATCACCATCACCACTTCTTCCAGCGAGGTATTACCTGCACGCTCGCCAAGGCCATTGATGGTACACTCGATCTGCCGCGCCCCCGCGATCACGCCGGCGATGGAATTGGCCGTTGCCAGGCCCAGATCATTATGGCAATGACAGGAGATGATTGCCTTGTCGATATTGGACACATTATTTTTCAGGTACGCGATCTTTTCGCCGTACTGGTGTGGCAGGCAATAGCCCGTGGTATCCGGGATATTTACCACTGTTGCACCGGCCCTGATCACCGCTTCCACTACCTGTGCCAGGTATTCGTTATCGGTACGGCCCGCATCCTCTGCGTAAAACTCAACATCATCCACAAAATTCTTTGCCCAGGTAACGGCCTGTATCGCACGTGCAAGGATCTCGGGGCGTGTAGCATTGAATTTGGCTTTGATGTGATAATCCGAAGTGCCGATACCGGTATGGATCCTCGGCCTTGCCGCATATTTCAACGATTCACCCGCCACTTCGATATCTTTCTGCACTGCACGGCTCAGCGCGCAAACAGCGGTGTTTTTGATGTGCCTGGAGATCTGCGTCACCGATTCGAAATCGCCGGGACTGGAGATCGGGAAACCCGCTTCGATGATATCAACCCCTAAAGCCTCGAGTTTAAGCGCCAGTTCCAGTTTCTCTTTGGTATTGAGTTTACAGCCCGGAACCTGCTCGCCATCGCGCAGGGTTGTATCGAATATGAAGACCTTCTGATCCATTCCTATTTATTTTTTACCGTATTGAGATGAAAAGGCAGGCGTTTACATTTGTCATCGATTGCCTTTAATAACAAACGTATAGCCTGCCATTTCCGAATTTACTTTGGGATATATGGAAAAGGTTATCAAAATTGATGGTATTTTACAGTCCATAAACCCATGCAAATCGGCTGAAACCCTTACTGTTACTGGATTTTGCTATAAATAAAATACGATGCCCAACCGCTCTACAGATGCTTTGTTCCAGCTGGTCCAGTCACTTGAAAGGTCAGAAAAGCGGAATTTCAAGCTGTATATGACCCGCAATTCGGCTTCGGGCGACCTCAAAGTGATCCAGTTATTCGACGCGCTGGAGAAGATGAAGCTGTATGATGAAGAACAACTGTTAGTTAAAAACCCTTCTATCCAGAAACAGCAGCTCTCCAACCTCAAGGCCCATTTATACCGCGAAATACTCGCCAGCCTTCGCCTGCTGAACCAGGAGGAGAACATCGACCTTCAATTACATGAGCAGCTGGATTTTGCACGTTTGCTATATAACAAGGGGTTATACCTGCAGAGTTTAAAGATCCTGGACCGTGTAAAAGAAATGGCGAAGGCGAATAACCAGGTTACTTATATCCTCCAGGTATTGTTCCTGGAAAAAAAGATCGAGGCATTGCACATCACCCGGAGTATGCAGGACCGTGCCGATAAGCTGAGTGCCGAAGTGGATGAGGTAAACCAGCGCCTGGGTTTGATCGGCTCCCTGTCCAATATTTCGCTGCAGTTGTACAGCTGGTATATCCGGAACGGTCACGCGCGCAATTCGGCGGATACTGCCATTGTAGATGCATTTTTACAAACGGATATCATCAGCCAGGCGCAGGAGTGCAGGGGGTTTTATGAGCGCTTGTACCTGTACCAGTGTTATTGCTGGCATGCTTTCATCACGCAGAATTTTTTAGGATATTACCGGTATACACAAAAATGGGTGGATCTGTTCGACAACGATCCAAAGATGATAGAGATAGAAACAGCGCATTATATCAAGGGCCTGCATAACCTGATGAGCGCACATTTTGACCTGCGTAATTACCATAAATTCAATGATACCATACAGGTGTTTGAACGGTTTATCGAAACACCCATCATACAACACAATCGGAACAACCTGATCCAAACCTTTACGTACCTGAACATCGCCCGGCTGAACAAACATTTTATGGAAGGCACTTTCAGCGAAGGGCTTGAACTGGTTGGTTATATCGAAGCGAAACTGGAAGAGTACGAACTGTATATGGACCGCCACCGTGTGCTTGTATTTTATTACAAGATCGCATCCCTGTATTTCGGGAGCGGCGATTTCGACAGGAGCATCGATTACCTCAACAAGATCATCAACTGGAAAGTAGACCTGCGCACCGATCTTCAATGTTACGCACGACTACTGCACCTGATCGCTCATTACGAACTGGGCAATTTTGACCTGCTGGAATACCTGTTGAAATCGGTGTACCGCTTCATGTCCAAAATGCAGAACCTGAGTATCGTGGAAGAAAAGATATTTGCGTTCCTGCGCAAATCGTTCAGTCTTACACCCAAACAATTGAAGCCGCAGTTCGAGAACCTGTTAACGGTGTTGCGCCCGCTGGAAAAAAGCAGAACAGAGAGCCGCGCATTCATGTACCTGGATATCATTTCCTGGCTGGAAAGCAAGATCACAGAACAGCATGTACAGAATATCATCCGCCAGAAATATATAGACGCCACCCGGAAAAACGAAGTATAGGTTATACCAGTATATCCTGTTCCAACGGGAACGTGATGTTGATGCGTGTACCGTTCCCGGGTTCAGACTGTATATCCACCACTCCATTATAGAGATCCGAGCGGCTGATGATATTGTAAAGACCGATTCCCTTGCGCTGCTGTTTCACATCAAACCCAACACCATTGTCGTGCACTTTCAGGTAGATGGATGTATCATCGCGCTTCAGCTCGATGTTGATATGGGTGGCTTTGGAATGTTTGATGATATTGTTCATCTGCTCCTGCACAATACGGAACAGGCTGAGTTTAAAATCGTATTTGATATCTTCTTCAAAAAAAGAATCGGCTGTAAGTTCTATCTGCAGGGTATTTACGGCGGAGATGTCTTCCACCAGCGCCTCTACCGCTTTACTCAAACCAAAGTGTTTGATCATTGGCGATACCAGTGTTTGCGATAGTTTCCTGATCTCTTCGATGGCGTTTAAGATAAAGCCGGAAGACTGCTTCAGCACTTCTGCATCTTCAGGATGTTTCTGCTGTGCAGATGCGATGTACATCATGGCAACGGTGAGTTGCTGGTTCACGTTATCGTGCAGTTCCGTACTGATCTCATAACGTTCTTTTTCCTGAACCTGTATCATAGCTTCAGTGATCTCTTTCTGTTTGAGGAGTTTTTCCTCTTCCAGTTTTTCTTCGAGCCTGATCTTTTCGGTGATATCGTTATGTATGGCGAGCACGGCGGCTTTGCCTTTGTACTCAATTTTATGAGAAGAGATATCGAGGATCAGTTCTTCTCCTGATCTTGTTTTGTATTCCCAGATCCCTTCCATTTTGGTGAGATCGGATTGTTTGAAGTCTTCTGCGAATTTTTTTGCTTTTGCGTGGTGTTCTTCGGAGCGGATGGCGAGCACATCCATATTCAACAGTTCTTCGCGCGCATAGCCGTACTCGTTTTGCGCCGCATCGTTGGCTTCCAGGATCTGCAGGGTATCCAGGTCCCAGATAAAGATAGGGAGCGGGTTGTTGAAGAACAGGTTACGGTAACTCTCATTGCTCTCGATCAAACTAAGCCTGATCCGGTTACGTTCGATACTGTACTGGATCGATTTGGCCAGCAGCCGCTCATCGAACTCACCCTTGATCAAATAATCCTGTGCGCCACTCGCCATGGTTTCGAGCGCGAGCTCGGTATCTGCGAGGCCTGTTAATACGATAATCGGAATAGCTGAAGCATGTGCCTCCACCTGGCTGTAGGAATTAAAACCTGAACTATCCGGCAGGGAAAGATCCAGCAGTACCACACTGATCTCATGCTGTTCCAGTGCGGCGATGGCATCGGCTGCGCTGGAAGCTTTAAAAACGTTCTCGAAAGGCAAACGGGTTAAGCGAAGGGTTTCCTCCAGCAAAAAAAGATCGCCGGGATTATCTTCAACGATAAGAATGGATAGTAGTGTGGTGGTTTCTGGGACTGCCATTGGATATGAATTCTTCTTATTAATGATTTCTGTTCATTGGATCTCTACACATTGCAAAAGTAAACTAAGGCAACCTGTAATCGTCAACTGATTTACTGATGGTAAAATAAAAACAACTTCCCTTACCCGGTTCCGACTCCACCCATATCCTTCCCCCATGCTTGTCTACAATCTTTTTACAGATGGCAAGTCCGATACCAGTGCCACTGTATTCATTTTTATGATGCAGGCGCTGGAACAGTACAAATATCTTTTCAAAGAAAATGGGTTTGATGCCGATGCCATTGTCACGCACACTGAACAGGTAATGGTTTTCCTCTTCTTTTCCTTCTATCTCCACACGCGCCAATTCGCCCGTATGGTATTTGAGCGCGTTGCCGATCAGGTTCTGGAACAGCTGGAACATCTGTGTCCTGTTTGCCCTTATTCCCGGCAATTTATTTACTACGATAGTTGCATTCATTTCGGTGATGCGGGTGAGGAACACGTTCACTACTTCTTGCAGCAATACGTTGGTATCTATATCGGTGAGATCGTCCTTGTTAGAACCTACTCTTGAATATTCCAGCAGGTCCATGATCAGTTTTTTCATACGGTCGGCCCCATCAACCGCAAAATGGATATACTGCTCGGCTGTTTCGTCGATCTGGTCCTCGTATTTTTTCTTGAACAGTTGCAGAAAGCTTGTGATCATCCGCAAAGGTTCCTGCATATCATGCGAAGCGATATAAGCAAAACGCTCCAGCTCCACATTGGAAGCAGCCAACTCATCGGCCCGTTGTTTCAAACGGTTATTGAGTTCCAGCAGGAGCGCTTCATTCTCTTTCCGTTCCGAAATATCGCGCGATGCACCGATCAACCGGGTGGCTTTGCCATTGTCATCGCGGATGATATAGCCTTTATCGAACACATGCGCATAATTACCATCCTTCTTACGGAAACGGTATTCATCCTCCCAATACATTTTGGAAGGGTCATTCAATATTGTTGCCTGCCGCTTCATCACATCCGGCAGGTCCTCGGGATGTATTCTCTTGTTCCAGAAATTTTCTTCTGCTGCAGCTTCATCCAGTTTATACCCGAAAAAAACTTCGAGGCCGTTACCGGTTCTTGCCACCTGGTCGGTTTCTACGTTCCAGTCCCATATCGCATCGTTGGTAGCTTTGGCCACCATATCATAATTCTGGTTGCTCGATTTTACAGCTTCAACGGATAACTTGTTCTCCAGTATGATCATGAGCAGGTTCTTGGCCCGCTCCAATGTATTTTCTTCATCGCGTGTTGGCGCTTTTACTTTGCGGTAGTAGATCCCGAATGTGCCCATCACTTCATTGCGCGAATCTACCAGCGGAATGGACCAGCACGCCTTTACACCTTCATTGGCCGCCGCCTGCCTGCAACTCGCCCACAGCGGATCGTTCTCGATATCCACTACCACTACTTTTTCTTTGCGATAGGCCGATGTGCCACAGGAGCCAGCGCCCTCTGCAATAGGTATACCCTCGTTCTTACTGATAAAACTTTCCGATAAACCCGGGGCGGCCCAGGTATACAAACGGTTCCCCTTTTTTCGCAATACGGAACATATCATTCCCTTATGTATATCCTGGATCTGGCGCAGGTAAAAATCAAGGGTTTCCTCGAGCATGCTGTCGGGGCGTGCATTCATCTCCAGCACCTCGCGTTCCAGCCGCTCCAGTGTGCGCAGGTTTTTTACTTCTGTTACATCTTTAAAATAAACGGAGATGTTTTTGTCGGATGGGTACGCGCTCACATCCGCCCAAATCCGGTAATTGGGAAAATATTCACGGAAACGTATGGACTGATTTTTTTCAAACAGCGTTTTAAAATCGATGTGCTGCTGTAATACGGACAGGTCGGGAAACTCTTCCCAAACATTTTTACCGATAAGCTCTGCCTCTGTTTTCCGCATGATGGTTTCTGCGGCTTTGTTCCAGAACAGTATTCTCCAGTCCCTGTCTACAATAAAAAAACCATCGGTAATACTATCCAGTACACTCTCGAGCAGTATACGGCTGTCTTCTTCTTTCTGGTGTAGTTTCTGGGATTGGTCCAGCAGCACTTTCAGTTCTTTCTGCTGGTTCTGCTGTTCCGAAACATCGGTAGCGATGATGCTGGTGATCTGCTCGCTGGTTTGCGATTCGATCACCACAGAGGAGATCTTAAGCGGGAAGCGCTCACCGTTCTTGCGTATACCTGTGATGATGCCTTTGCTTTTGCCGTCGATAAAACGTCTTGCGATCAGGTCCTTGAACTCGGGCTCATTCGTATCCACGAATCCTTCGCGACCGATCTGCTTCAGTTCTTCTTCGCTGTACCCGAACATTTCGCAGGCGCAATGGTTGGCCCGCAGAATCGATCCATCTGGGTTTAATAAGAACAAAGCATTGAGCGAGTTCTCAAAAAACGATTCATAAACAAATGTGTTTATCATGATGAATGTTCAAACGGATATTTGGTATAAGCAATAAAACGCCAGGCATTCATAACAGCCTCTTGCAGGTGATTACATGCCTGGCAGCGACCTAATATCGTTACAATTTGCAATACCTCCAAGATTTGTTTGAAATCTTCGGTAAATCAGCGTTGTTGACTGGCGTGGAGATTAAAAGAAGCTGAAAAAAGATGTAACTGCAGTGTGATTTGTGACTTGTCAGAAAAATGTCATGACATCGTAATCCGACCATCAACAATAATGATCCAATATCTCTCTTACGAGTAAATCCGTTCAACAGCATCTTTGAATTTCTCCATCACCACTTTTCGTTTCAGGCTTAGTTTGGGAGTCATTTCGCCTGTTTCTATGGTCCACTCGCGTGGCAGCAGTTCAAATTTCTTGATCTGTTCCACATGGTTGAAGAACTGGTTAAAGCTCTCGACCAGTTCGCGGTACAGTTCCAGCACTTTGGGGTGATGGATCACATCTTCATTGGTTGTGTAGTTGATTCCTTTCTCTTTCATCCAATCTCGCAGCGTATTAAATGAAGGAACGATAAGAGCGCCCACAAATTTTCTTTCGGCACCAACGATCATGATCTGTTCTATAAACGGACTTTCTTTCAGTTTATTCTCTATCGGCTGCGGCGCCACGTATTTTCCGCCGCTTGTTTTAAACAGTTCTTTCTTCCGGTCGGTGATCTTCAAAAATTTCCCTTCTTCCCAAACACCGATATCACCTGTATGCAGCCATCCATCTATAACGGTTTCGGCAGTAAGATCCGGGCGTTTATAATAGCCTTCCATCACACAGGGTCCGCTAACGCAGATCTCGCCATCCTCTTCCAGTTTTATTCCAATGCCCGTGATCACAGGTCCTACCGTGCCGATCTTGGTGCCGCCTTTTTCCTGGCGGTTTACGCTGATCACCGGGCTATTCTCCGTGGGTCCATACCCTTCGTACACGGGTATTTTTGCCGCATTAAAGATCCGCAGCAGTTTTACCTGGCAGGCCGCGCCGCCGGTAATGATAAAGGATACATTTCCACCCAATGCTTCGCGCCATTTGGAAAAAATGAGTTTATTGGCGATCGCCAATTGCATATTATATACAAGACCGCCGCTTACACGGTTGTCGTATTTTTCAGCCAGGTCCACCGCCCAGAAAAACAGTTTTCTTTTTACGCCGCTGAGCTCATTCCCTTTGGACATGATACGCTCGAATACTTTTTCCAGCAGTCTGGGCACTGTCGTAAACCCGTTTGGTTTTACTTCACGCAGGTTATCGCCGATCGTTTCCAGGCTTTCCGCATAATAGATACTGATGCCGCTGTATAAATAGATATAGGTACAGGTCTTTTCAAAAATATGGTTCAGCGGCAGGAAGCTCAATACTTTGCTTCCGGGCGAATCATGAAAAGGGAAACTTTCTTTGGAGAATACAACGTTCGTGTAAATGTTCTTATGACTCAGCATCACACCCTTGGGCGTACCGGTTGTTCCCGAGGTATAAATGATGGTGGCCAGGTGTTCGGCAGGGATGGTAGGTTTGATGGCTTCCACCTGCGTCAGCGATGCCTCATCGGCCATACCGGTAATTTCACTCCAGTGCGCCGCGCCCTCTATGCGGTCGAAAGTGTATACGGTTCTGATCGATGGGATCCTGTCTACAATGCTTTTTACTTTCTGCAGCAATTCATGGTTGCTTACAAAGATGTATTTAACCGCAGCATCGTTGAGGATGAACTCGAGCTCAAGCGGGTTGGTTGTAGGGTAAACCGGTACCAGGATGGCGCCGAGTTGTTGTGCTGCCAAGTCGGTAAAAATCCATTCGGGGCGGTTATTGCTGATGATGGCTATTTTATCACTGCCCATAGCGCTCATGTCATTGCCGCTAACGCCCAGTTTCAACAGCCCGGCACTGAATCGGTTTACAATACTCGCTACCTGCTCCGTGCCGTATGGTATCCACTGGCCGTTTTCCTTCGCACACAACATATCCTTCCTGGGAAAATGTTTCAACTGGTGATCGAGGCAATCAAAAAGTCTCTTAATGGTCATGGCAATCTTTTTGAGCCGTGAGCTATGAGCTATAAGCCATGAGCTTCCCGGTACTATATTCTGTCGTTGTGTATACTGTTATTATCCAGTAGCATTTTATTCCTGGCGGTTCTTCATCTTCTTAAACTCTTCGCTCGCAAGGTCCTGTTTATCGCCGGTATAGGCTTCGAAATACTGGAAACCAAGCGCGAGGCCCCAACCCAGCATGAGCCAGATGGGCCATGGATAACGGACATTACCGCCATGGCGGCCTGCGGTGAACCACCAGATGGCCCAGAAAAAAGCATTGATCACAAGATAACTGAAGAGATTCTTTTTAAAAGAAGCCCTTTTCTTAGCGATACGCCAGAGTTTTTCGTCGTTTGCATTTTCCATGAGCAGAGGGGTTTTGAGATGTTCAAATTAGGCAAATAAGCACAAATAAAAAAGCCGATGTTACACACACCGGCTTTATATAAAAGGTCGTATCGGGCTACTTCGTAAAATAATATTCTCCCGCAGGCAGTTTAAAAACACGGCTCTGCTGGAATGCGATAAACCCATCCGCCTCTTTGGTATGTGCGGATTTCCATGTTTTATAGTTATCTGCTTCGGTTGACGGGCTAAACAACCAATAGTTATACGCACCGAACAATCCCTGTTTTACCAGGTATTGCTGTTGGGTGTACAATTGAAAAGGATAGGTTTTCTGTTTGCTTTCGGCCCATTCCGCCAGGAAATTCGTGCGGAGCTGCACAAGATCGTCGATGGTTCCATTACCCTTGGTATTGGATAACACTTTTGTATATACCTCCAGGATGCTTTTTTCAAAGGCAGATGTTGTTTTGGCATCTTTCAACTGCTGCATGTTCGATTGTACCAGCAGGTTTTTCCATGAAGTGGTCAGTTGTGTTTTGATCTCAGCGGTACGGGTGGTATAGCTTTCCAGGTTCAGGAATATTTCCCCATACAGGGCGGCGCGGATCCAGTTGTTGCGGGTATTGTAGTAAATAGCGGCGTTGTAATAATTACCACTATAGCCGGGATCCAGTTCAATGCCTTTTTCCCATTGCAGGATGGCTTCGTCCATCTCTTTTTCCAGTGCAAACAACTCTGCGTACTCGTTATAAATAACACCGCTGTTCGGGAACAGGCGCAGGGCCGTGCGGTACAGTTTGCCTGCTTCTTTGTAAGAGGCAATGGCTTTGTAAGAAAGACCCAGCACCTGGAACGATTGCTGGTCGGCGCCCGGTTTTTCCACCAATACTTTTCCTACCTCGATGGCTTTTGAGAAATCTCTTTTTAAATAATATGCATAAGAAAGATCGCGAAGCAACTCCACATTATCGGGCTCCTGCTGCCTTGCGCGCTCCAGGATCAGCACGGCGTTGTCGAAATCGCTTTTCTGAACCAGGGTCCGCGCCGTTTCCATTAACAGCTTGGCGGTCTGTTGCTCCTGTGCATTTGCCGAAGTAAAACCGGTAACCAGTAAAATAAGAATGAAAAAATATTTCATGTTGTTGTTTGAGTGATGCCGTTGAAGAAAATTATTCATAAATAAGATGCGTAAGTAACCCATCGCGGAGCTTAGGTTCAAACCAGGTACTTTTGGGTGGCATTACATTACCGCTATCTGCAATATCGAACAGCTGGTCAATGGTTACCGGGTATAAACTGAATGCCGCGGCCATCTCCCCGCTGTTCACTCTTTTCTCCAGCTCTCCCAACCCGCGGATACCACCCACAAAGTCGATGCGCTTATCCGTTCGCTGGTCTTTAATGCCCAGTAAAGGATCGAGGATCTTTTCCTGCAGGATCGTAACATCCAATACGCCGATCGGGTCGGTTGTATAGGTCCCCTTCCGGGCGGTGAGCTTGTACCATTTGTTGTCGAGGTACAACCCAAAAACATGAAGCTCCTCCGGTCGATAAGCGCCGGTATTTACTTCCTCCACTTCAAAATCCTTACGCAGCGCTTCAACAAAAGCGGCGGCACTGGCTCCGTTCAGGTCCTTCACCACACGGTTGTAATCCATGATGTATAACTGGTTGGACGGGAACAGCGTGGTTAAAAAATAATCTGCGTTCGCCGTGGCTGCTTCGCCCAAAGCTTTGCGCACTTTGGCGGCAGAAGCCGCGCGGTGATGGCCATCGGCGATATAGGTTGCCGGAACCTGGTCGGTAAACAGCGAGCTGATCTTTTCAATCACCTGGTCGTTGTTTACGATCCAGATGGTATGCTGGATACCATCATCGGCCGTAAAATCATATACAGGCGATTTGGTTTCTTTCCACTCGTTGATCACTGCATCAACAGCATCATTGTTGCGGTAGGCCAGGAAAACATTTCCCGTTTGCGCGCCCGATGTTTTGATATGGTTGATCCTGTCCTGCTCTTTCTCGGGCCGGGTAAACTCGTGCTTTTTTATGATGTCATTTTCATAGTCATCCACGCTGCTCACACAAACAAGACCGGTTTGCGCCCGGCCATTCATGATCAGTTGGTAGATATAATAACATTCTTTGGATTCGCGGAACACGATATCACGCTGGATAAACGCCGCCAGGTTTTCTTTTGCCTGCTCGTAAACGGATGCATCATGCACATCTACCGTTTCCGGCAGGTCGATCTCGCTTTTGGTGATATGAAGGAATGAGCTATGGTTCCCCTGCGCTTCCATTTTCGCTTCCGCGGAGCTAAGCACGTCGTACGGACGGCTCGCTACCTGCTTCGCCAACTGTGGCTGCGGACGCAGGGCTTTGAACGGTTGGATATTTGCCATTGAACAAATATCTGTAATTAATTATAAATGAAAAGTTATGATCTGATTCTGTGCAGACCAGGATTAAACTATCCTTACTTACGAAAATCACGTGGTATATGCAGTATTTAGCCACAGACTTCATAGACGGGCACAAAACTATTATTGGATGCTCCGTAAAAAGTGGCCTATATTCTTTTTTACGAATGCGTTTTTTACCGCGAGCCACTGGAAAACAGCAATGCCGGTGATGGCGCAACTGATGCCTGCCAATACATCCAGCACATAGTGATGGCTATTGTAAATGGCCGAAAACCAGATACCCAGCATGATGATTGCAAAAACAATATTGATCTTCCCCAGTTTGTATTTGAGCCCATAAAACAAAACGATCACCGGGTAAGAAGCATGCAGCGATGGCATTGCTGCAAACACATTTGAGCTTTTAGCGTACAGCGAGTGAAAAATACCGGTATTGAAAAACGTATCGAAACGCTCCAGTCCACCCGTGTTCCCCGGCGTAAGCGGCAAAAATTCAAAACCATGTTGCTGTACATACCAGGGCGGCGCAGCGGGATAGATATAATAGATCACAAAGCCGATAAGGTTTACCAACAGGAAGGTGAGCGAAAAATGCAGGAAGGCTTCCCGCTTTTTGAAAAATAAAAAAGCGGCAAACCCAAGCGGAACCGGCACCCAGCAGAGATAAAAAATACCGGTGAGGGCATCCAGCGATGTAAAACTATGTGCGAGCCAGTACTCGTTGGGGGTGAGCAATGTTCCATCGCTCAGGATCCCGAATATGTTTTTTTCGGCGTTGTAAAGACTTTCTATGTGAACCGTATTATATAAATAATTCGGGAAAGCCTTCATGTAGTCGAAAATGATCCAGAAGATAAAAAAGATAGAGAACCCCGTGATGAATTTCCTGGATATACGCGAAGCAAAATAACTCACATTGAAGATCAGCGCAAGCCATAGCTGATCGGTTTTAAAACCGATCAGGAAATAAGAGAGCACAAAATACGCCAGTGTGATCAGTCCTGCCCGTACCAGTTGCGCCGTTGCGAGCAGGGGTTGTTTGTGTTGTGTGGGATGCTGCATGATCAGGGTTTGAATCTTTCCATCACTTCTTTCCCGGTGGCCATATCGATACCTTTCAGTTCCATGTATATCACATTGGGCGACCAGAAAGAACCGCCATCGATCTTGATAAAAATACGGTTCAGTACCGCCGGTTTCTGGTTGATGTTGGCATATACATGGTATTTTCCATCCTTCGCCGAAGGCATCAAAGTGAATTCACGCTTTTTAAATGAAACAAAATGGAGCTGGTACGTGTTGTTACCCAGCGCTTTTGATTTGATGCCGTATGCAAAGGTCCGTTGTATATAATTCAATTCCTTTTTGATCCCCCCTTCGGTATAACGTATCCAGAACACATGCACCGGCGATTCAGGGTCCACCTGTCCTTTTTCATCGAACTTCAGTTCGCAAACGATGGTGTTGGTGTTATTGGTTCTTTGCAGGTAAAACAATTGGTTATTGTTCCCGGTTGGCACGGGGAAGGTATCCTGTGGCTCCAGCGGAGCTTTGAGTGCTGATTTATTGGATTGGGCATACACCTGCGTACTGCTCCCGGTAGCCAGGATTGAGAGGACAGCAACGGCGATCAATACCACCAGTTTGCCGGCTCCTGTTGTTCTGGCTTTGTCCCGTTCATCCAGTGTTTTTTTTGCACCGAGTAAACGTTTCAGTGCCGTACCATTGGTAAGCAGGGCCATGAGTGCGATGGGGATGGTGAAAATGGACATCGTTTCAACAATATGAAAGGATATGCCCGGTATGAACCATTGGTGGCCACCACCCACATAGGATGAAGTAATACCGCAGGCGATCGCTGCAACGCCTATCGTGATCACCCTTTCCGGTCTCTGCATCAACCCATCCTTGCATTCTATTCCCAGCCCTTCCGCGCGGGCTCTTGTATAGCTCACCATCATGGAACCAATACAGGCGATAAAAGCAAAAATGGAGCTTAAGAAATAATGATGCGCCACGAGATAATAACAGATCCCGAAAAACATCACCAGTTCACTGTAGCGGTCCAGCACCGAATCATATAAAGCGCCGAAGGTAGAGCTCATATTACCCAGCCTGGCCACCTGCCCATCGAGCATGTCAAACAAACCCGCGAAAAGAATCAAAGCGCCGGCCCATCCTACAGAAGAAAGATCATCGCGGCTGCGGTCCTCTGCTCCAAAAATAAAGATGATGGTTACGCCAATGTTCAGCACAAAACCAATAGTGGTAACGGCATTAGGCGTGAGTCCCAGTTTGATAAGCATTTTCACCAGCGGATCAATCACCACGTAAATACCTTTCTGCAATCGTATTCTCAACGGAGGTTTCTGCATTACATTTCTTTTCTATCGTAAATTACTAAAAATCAAATTTAAATCTCGCACGCACGCCAATCCTTGCTACAAACGGGTTTTCGAGGTAGTTGAACCTTCGCACCAGGTCAACACGGATCAGTTTAAAGATGTTCGCCACACCCACGCTTCCTTCGATATAAGGTTTTTTCTCCAGCGAAAAAGTGGTAGGAACGCCTTCAAACGTCGGGTACTTGATCAGGGAAGGATCTGTGCTTGGTTTGTTCTCATCTCTCACACCACCATATAATATTTTAACAGACACCACCTCGCGCAGCTTCAGTTTTTTCAGCAGCGGCACACGGTTAAAGAACAGGCCATTGAAATGGTGATCGATACTGAGCGCTGCAAAATGGTCACTCACAAATTCCTGGAAGTTCATGAGGTTATACGAGTTCAGCTGGTACGCATAGGTTTGGTTGGCGCGGTGGATGGTCATTAAAGGATAAGGCAGTTTGCCAAAGATGTACCCCGCCTCCGCAATGATATCGCTGTAACCCAGCTGCGACATATACGCCCGCTTTTCAAAACGTCCGCTGATGTTCTGGTAATTGTACATGCTGTTCCAGATCCCTTTTACACCCGCGATAAAACGCAGTGTAAAGATCGGGTACTTGTTAATGATGGGGATACGGTACACCTTACCCTGGTAAAACTGCTCATGCGGCGCCCAGCGAAGTTCCGCTGAAAATTCGCTGGTGATGAGCTTATTCACGTTCACATCAACACCGCCCTCCTGTTTGGTATACACGATAGCGCCGGCAGGTTCCTGTTTCCAGTTCTTAAACCCGAGCGAGTACGAGAGGTGATTGGCAAACTCGCGAACATAATCCACTTTAAAATTGCTGTTGTACAACCATTTGTCGTTCTTTCCCCTTTTGAACGAAAGAAGGAAATTGTCCTCAGATACAAACTGCAATTCCTGCCCCGGTATCTTGGTATCATGCTGGTAACCCACTTTGATATAATTGAGCGGGTACTCATAAATGGATTTGTTGTTGAGCGAATAGGTGGTGCTCAAAAAATATTTCCACCTGTCGTCTTTAAACCCATAAGCCCCATATCCTTCAAAATACAGGCGCTTGCTGAGTTTAGGGGTGGTTCTTCCTCCGAGACGCAACTTGAAGCCTTCCACCGGGTTAAAGCTGTAGAATGCCGCAGCCGGCCCCAGTTCAAAAGGACCGAAGGATGTGTAACCTGCCAACAGGAATGTGGCGATGGCCATGGTTCTGCGGAACGAAGGCATTTTTTCGAGGCTATCGATATTGCTATAGATCTTCGCTTCCGTTTTGGTTAACGTGTCGTGCCGGTTCTGCTCCCAGAAATTATCGGGATGTTTATCTGAATTATTCAGCTTAACCATTGCAGGTCCATCATACACACTATCGGGCAGCGGCTTATTGATCTGGAAGTTTTTGAATGAAACGGTGCGCTCACCAAAAAATCCGCTGGCCGAATTCTTGGTAACCGCCGCATCTGCCATGATATTGCTTTTGCTGAGGTGGTAGCGGTTGTCCTCGCTTTTCTCAAATTCGAGGTCCACATGCATCTCGCGCACAAAATTGAGGTTGGCGTTTTTGCTGAGGAACATGTTCATTTTCTGAACAGAATAGTTCCCATCGAGCGTGATCCACATGTTACCGCGGAAAAGCAGGTCATTGGTATTACGCGGGGTAAAATACAGTTTGATGAGTTTCTGCCCGTTCGCATCTGTAACCGTATCGCGGATATAGTACATGTAAAATGTAGGTGCGAGATCGGCGATGGGACTCAGGAACTGGTAGGTGAACAATGGAATATCATTATCATAGATATCGATATCCATGTACAAACGGTTCAGGTAACTGCTCACACCGCCATTGTCGATATACTCGCCAAAGTTCACACGCTTCTCACCTGTAACGATGGTTTTTGTTTTCTCGGGTTTCTTACGGAAATATTTTTTCGACAGTGTTTCCTCCAGGTAAACCGGCAACAGTGATTTCCCTTCCACCTTGGTCGTATCACGGTTATCGAGGAGGAACTGGTAGTTCTTCAGCATTTTTTTACTCGTAAGCTTCTCAGAGATATTGCTGATAGAGACTTCGAGTTTCTCATACTGGTCGTACTGTACATAATCATAATGTTCCGTACGGTTGATCGGTTTGTTCTGTATCACGTGCCTGATCAGTTCCACCGCCGGGTTGCCTTTGTTACGGTAGGGAGCTCTTTTGTTGGAGCTCACCGTTACATTGTTCACCGCTTTCGGATCCGTTTCAAGAATTACGTCGATGGTTTGCGTGGTCCCGATAGTGATATTCTTACTGAATGTTTTATACCCGACATAGCTAACCTGGACAACAGGCGTTGCGATATTGGCACCACGCAATATGTAGCGGCCAAGACTATCGGTAACCGTACCGCGCCCACCTTTAAAAACAACGGTTACATATTGCAAAGGCTGGTTACTTACAGCATCTGTAACCACACCCTGTACCACGGTTTGGCCAAAACCCAAAAAACCGGTCAGGAGCATCAGCACAATCAATACGCCTCTTCCTTTTTTACTTTTCATTTCAACTTTATTTAAACACAAATCTTTTTTGAAGAATATAATTATAGAAATAGCCCACAACCAGCGATACCATGATCTTGGCTGTAACCAGTTCAACCCTGCCGTATTTCGTTAACAGGAAAACACCACCCGTAACCAACAGCAGGTTACCCACCCACACCAGTATATATTTGATGGCATGGAAATGTATCTTTTTATTGTGCGCCTCGAATACCCAGGAGCGGTTCATCAGAAAATTTACCACACCCCCGGTTACCGTTCCCAGCACACTGGCCAGTATGGACCAATGGAAGAGCTGTTTGAGCAGGTAGGTCACAAGAAAATCCACCGCCGATGCGGTTAAGGAAGATGCCTGTGCTTTGATAAATGTTCCCATGTGTTATACAAAAAATATGACCACCTGCAGAACGATATTACTGTACACACCCGCCAGTATATCATCTGCCATCACTCCCCAGCCGCCAGGCAAAGCCTCTGCCCTGCGTATATAGAGCGGTTTTGCGATATCAAAAAAACGGAACAGCACCAATGCCGCCAGTATCCACTGTATGCTGAACGGTACCCATACCAGGCTCACGCACATACCCGCCACTTCATCTATCACAACACGGCTGCTGTCTTTACCCCAATCCTTTTCAACCATATGGGATGACACGACACCCACTATACAAACCGCCACTGTCAGTGCGATCATAATCGTGTCATTGCTATCGACAGGGATCAGCCACAGTACAACACAGGTTACCAGGGCAGCAATGGTTCCGCCGCCTTTGATAAAGCCGATGCCGAAGCAGGAGCTGATCCATTTATGAACTTTCATCATAGTGCTTCTACCAGGTCCTGGTAATAATCCAATCCCAGGTGCGTAATCAGGTCTTCACCCATGATATGCCGCAGCGTATTCTGTAATTTGATCAGTTGTTTGAAAATATCGTGCTCAGGTCTCAGGCCCGGCGCTGTTTGCGGTGATTTGAAGTAGAACGACAGCCACTCCTGTATGCCCCACATGTTCGCACGCTTTGCCAGGTCCATGAACAGGGCAAGATCCAATACGATCGGCGCGGCTAAAATAGAATCGCGGCAAAGGAAATTGATCTTGATCTGCATGGTATAACCCAGCCATCCGAAAATGTCGATATTATCCCAGCTCTCTTTATTGTCGCCATGCGGCGGGTAATAATTGATACGCACTTTATGGTACAGGTCGCCGTACAATTCCGGGTTGATATCTGGCCTGAGTATATCTTCCAGCACACTCAGCTTGGAAACCTCTTTTGTTTTAAAGTTATCGGGATCATCCAGCACAAGGCCATCCCTGTTCCCTAAAATATTGGTGGAGAACCAGCCTCTCACACCCAATGCCCTAGCGCTCAAACCCGGCGCCAGTATGGTTTTCATCAGTGTCTGGCCGGTTTTAAAATCTTTCCCGCCGATAGGTGTACCGGTTTCCCTTGCCAGGTCCAGCAAAGCAGGAATATCGCAGGTGAGGTTGGGAGCGCCGTTTGCAAAAGGAACACCCAGTTTGATGGCCGCATAGGCATAGATCATGCTGGGCGAAATAGCGGGATCATTGTTTTTCAATCCATCTTCAAACGCTTCAATGGTTTCATGCACTTCAGACTGCTCGATGTATTTTTCGGTAGAGCCGCACCATACCAGTACTACCCGGCTGCAATCATTTGCGTCCCTGAAATTCTCGATATCATCCATCACCTGTTTAGCCAGGTCAAATTTGGTGGCGGCCTCTTTTACATTGGTACCATCCAGGTTCTTAATGTACGATTTGTCGAACACCGCTTTCATCGGAACGATCGCTTCTAGCTCCGGCCTGATAGACTGCAGCAGGGAAGGTTCGAGCACTTTGGCATTGATCGCCGCTTCGTATACATTATCCGAATACACATCCCATCCCCCGAAAGCAATATTGTTCAACGCTGCCAACGGAACAAAGTCCTTGATAAGCGGGTAACGGTTTTCCGTGCGCTTACCCAGGCGTATGCTTCCCATCTGCGTTAATGCGCCTATGGGCTGCGAAAGTCCTTTATTCACCGCGATCACTCCCGCGATCATGGTGGTGGCAACGGCGCCGAGACCCGGCAGCAGGATACCTAATTTTCCATCGGCCGGCTGGATACTTTCTTTCATGTTATTTGATTTATTATAAGTTGATATTGTTCCTGTTACTGATCCTTTCGCAATCCATTGATCATAATACCGATGATCGATTCCATCCTCGATTCCAGTTTGCCATAGCGCTCGTTGATAAACATATCCTGCTCCAGCCCGCGCAGCGAACTTACCATAACCGACGGGAGAATGTCCAGCTCTTTACCGATCAGTTTACTGAACTCACCGTTACTCACGCCGTATGCCAGTATATCCTTCAAAAGTTTTACCTCCTGCGTGTGGTACTCGGTATGCAGGTGCTTCATACAGCGCATGGTGTCCTGCGCCTCACGGTTCACGATCTTATATAAGTTAACACGTTTCTGAACGGCTTTTATTTTAGTAAGTGTAAAAGCTTTTAGCTTTTCTTCTGCACTTACCGCTTTTTCAACCGCCTGTTTCACCCGGTTAAACACTTCATCCATCTCTTTCAGTACCACCGCATCAAAAATTTCCTCTTTGCTGCAGAAATAGTAGTACAAAGTGCTTTTACCCTTACCGATGGCTTTGGCAATATCCTCCATGGTGGTCTTTTTCACACCAAACTGCTGGAACAGCTTCTGGGCCTCCCGCAGTATGTCGTCCTTGATTATATCGTCTTTTGCAACTATCATATTTTCGACCAAAATCGTTTTTCGGTCCAAAACTACGTCAAATACGGCTAGGGGATCGCCGTTTATCCAATTATCCTTTTCGGGAAGCGAAATCTTTCATGAGCTCGCAGAAAACCTGCACACTTTCCAGCGGCAGCGCATTGTACATACTCACACGTATACCTCCAACGGTGCGGTATCCCTTTACGCCCACCATACCTTCCTGCTTACATAGATCCAAAAACGGTGCTTCCAGTTGGGGATCGCTGAGAAAAAAAACGGCATTCATCTGGCTGCGGTCTTCTTTGGCTACCAGGGTTTTAAATATAGGGAGACTATCGATCGTACTATATAGTAACGCTGATTTATCCAGGGTCCTTCTCTCCATTTCTGCCAACCCCCCTTCGGACAAGATCCAGCGGAGGGTGAGCATGCTTATATATACGGCAAAAACCGGCGGGGTGTTCATGAGAGATCCCGCTTCGATGTGTTTCTGGTAGTCCATAATAATAGGGATACTCCGTTTGATGGTTCCCAGCACCTCTTTTTTTACCACAACCAGGTTCACCCCTGCCGCACCCATGTTCTTCTGTGCGCCTGCATAGATGAGTGAGAATTTTGAAAAATCAACCGGCCGGCTGAAGATATCGCTGCTCATATCGCCCACCAGTGGCAGGTTCACATCAGGGTATTTGTGCCATTGTGTGCCTTCTACCGTATTATTGGTGGTGATGTGGAGGTATTTGGCATCGGCAGGTATGCTGAGCTCTTTCTGTATATGGGTATGACCGGAAGCAGACGTATCCGCAACCACGTTCACGTTTCCGAAATGCGTGGCCTCTTTGGCGGCTTTCTTGCCCCAGATACCGTTATCGCAATAAGCAGCGGTTTCATTTGCATCGAGCAGGTTCATGGGTACCTGCATGAACTGCGTGGTGGCGCCGCCGTGCAGGAACAGCACTTCGTACGAATCATCCAGCTGCATTAATTTCTTAACCGAGCCAACCGCTTCCTGTAACACATCCTGGAAATAATTTGTGCGGTGACCGATCTCGAGGATCGATAAACCGGTATCATTAAAATTCAGCACAGCGCGGGAAGCCTGGTCCAGCACCGATTGTGGAAGAATAGAGGGGCCGGAATTGAAATTATATACGCTCATGTTGCCTGCTTGAGGGTGCAAAGTAAAATCATTTATCGTTAATGAATAGCGGTTGATTTTTTAAGTGGCGCAGATCGTGACACATAAGACGTGAATCGTAAGGGGAAGCTGTGGTGAGTGGTTTTTTGTGAGGTTGGGGGCTTTTCGCAGGGCCTGGGGCGGATCGTAGGTAGTGATTGGTGAATTGGTAATGTATATTCGAAAGCTAACAATCAGTAGTAAAAATTTCTCATTGTATTGATATTTTTATGAGGCACTCCTGATACAATGTTGGTAGGGTTGGTGAGGAAGATCAGGCCGGTATCTTCTTTTTTAGTGAGGGTGAAATGTGAGATTTTATCTATGTTCCAATGGTGACTGATCTATTCATGTACATCTGTAACACCACCCGACACAGTATATTTCATCGCATCCGATGCGCTGATGTTGGGCGGGAGGATGCGGATCCTATCGCGCGGTACTATATAAGTGATACCTGAGATGGCGTATGAATGCGGCACATAAACCGTTACATGATCGGGCATACCAAATTCGTGTGCATTGGGTTGCGTAATAAAACCAATACGCCATACATCTGCAGAATCCACGTTTACGAGTACGGGTTTATCGAATTTCTTTTTGTTACCGGCAAATGCTTCCAGGAAATCTTTTACGGATGAGTAGATGAACTTGATGCCCGGTGTTCGTTCCAGCAGTGAATCGAACATCGATACCAGCTTCACACCCACAAATAAGGATGATAGCCACCCCACCAATAACACCAGAGCGATCACAACAATAAAACCAAGTCCCGGTATTTTTTGCAGGTTGCCGTTACTGTCTTTGGGAAGATAACTCGGCGCAATAGCATGTACAATATTGGGAAGGATATCATCTACCGAGTTAAACAACCCCAGCACTACCCAGATAGTGATACCGATAGGCGCGAGTACAATGAGCCCCTGGAAAAAGAACTGCAGCAACCTGCGCAGGTATGCCCGGAAATTCAAACGTCGTTCAGCTTTGCCCATGCAGTTATGATAGGATGCAAAGTTACGTAAGAATTCAGCACGGTATAAAAGAAGCGGTTTCCGGTACAATATCTGCTTTCCTCGTACGTCAACCGGAGTTCCAGGGTTACCATTTTCAATACCGGCATCTTAAAACTAACACTGGTAAGCATTTGAGATACATGCGTTTATCCATATTTGCAACCGTTTGGCAAAAAGATATCTAAAAATAAACCATGGAAACTTTGGTTACGAAATAAGTTTCCATAGTTTTGCGGCCGATTTATACACGAATATGGAACCACAGGAAAGAATAGTGAGTAAGGCGCACGAACTGTTTATGCGGTATGGCATACGCAGTGTGAGCATGGACGAGGTGGCCAACCACCTCGGCATGAGTAAAAAAACCATTTACCAGTTTTATGCCGATAAGGATGCGCTGGTAGAGGATGTGATCAACCGGGAGATCGCGGAAAAAGAAGGCACGTGCAGGGAACACCGCGATAAAAGCGATAATGCCATCCATGAAATTTTCATGGCAACGGATATGCTGCTTGAGCTGCTCACGCACATGAACCCGGCACTGATCTTTGACCTTGAAAAATACCACCCTACGGCATTTAAAAAATACAATGAATATAAAAATGCCTTTCTCTATACCCTTATCAAAGAAAACATGGAATGGGGCAAGGAAGAGGGATTGTACCGGGAAGAAATCATGTCGGATATCATGGCAAGGTTCAGGCTGGCCTCGATATTCCTGATCTTTAACCCGGAACATTTTCCGCATTCGAAACACAGCGTTTCGGTGCTGGTAACAGAAATAACAGACAATTTTTTATACGGGCTGGCTTCTGCAAAAGGACAGAAACTGATCCAGAAATACAAGCAACAAAGACTTAAAACCATAACCTTATGAACCAAAAAGGACCACGAAGAATCACATGGTTGTTTTTTGCAACGCTGCTGGCGGCCTCCGTTACTGCGCAAACAACAAAGCATGAGTTCACGATCCAGCAGGCTGTTGAGTATGCACACAGGAACAATGTGCAGGTAAAAAATGCGTTACTGAATATTGAAAGTCAGAAACAAACCAACCGCGAGATCACTGCCCAGGCTTTACCGAACATTACGGGAAGCGGCAACATTACCAAATACATCGATATCCCTACTTCCCTCCTGCCAGGTGAAGTATTCGGCCAGCCCGCCGGTACCTATATCCCTGTGCAGTTCGGTACGAAGTACAATGCGAATGCGAGCCTGCAGTTACAGCAGACACTGTTCGACGGACAGGTATTTATCGGTTTGAAAGCCAGGAGCACTTCGATCGAGTTCCAGACCAAGAACGCGGAAGTGACCGAAGAAGCGATCAAGACCAATATCTACAAGATCTACTACCAGCTGGTGGTGAGTAAAACACAGATAGACCTGCTCGATGCCAATATCGCTCGTCTCGAAAAACTGGAGCATGATGCCACGGAATTGTTCAAGAACGGTTTTGCGGAAAAACTGGATATCGATAAAGTATCGGTTCAGTTGTCCAATCTCCGTACCGAGAAAACAAAAGCCATGAACAGCATCAGCATCGGTTACCTGGGATTGAAAACATTGATGGGCATGCCGGTTAAGGATTCGCTGATCCTCACAGACAAGATAGACGAACAGCAGATCAAAGAAGATTTTTCGAACGATACTTCTTACCAGTACAGCGACCGGAAAGAATACCAGTTGTTATCGCTGAACAAAAAGCTGAATGAGTACAATATCAAGCGTTACCAGCTAAGTTATATCCCAACCTTATCGCTTACCGGTAACTACAGCAAGAATGCGCAACGTAATACGTTCGACCTGTTTGCTGCGGGCGGGCAGTGGTTTACCACTTCTTATATAGGGGTGAATTTATCGGTTCCCATCTTCGACGGTTTTGCGAGAAGCGCGCGGATCAAAAGATCGAGGATAGAGCTGAAACAGACAGAGAACCAGATCGATAACCTGAAACTCACCATCGACAGTGATGTGGAGCAGGCGAAGATCAATTTCAAATCTGCCACCGCTACCATGGATTACCAGAAGAAGAATATGCAGCTGGCTGAAACAGTGTACAACCAGACCAAGAAAAAATTTGAAGCAGGTACCGGTTCCAACACTGAGATCAATGCTGCACAAACAGATCTTGTAACCGCACAAACCAATTACATCAATTCACTGTACAGTGCCATCATTGCGAAAGTGGATTATTTAAAGGCTACCGGAAAATTATAATCAACCAAAACAAAACACTCTAAAACTCAGTATATGCAAAAGATCATAAACGTGCTTTTTATCACAGCCACTCTTACCCTCGCAGCTTGCGGTGGCAATAGCGGTGGAGACGGAACACTGGCTGGTAAAAAAGCCGAACTGGACAAACTGAAAAAAGAACAGGCCACTATCGATGGCAAGATCAAATCGCTCGAGAAAGAAGTGGCCGCACTGGATACTTCTGCGGTGAAGGATGATGTTGCCAAACTGGTAGGTACCATGGCTGTAGTAGCGCAGAACTTTTCGCACTACATCGACCTGCAGGGCCGTGTGGAAGCAGAAGACATTTCCTATATCTCCCCGCGTTTAGGTGGTGGACAGGTTCGCGCGGTATATGTGAAGAGAGGCGACTATGTTAAGAAAGGCCAGTTGCTTTTAAAACTGGATGATGCGATCGTTAAACAACAGGTTGCCGCTTCCAAACAAAGCACTGAAACCATTAAAACACAGTTAACACTGGCAAAAGATGTATACAACAGGAGGAACAACCTGTGGAAACAGGGTATCGGCACAGAGATAGAGCTGATCACCGCAAGAACCAATGTTGAGTCGCTGGAAAAACAACTGGCTGCTGCCAATGAAAACATCAAAGTACAGCAGGAGCAACAAAGCGGCGCCAATGTATACAGCGATGTGGATGGTGTTGCAGACGAAGTGAATGTACGCGTAGGCGAAATGTTCACCGGTTTTGCTGGCAACATGCCGCAGATCAAGATCGTAAACACCAGCAACCTGAAGATCATCACAGATGTTCCGGAAAACTACAGCAGCAAAGTAAAACAGGGCTCTACCCTGGAAGTGAAACTGCCTGATGTGAATAAAACATTTACGACCAGTGTAAATGTGTCTGGCAAAGTGATCGACCCGAACAGCCGTTCATTCCGCGCTGAAGCGAAACTGCCGAATGATCCTGCTATCCGTCCGAACCAGATCGCACAGGTGCGTATCCTCGACTACGCTGCGGCAAGCGCCATCGCCATCCCTGTTAATACAGTGGCTACCGATGAAAAAGGCAAGTACGTATATGTTGCCGTGAGCGAAGCCGGTAAACTGGTTGCACGTAAAAAACAGATCGTTGTAGGCGAATTGTACAATGACCTGATCGAAGTAAAAAGCGGTCTCGCCGCCGGCGATCAGCTGATCAACGATGGCTACCAGAATATTTACGACGGACAGTTGCTGAAGGTTGACAATAAGAAATAAAAACAGCCACCAGCTGTGAGCCTGCGCTGTGCGTTTTTAACCAACAGCAAAAGGCCTAACCAAAGACCAGACTACACTATAAAACAAAATTTATGCATCAATTCATAGAAGGCATAGCCAAAAAATTCAAACAGTTCAAACCAACGAGTTGGGCTGTTGATAATAAAACGGCTGTTTACATCATAACGATATTGATATCGGTGTATGGGCTTACCAAGTTCAACACCCTGCCGAAAGAGCAGTTCCCCGATATCGTGGTGCCTACCATCAGCGTGAGCACGGTTTACTTTGGTACTTCTCCAAAAGACATGGAGAACCTGGTAACCCGTCCCATCGAAAAACAACTGAAAGGGATCAGCGGCGCCAAGGTTAACAAGATCCAGTCTACCTCGCAACAGGATTTCTCCCTCATCATCGTGGAGTTTGATACCGATGTGAAGACAGAAGTTGCAAAACAGAAAGTAAAAGATGCCCTGGATAAGGCGCAGACCGATCTTCCTACCGACCTTACCCAATTACCGAACGTACAGGAATTTGACTTTAGTGAGATGCCGATCATGTACGTAAACGTGAGCGGTGAATTTGACGGGATGACGTTGAAGCGTTACGCCGATAAAATGCAGGACCGCTTCGAAGAAATGACGGAAGTGAACCGTGCGGATATCGTGGGTGCGCCGGAGAGAGAGATCCAGATCAACGTGGATCCGTTTAAAATGCAGGCCGCTAAATTATCGTTCACAGATATCTCCAACGCCATCAGCTATGAGAACCGCGATATCAGCGGAGGTCTTGTAGAAGTGGGTGAAATGAAAAGGACCATCCGTGTAAAGGGCCAGTTCAATACTGCGCTCGATATGCAGAACATCGTGGTAAGGAACCCGAACGGTGCGCCTATTTACCTGCGTGATATAGCGAACATCATCGATACGGTAAAAGAAACAGAGAACTATGCGCGACTGGATGGTAAAAATGTGGTAACCCTTAATATCGTAAAACGCAGTGGTGAGAACCTGATCGAAACGTCTGAGAAAGTGCAGGCCATCATCGCTGATATGAAAGAGAAAAAAGAACTGCCGCCGAATTTGAACGTGGTGATCACGGGTGACCAGAGCGTTCAAACGAAGACCTCTTTCAACGACCTCGTAAACACCATCATTATCGGGTTTATATTGGTACTGATCGTGCTGATGTTCTTTATGGGTGTTACCAATGCCTTCTTCGTGGCATTGAGTGTACCGTTGAGCGTATTTGTGGCATTCATGTTCTTACCGATAGCGGATGGGATCGTAGGAACGCATGTGACGCTGAACTTCATCGTTCTCTTTGCATTGCTGTTCGGATTGGGAATTATCGTGGATGATGCGATCGTGGTAATTGAAAATACACACCGGATATATAACAATGGTAAGGTAAAAGTACAGCGTGCTGCGAAAGAAGCCGCGGGTGAGGTTTTTGTTCCGGTTTTAGTGGGAACATTGACCACGCTGGCGCCTTTCTTCCCGCTATTGCTATGGAAGGGACTGATCGGTAAGTTCATGATCTACCTCCCAACCATGCTGATCCTTACATTGGCGGCATCACTGATCGTTGCCTTTATCATGAACCCTGTTTTCGCCGTAAGCTTTATGCATCCGGAAGGAAGGGAATATGAAGAGAAGAAAAGCCTGATCTTCAAAAAACCATTGTTCTGGACGGTTATCGCATTTGGATTGCTGTTGAACCTGGCCGGATGGCATGGTTTGGGCAACTTCCTGTTAACGATGGCTTTGCTGATGGTGTTGAACCGTTATGTATTGCGCGGCATCATTCACGTGTTCCAGGAAAGGATCCTGCCGGGACTGATGAACCGTTATGAAAAATTACTGATGTGGGTTTTGAAAGGAAAACGCCCTGCACGTTTGATGCTCTGGCTGTTCCTGTTGTTCCCGATCTCGCTGATCATGCTGATCGCACGTAATAACCCAAAACCCTTCTTCCCTAGTGGTGATCCGCATTTTGTATATGTATACCTGAAAATGCCGATCGGTACAAAAACAGCCACAACGGATTCTGTAACCCGTGTGCTGGAAGCACGTGTGCAAAAAATTCTGGCCAAAGAAAAACCAGGTACACCGGGTTCTATCGTAGAGAGTGTGATCACCAACGTAGCGGTAAGTGCCAACAACCCGCGCGATAACAACCGCAGCACACAAAGTAACCTGGGCCGGATACAGGTATCATTCGTTGAATTTGAAAAACGGAATGGTAAATCAACCGCACCTATCATGGAAGAGATCCGCGGACAGATGAAAGGTATCCCGGGTGCCAGTATCGAGGTAGGACAGGAAGATGGCGGTCCGCCAACAGATCCCCCGGTAAACATCGAGATCTCGGGCGACAATTTTGATGAGATCGCAAAAGTTGCTTACAACCTGCAGAACCACCTCGATACGAACCGTATCGCCGGTATCGATGCGCTGAAAATGGATGTGGATATTCAGAACCCTGAGATCACCATCAACATCGATCGCGAAAGAGCATTGCGCGAGGGTATCAGCACAGCACAGATCGGTATGGAAATACGTTCTGCGGTGTTTGGGAAAGAAGCGAGCAAACTCAAAGATGGTGAGGATGAGTACAAGATCCAGATCCGTTACGATATGCTGCAACGCAACAATATCGCCGACCTGATGAACATGCGTTTAACCTTCCGCGATATGAGCACCATGGGTATCAAACAGGTTCCGCTGAATGCAGTGGCCACTGTTGACTATACCAATACCTCGGGTGGTATCAAACGTAAAAATGTAAAACGCACCATACAGTTGCAATCCGATGTAACGGACCCTTCATTGGTAGGACCTGTAAATGCAGCGCTTGCCGATAAGATCGCAGAGTTCAAAAACAAAACAAAGATCCCTGCCGATGTTACCATCAAACAAACCGGTGAGAGCGAGCAGCAGGCAGAAACAATGAGCTTCCTCGGAACCTCGCTGATGACAGCTTTACTGATCATCTTCTTACTGCTGGTATTGCAGTTCAATAGCTTGAGTAAACCTTTCATCGTATTAACGGAGATCTTCTTCTCCATCATCGGTGTATTCATCGGTTATGCGTTAACGGGTATGTCGATGGCGATGATCATGGTGGGTGTGGGTATCATTGGCCTGGCCGGTATCGTGATCAAAAACGGTATCCTGTTAATTGAGTTCACGGATGAGTTGCGTGGAAGAGGTTATAAAACAAGGGAAGCAGCGATTGAAGCGGGTAAGATCCGTATCATACCGGTAATGCTTACTGCGCTGGCAACCATGCTCGGTTTGTTCCCGCTGGCGGTTGGTTTCAATATCAACTTCGTATCGTTGTTCCAAACAGGTAACCCGCATATTTTCTTTGGTGGCGACAGCGTTGTATTCTGGGGACCATTGAGCTGGACGATCATCTTCGGTTTGATCTTCGCGTTCTTCTTAACACTGGTAATGGTACCAAGTATGTACCTGATCAGTGAAAGATTAAGACGGCCGATGGAGAAATTCTACGGAACCAAATACATCGCCCTCTTAGGTTTCCTCGGACCATTCTTCTTCATCACCGTAGGAATCATGTACTTGGTGCGTATGATACAGGGTAAGAAAGTGTGGATGGGTAAGATGAAAGAAGCGCCCCGAAGAGCGTAATACAATTTGAGTTTTGAAAATGTAGTAGCCCTGGAAATATTCCGGGGCTACTTTTTTTTGTGGGCGGCCACAGAATACACAGATTAGCACAGAAAACTACCAGGTAATAATACTCTACTTTTTCTGTGCTAATCTGTGTATTCTGTGGCTAAAAACTTATACCATGGCAACCTATTCCACAAACAACTATCCCCTGCAAAAAGAAACAGAACTTATCATCGGCATTGCCTATGAAATTCACCGGGTACTTGGCAAAGGCTTTCTCGAAATAGTTTACAAAGACGCCCTGGAACACGAACTGAACGAGAAAGGAATAGTGTATGCCCGTGAAAAAGAATTTCCGATCCACTATAAAAACCGGATTCTTCCGCATAAATTTTACGCTGACTTTGTTGTTCTAAACGCTATCATCCTCGAGGTAAAATCCCAGGAAGGAATTGCCGACAAGCAGGTTGCACAGACCATTAACTATCTAAAAGTTTCAGGTTGTAAAGTGGGACTGATCATCAATTTTGGCGAAATTTCGTTGAAACTTAAACGATTGGTACTGTAATATTTCCACCTTGTATTCTACTAATCTTTCAATAATTTTAATAAAACAACTCCTCATGCCACAGAACCACGAAATAGACTACCGCATCTTCGGTGAAGAAATGCAATACGTAGAAGTAGAGCTCGATCCCAATGAAACCGCCATCGCAGAACCGGGTGCGTTTATGATGATGGACGACGGCATCACCATGGAAACCTTGTTTGGAGATGGAAGCCAGCAGCGCCAGGGTGGACTTCTCGGAAAACTGATCAATGCGGGTAAAAGGGTGTTGGTGGGTGAGAGTTTGTTCATGACAGCCTTTACCAATATAGATACCGGCAAACGCCACGTGAGTTTTGCATCGCCTTACCCTGGTAAGATCATACCTATTGACCTGCAGCAACTGGGTTATAAAGTCATCTGCCAGAAAGATGCTTTTTTGTGTGCGGCCAAAGGCGTTAGTGTAGGCATCGAGTTCCAGCGCAGGCTGGGCACAGGGCTGTTTGGTGGTGAGGGTTTTATTATGGAAAAACTGGAAGGCGATGGTATGGCTTTCCTGCATGCCTGCGGACATGTGCTGAAAAAAGAGCTCCGTGCAGGAGAAACATTGAAGATTGATACAGGCTGTATCGTGGGCTTTACCTCTACCGTTGATTATGATATCCAGTTCGTAGGCGGTATCAAGAACACCATTTTTGGTGGAGAGGGTCTGTTCTTTGCCTCGCTGCGCGGTCCCGGTACCGTGTGGATACAAACATTACCCATCAGCCGCCTGGCGGGCCGCATCCTCCAGTATGCCACTACTTCAAGAAGAGAAGAAGGCAGTATCCTGGGCGGTATCGGTAATATGCTGGATGGGGATGGATGGAGATAGGAATGAAGTGATTGATCGTTTCTTTGAATATGATTATTTTAGGGTATGAAAAATACAGCTGCAAGATCCGTCCTGTTTTTGTACATCCTGTTCCATTCCTTTTCCTCGGGTGCACAAACCTGGCAGGACACAACCGCGCTGATCGATAAGATTTTCAGCAGGTACGCCGATGCCAATCCCGGTGCGCAATTGGCCATCAGCCGTAATGGACAGATCATATACTCTGCTGCGCGTGGCATGGCAGACCTGGAGCACAATGCATCCATCAACAAAACAACAAAGATCGAAGCAGGTTCTGTATCGAAACAGTTTACAGCTGCCTGTGTCCTTTTGCTGGAACAGCAGGGCAAACTTTCATTGTCGGATGATATCCGCAAGTATGTGCCGGAAGTACGGGACTACGGTTATACCATTACGCTTCGCCACCTGATGAACCATGTAAGCGGTATCAAAGACTGGGGCAGCATTGCCGATCTGGCCGGTTGGCCAAGAGGTGATAAAGCCTATGCGAACAGCGATGCCCTGCACATTATTTCCCTGCAAAAAACATTGAACAATAAACCCAACGATGAATATATCTATAGCAACTCGGGTTATAATTTACTCGCCATCATTATCCAGCGTGTAAGCGGGTTGAGTCTTGCATCTTTCTCAAAGAAAAACATTTTTGAGCCGGCAGGTATGAAGAATACGGAGTGGCGCGATAATTACCAGCGGGTGGTTCCAAACCGAGCCATCGCCTATAATAAATCCGGATCGCAGTACTACACCAATATGCCCAATGAAAATGTGTATGGGAACGGGGGACTTCTTACCACTGCAGAGGACCTGTTGATATGGAATGACTATTATCTCAGCGGTAAATTAGGATCTCCTTCTATTCTTCCTATGCAACTGGCCACTACCCCTTTCAACAACGGCAAAAGAAATACATATGCTGCGGGACTGATGGTTGACTCATTGAACGGGTGGCCATCCATCACACACAGCGGCGCTACGGCCGGGTACCGCGCCAACCTGGATTATTTCAGGCAGCAACAGTTATCCATCGCCTGGATCAGCAATACATCTCAAACCGATATGAGTGATATACCGGCTGCTGTCCGTAACCTGCTGGTAAAAAACAACCGCGCACCGGTTCGTGCATCTGTGGGCAATATGGCCATAGATATTGCAGGATTTACGCCTTACCTGGGCATGTACCGCGAAGAGAAAACAGGTGCTGCCTTAAAAGTATATACGGAAGATAAAACACTGTACATCCAGTCTAAAATAAAACTGACCCCGCTCACCACGCATTCAGCATTCTACGCCCGCACAAGGGTTGAATTCAACGGAACGAAAGTTTTGTCCATTACGGGATCGGATACGATTGTATACACCGCTGTTCCTGCACCCGACCTATCAGATCCGCAACGCTACACGGGCACATACATTTCGGAGGAAACCGAATCAACAATGAGGGTGATGAACCAGAACGGCAAACTGTTTATGGAGCAACGTGTGGGAGATTTTACTGAACTCATACCCATATATAAAAACGGGTTCTCTTACCCGGGTGGCCAGCTCTATTTTGAAATGGACCAGGCGGGAAAACCTGCCAGGCTATTCATGAATGTAGCACGTGCGCGCAAGGTGGAATTTGTAAAACAGTGAGGTTAACGTGAATGGTCAATCACGCATGCTATTTCATACCGGTTAATTTTTCTACTGCTTTGGCAAGCGTTTCTTCTTTTTTTGCGAAGCAGAAACGCAGCACTTTATTGTCCTGCCCGTGTTTATAGAAAGCCGACATAGGAATGGTTGCAATACCATATTCCTTTGTTAACCTGGTCGCCAGTTCCTTATCGGATTCGTTCGAAAAACCGGCGTAGCTGTAACACTCGAAATAACTTCCATGCGATGGGATGCAGGTAAACGGTGTAGCACGCATCAGCTCACGGAAATAATCTCTTTTTTGCTGGAGAAACCCGGGCAGGCCCAGGTAGGCGTCTTCATTTGAAATATATGCTGCAATGGCCACCTGTTTGGGTGTATCGCAGGAGAAGCAATTGAACTGGTGAACTTTCCTGAACTCTTTCATCAATGCAGGTGATGAGATGCAGTATCCCAGTTTCCAACCGGTGCAATGATAGGTTTTACCAAATGAAAAACAAACAAAGCTGCGTTCCATCAGGTCGGGATACCGCAGCATGCTCTGGTGCGGAATACCATCGAATATCAGGTGTTCGTATACCTCATCACTGAGTATAAGGATATTGGTATCTTTCACAATATCACGTAGCTGTTCAATATCATCCTCACGCAAAACGCTTCCTGTAGGATTGTGTGGCGTATTGATCATGATCATTCTTGTCCTGGCAGTTAGTTTTGCCCTTACTTCATCCCATGGGATGGAGTAGTCGGGATACTGCAATGCGATCAATACCGGCGTGGCTCCATTGATCTCTATGTTAGGGATATAACTATCGTAGGCGGGCTCAAAAACGATCACTTCATCGCCCGGTCGTAGAACAGTGGTGAGTGATGTATAGATCGCATAGGTTCCGCCCGGTGTAATAGTGATCTGTGTTTCGGGATCGAGGTCCGATCCGTATAATTTCTTCGCTTTCCCGCACAATCTTTCACGCAGCAACGGGTACCCGTTCATATGAGTGTACTGGTTGTAATTGCTTTTCATCGCCTCATCCACCAGGGATGTCAATTCATGACTCATCGGAAAATCGGGGAAACCCTGTCCAAGGTTAACCGCATTGTGTTCAACAGCCAGCTGGCTCATTACGGTAAAGATCGTAGTACCAACATCGGGTAACTTCGAAACAAGGGGGGCAGTGTATTGTGACATGTGCTGTGTTGAGGAATTAAAAACCGGTACCAGTTTTATTTAAGCAACTTGCTAATATAAACCAATCTTCCATCCGCCGCCATTCCTTCCACCACCACCTGTAATGATTGACTGATATCATTATTGTAAAACGAAAACCTGAGTTTTTTGCTGGCAGCGTTCATTTGCAGTTCAGGCGCCCAGTAAATGGTTGTACGGATATCGGCATTTGAAAAATTCTTTCCTGTTTCTGAATAGTCTGGCGAGTAAAATTCCTTTACCGCTGTATACCCCGGCACCTTTACGTGATCCAGTCCTTTCAATACTTCTTTGCTGTCTGCACCCTTCTTGGTATACACCGCTATCACACCACCTCCTCCATTGCTTTCCGCACCGGCGAACGAACCGGTAAAGGTTTTTACATAAGCGATCTCTACCATCTTCAGTTCCAGCATATCGGTTGAGTCGGCCGGTATTTCATCGATAAAGAAACTTACCGGTAAGGGTTTAAACCCTGCCGGCCTGGCCGCACCGCCGCGGGGAACTCGTGTTCTTATGTATTCGAAAATATTGGGATAGGCCCGTACATTTCCATCATCCACCAGGTTAAGGCCCTGGCCATTGGCTCCCTGGAACAATCCCGTTGTGTACTGTTCATCTATTTCCTGGAGCCTTGTTTTTACTTTGCTGGTTACTACCACTTCCTGCAACGTGGTTTGCTTCAGCAATTCTTCTATCATCCTTTGTTTCTCTTCCAGCATTTTCACCTGCGCAAGTCCTGCCGTATCTGAGAGATAACCCATCAGGGGCAGGTATTTTTTACCCGGATCGAATGACAAAAGCGAACTGCCGATATGTACATTGCTGCTCGAGGGAATACTCTTGTTGTTGAGTTTGTAATACACTTTTGTTGTATCATACAATACAAGGTCGTCTTCCCTGAAACTGCCATCAGCACGCAACGGTGTTGCGATGATCTGTGTTGAATTGTCTTTACCGTGTAAAATGAGGTTAACGGTATTGTCTTTTTTCTGCCTGTCGCTCAATTTATCTATCCTGCCCACCAGTGCATAATAATTGCTGTCTGGCGTATACCGAAGACTGGGCGTTTTCCCGGCCAGCACATCTTCCCAGGCAAACCTACGCCATCCGTTGGTCATCATTACAAGATCCAGTTGCCGGGCAACACTGTCTTCCGCCGAAGCAAAATAGTAGGCAGGATTATACACGGCGCCCCTGATCTCGGATGAAAGCAGCAACTGCGAAACAATGGTTTGTGAAGAGTCGTACAGCATTTCGCCGGAAGTAACGGCAACCGATAAGGAACTTTCCAGCACAGTGGGATCCGAAGCTTGGAATTCACGTGACTTGAAGTCGCGGC
>JADMIO011367115.1_pt1 | contig 37211 bp, 31 predicted proteins | sample 8958161 | NCBI WGS metagenome assembly JADMIO01 (sample SAMN16585339, study PRJNA669376) | soil metagenome | isolation source: Crop rotation soil | place: USA: Cullars Rotation, Alabama | collected 2011
GCCGCGACTTCAAGTCACGTGAATTCCAAGCTTCGGATCCCACTGTGCTGGAAAGAGTCCTCCAATAGGATTGAACGTCCGATTCGGTGAGGGAACGGCTCATACAGCGTAGCGCGCCGAACGTCGGACCGCCAACGACGGAAACCCGTCCGCCACCGTTGACGGCCGTGTCGCGGCGGATCGCCCACGCCCCCCAATGAAGAAACCGAATGCAGGGGACCATGCGGAAGGCTGCGGTCTTGCCACCCCCGGGTGCTTGCCCGCCCCGATCGATCGATGGATCACGAGCCCCATACGGCTGATCGCCTGGCAAGAGACCGTCGGGCGGCACGGGCGGCGGCGGGCGTTCAGTGGGAGTCGGGATCGGGTGCGGGCGCGAGCTCGTGGCGCTGGTGCAGGTTGTGCATCATGTGGAGGTTGCCGCGGACGGGGTCGGCGGTGCACGCGACGGCCAGGGCCCAGGCGGCGCAGACGATCCAGCCGAGGAGCCCGAAGCTGAATACGATCGTTGCCAGGCTGATGAGGAAGAGGATGCCGCAACACGCGGCCTGAATGATCCTGCCGCACAGAAGGATCGCCAGCGGCGGGATGACGATGGCGAGTACGAATTTCATCCCCATTTCGTACCCCGCGCCAAAGCCACACCGCAAGGGGAGAATTTCACGGGTTCGGCGGGCCAAGCGAAGTCTACAGCGGGCGTTTACGGCGCGTCGGGATTCGGCACCGGTGCCGGCGTGCGAATCCGGTTGCGGCCGGTGCCCGGCATCCCGAAGATGGTCCCAGGTGGAGAGCCATTTAGGGGTCCGCGGGGTGCAGAAGATTCTCACGATGAAGGGCAAAAAGCGCACGACGGAACAGGTCATCGCCGAGCGGCGCGAGGCGGAGGCGGAGCTTAATGGCGGCGGCACGATCGTGCCGATCCCGACCTACTAAACCTTGCCAGGGCAGGCATTCAATTGCCGCCTTAAAGGGGATCGGAGTCGACGGCTGGAGAGCCGTTCGGAAGCGCTCGCGAATGTTACAGAGCGAAGGCAATGGTGGCCGGCATGAATTTGAGGCGTCCATGTCGTACATAAAATGATAGAGCCCTCCCCGCACCACAAGTCTCCCGGCTCGTCATAGGGGGCAGCCTGAATTCTCTATCAGTACGTCAGGCGCACGCCTTCCAAATCACACTGGTCAATTTCCTTAATGCCGAGTACTACCTTTTGGATCGCCTCGGCCATCGAGCGCACCACCGTTCGTATATAGACAAATCGACCGTCCAATATGTCTACGACAAACGCCGAATTGGAAAGGACTCTTGGCACATCGACCGGCTCAACGTTCTCGCCAAGTGTTCCGTGGGCCCCCACAAAGAACCAACCTCGTGTTATCACCGATCCTTCGAGCACGGACTGCAACTCCGCATGGGCGACAATCCGTCCTCCCTTTGCAAGTCGTCGAATGCCCTCGACGTTGTCGGAAACGGCATGCAATCCCGCAACTGCGACCTGCCGAAGAAATGCTGCAGGCAAATCCATCCTCAACAAATCGAACAGGACGGCGTCCACTCCGGATTCCGGGTTGTAAACGACGAACTGAAAGACGGGCGTTTTCATCAACTTATTTCACGTTGTCGTCCATAGGACCGGCCCCGTGAAATCGGCACGCGCCCGGCGCCGGGCGGGCGGCGCTCAGGGGCTCGGTATGAAGGTGCTGCCACCGTTCACGTCGAGCTTCTGGTCGAGCAGCGATCCGAAGAGCGTCGATCCGCCGGTCAAGGTCACCTTGCCCAGCGACGCGTCGAGTTGGGCATAGAGGATGGACTTACCGCTCAGCGTGACGTTTGCCTTGCCGATAAGGTGGATGTTGAGGTCGGCGGCGAGGCCTGAGGCGGTGAGGAGCTGCGATCCGCCGCTGATGTCGAGCTTCCCGGTCACGTAGATCGTTACTGGTCCGGTGACGGTGAGCGTGGTGCCGCCGGAGAGGGTCAGATCATCGACGACGTAGGTGCCGGCGGGCAACGTCGCCGGCTGGCGCTTCTGCTGCACCTTGAGGTCGCCGTCCTTATCGATCAGCGGCGTGTTCTGCAGAACGGGCAGGTTCTTGGGCTGGCCGTCAGCGGGGCCGGCGCTCCACGGGTTGAAGAGAACGGTGACGTCGGTGGCGACGATCGCGTCGCCGGTTCCGGGGCCTATGCCGGATGGGCCGGAGGGGCTGCCCCAGAAGTTTTTCCGCGCGTCGAGGATCCCGGAGTAGTCCCCCGGGGCAACGACCAGGCCGCCCGCGGGATTGCCGGCGATATTGTTGCCGGTCATCACAAAACCGGAATTGGGAAGGCCGTTAATCTTGGAGTCGATCCGGACGGCGGCGGCAGGATTTGAAACGATTGTGTTGCCGACGATCGAGACGTCGTTGACCCCGCCTTCGGCGCGAATGGCGGCGCTGTTGATGTCCACGCTGCCGGCAATGTAGTTGCCGGAGATGAATGCGCCGCTGAGGCTGGACATGAGCACGCCTTTTCCGTTTCCGACCATGACGTTATTCGTGATCTGGATGTTGGACTGCGGCGCGAGCTGCGCTTCGAGCCCGATGGCAGCCTCGGCGTTTCCCGCGGAGGTGTTGCCGACGTTTCCAATGAAGAGGTTGCCGTCGATCAGGACGTTGGTGAGCGATCCGCCCGAGACCCCGCCGTCGGTGTAGATTCCGCGCCCGTAGTTGGCCCCAACGTTGTTGTTATACGCAAAAACGTTGTGTCGGATAATCGCGGCGTCCGAGTTGCTGGAGTTGGCCAGGTAGAGGCCGACGGCGTTCTGCTGGATGACGTTGTTGACGATGTGCGCGCCGGCCATGGAAGGCGCGATGACGATGCCGGCGCCATCAACGCTGCTGCTCTGGCCCTGGACGGTGAAACCGTCGATGGTTACGTCGTTGGCGGTGATGACAAACGCACTCGACCGGGCGCTTCCGATGGGCCGGCCGTCCACGATGGAGAGCCCGCCACTGGCGCCGCGGAGCGTCAGCGACTTGTTTACGGTCACCAGCTCGTCGTAGGTGCCGGCGTCCACCTGGATGGTCCCTCCCACCGGTGCGGCATCAACCGCCGACTGAATGGTTGGATAAATAATCGGCAGCCCCGTTACGTGCGCTGCCAGCAACTGGCGGGCCTCCAGCCTCTCGGCCAAACCACGCGATGTGATCCTGGAGCGCAGAGCAGATCGAGAAAGCACTTTCGGCATATTTCTCCCTTGTGACGGCCGAGCCCTACGCGCGGGCCACGAGCGCCCTTACTTTCGGACGGTTAGTTGAACAGATGTGCGGGGGAACCCCAACGAAACCGACCGACGAGTATAGCCCTGCTACTGGTTCCTGCGAAATTGAATTCGGTTTGGGATTCCCGTTGCGCGTGCTGGCGAGTGTGCAAGAGGGAGAAACTCCGATTGGGCAATTCACCATTTGGCGCCAATCCAGCCTGGAACCGCGGCCCACCGCGGACGGGTTGAGGGGCGACGGATCAGACGCCGAATGCGGCGGAGAGGGAAATCGTCCGGAGATTTCTGCGCTTTGGGGTTGGATGGGAGCGGGGCAGGCCGTGGCGTCGGCGGAGGCGGGCGAGGCGACGGCTGACGGTGGCGGGGCTGACGCCAAGCCGGCGGGCGATTCGGCGGAGTGTCCAGCGGCACTCGTAGCGGAGTCGCAGGAGGCGGCGGTCGGCATCGGAATCCATCACGAGCGGCAGATTGATATCCCTCTACTATATGGACGGTTTTTGCATTTTTTCGATTAAGTTCATTTTTATCAGGCACTTACAATTGTGTAGCACTTTTTGGATTTTGTCGTCGGGCCGTCGCCATGCGCTCCGTACCCCGATGCGACACCGGATGCGACACGCGCTTGCGGCCTATATTTTACCTATATTAACTCGATGGTAAGCCTAATTGCGATAGGCACTAGCATCGAATCAACATATATAGATGCGACATGATGCAGCGCAATGCAACACTTTTGGGCCCATTTCGGGAGATGTCGCAGGGGGAGGAGCCAGGAGTCGAGAGCCAGTAGCCGGGGTGGAAACGCCGGGCCTTACTGCCTCTTCACTGACTACTCCTCGCTCCTGGCTTCTGACTCCTGGCTCCTCCCCCACCCTCACACTACCGGATACTGCCACGGGCCGCGGTATTCGCGGGCGAGCATGGCGTTGGCCTGGGGGTCGCCGACGATTTGTTCTTTGGCGGCGTCCCAGGTGACGCTTCGGCCGGCTCGCCAGGAGAGCATGCCGAGGAGGGCCATGGCGGTGGCGCGATGGCCGAGCTCGATGTCGGCGACGGGGCGCTTGTTCTCGTCGATCGCGGCGAGGAAGTCGGCCCAGAGGAGCTTGATGTTGTGGCCGTCGGGTTGCTGGAGCTGGGAGTTCTCGTGGACGGTCTTGGTGCCCTGCGAGGGGTAGAAGGTCCAGCCGTCCTGCCAGCCGACGTGGAGGGTTCCCTTGGTGCCGTAGAAGTAGACGCCGAGGCGGGCCTTTTCGGTGGCGTTGCCGCCGAACTGGCGGTTTTCCCAGGTGCAGGTGAACTTCTCAAAGTCGTAGAGGACGATCTGGTGATCGGGGGCATCGGTGGTCATGCGCTTGCCGTCGTTGATCGCCGGCCCCTTGATCTGCCGGCCGGCGGAGCTGAAGACGCTCTTGGGCCAGGTGGCGCCGGTGAACCACTGGACCTGGTCGAGCCAGTGAACGCCCCAGTCGCCGAGCTGGCCGTTGGCGTAGTCGAGGAAGTTGCGCCAGCCGCCGGGGTGCATGCGGCCGTTGAAGGGGCGGAGCGGGCCGGGCCCGCACCACATGTCCCAGTCGAGGGCATCGGGGGCCTTGGAGTTGTTGGTGGCGCGCTCGGCGCCGCCCCCGCCGCCCAGCACGAAGCACCGGACCATTGCCACCTCGCCGACGTTGCCCTCCTGGAAGAACTTGTGGGCGCTGACGTGGTGGGGCCCGATGCGCCGATGGAGGCCGACCTGGCAGACCTTGCCGGTATCGCGCGCGGCCTTCACGACGGCGCGGCTCTCGTTGACGGTGTGGCCGGTGGGCTTCTCGACGTACACGTGCGCGCCGGCCTTGAGGGCGGCGATGCTCTGGAGGGCGTGCCAGTGGTCGGGGGTGGCGATGATGGCGATGTCGGGCTTGTCCTTCTCGAGGAGCTCGCGGAAGTCCTTGTAGGTCTTGGGGGAGGAGCCGGTGAGGTCGTTGACCTGGTCCTGGGCCTGATCGAGGACGCGGCCGTCCACGTCGCAGAGGGAGGTGACGTCGCAGCGCTTGGAGGCGATGGCCTCGCGGAGGATGTTCTTGCCCCACCAGCCGGACCCGATGAGGGCGGTCTTGAAGCGCGTCTGCCTGGTTTGCTGGGCGTTGAGGACAAAGGGCGTGGACAGCAGCGCCCCCGCAGCCGCGGCGGACTGGAGGAAATGGCGTCGGGTGGAGGTCATCGAGGTTCTCCCATGTGTCATTCGCTTGTTTCGCTCGCGCGCGTGAGCCCGGGGTGCGCGCGCGCGCGGGGCGGATCGGCCATGCATTCTACTTTTTACGAACGTCGAGGCATACGGCGTCGCCCTGGGCGTTACGGACGTAAATCCTCCCGTTGGCCAGGACGGCGGGCGACCAGGTTTTGCCGGTCAGGACCTGCGCCTGGGTGGTCGGCTTGAAGCCTTCGGGGGAAACGGGGGCGATCAGGAGCTTGCCCTTTTCGGTCATCGCGATGAGCTTGTTGTCGGCGACGACGACGCCGCCGGTGCCGACGTCGGGGAATTCCCATAGCTGCTTGCCGGTCTCGAAATCGACGCAGACGAGTGGCCCGCCCTCGGAGGCCTGGCCGCTGTCGCCATACACGTAATGGCCGACGAGCACGGCGGGACTGATGTGGGTGCCGAACTCGCGGTTTTTCCAGACGACGGCGGGCTCGGCGGCGCCCATCTTGAGCAGCTCGGATCCCTTGCCGTAGCCGGCACTGATCATGACCTTGTCGCCGAGCACGAGGGGATCGGCGACGTTGATGCCGCCCTGGGTGAGCCATCGAACGCGCCAGAGCTCTTTTCCCGAATCGAGGTTGAAGGCCAGGTAGCTGGCGCCGGAGCCGATGATGGCGATGTCCTGGCCGTTGAACTCGACGGGCCGGGGGGTGGAGTAGCCGGCGTCTTTCTTGCCGGACTTCCAGAGGACCTTGCCGGTGGATTTATCGAGGGCGACGCCGGCCTCGCAGATGTTGAGGACGATCGTGTTCTTGTAGATGAGCGGGGAACCGCCGAAGCCCCAGTCGGGGGTGTTGCAGCCGGTTTCCTTGGGGACGTTGGTGGACCAGACGACCTTGCCGCTGGCGGCGTCGAAGCAGAAGACCTCGCCCCAGCGGCTGTTGAAGTACACGCGGCCATTCTCATAGGCGGCAGTGGCGGATGGGCCGCCTTCGAAATACTTGTCGCCCAGCTCGGAGGGGTAGGCGTGTTTCCAGAGTTCCTTGCCGGTTTCGGCGTCGAAGCAATAGAAGGTGTCGGTGCCATCGGCGTTGCCGGCGGTGTAGGCGTGGCCTGCGGCGACGCAGAATCCTGAAAAGCCGATGCCGACGTTGGCCTTCCAGGCGGCGGGCGGGCCCGATGCGGGCCAGGCGTCCTGCCAGCCGGTTTCGGCGGAGATGCCGTCGTGGGTGGGCCCGCGCCAGTTGGGCCAGTCGGCGGCCGGGGCTGGCGGCGTCGCCGAAAGCAGGAACGCCCCCAGGATGACCCCTGTCAGGCAATGCCAAACACGTCGGTGCCGCTCGCGTCCGGTCCTCAACAAACTCGTCCTCCTGAAGCTCGTGTTACAACTTCTACACCCGCCCGCCGCGTTTGTGGTGTTGGAGAACGTGGCGGGGCCGGGGCTCGATTCTGCCCGGCATTGCGGGCGTGCCGGCAGCCGAATTGAGGGGTCCGGCAAGCCCGGAGGCGGCGCGGGTGCTATACTCGTCGGTCGCGAATCCCCCCGCCAAGTTCATATCGACTATCGTTGAAATGGTCGGCTTGACGCGAAGCGCGCACTGTGAAACAGGAGTCCGCCCATGCGCGGCATGCATTATTCCCGAGCTTCCAGGCGATCCGAAGACGCGCCGATGGACCCGCACGTGGCCGAGGCGCTGGCGATCCACGCGTCGAAGCGGCCGGCCAAATCGCCGCCGAAGGTGATGCCGGTTACGCCGACGTTGCCGAAGGTGGTGCGCGGGCGCAAGCGACGCCGGACGGTTTGAGGCGGGGGGCGAGGCGGCGCGGCCTGGGGGCGCGCGCGGCGTCGCGACCTACTTCTTTTTTGGCTTGCCGGACGCGGGGGGCGCGGCGTTGGCGGGCGGGTTTTCCCTGGCCTTCTGCTTTTCCACCCATGCCGAGTAGTTGCCGTCGAAATCCACGACGGCATCGGGGAGGAGCACCCACAGCCGCCCCACCACCTGGTTGAGGAAGTAGCGGTCGTGGCTGACGCAGAGGATCGTTCCCTCGAATTCCGACAGGGCGCCTTCCAGGGCCTCGCGGGAGGCGATGTCGAGGTGGTTGGTGGGCTCGTCGAGGACCAGGACGTTGGGCTTGTCCATTAAGAGCTGGGCGATGCGGACGCGTGCCTTTTCGCCGCCGCTGAGGACCTCGATGTGCTTGAGGGTGTCGTCGGCGGTGAAGAGCATCAGGCCGAGGACTTCGCGGGCCTGCTTGTCGGTGGCGGTGCGGCCGTCCTGGATGGCCTCGATGAGCGAGTGGTGGGGCTTGAGCATGTCGAGGCGCTGGTCGTAGTAGCCGATCTTGAGGTTCGCGCCCCACTTGACGACGCCTTCCACGCCTTCGTCGCCCATGAGGCCCTTGAGCATGGTGGTTTTGCCCGAGCCGTTGGGGCCGATGATGCCGACGCGCTCGCCGCGTGCGATTTCGGCGGAGAAGTCGTTCCAGAGGCGCTTGTCGCCGTAGGCCTTGCCGATCTCGCGGAGCTGGAGGACGCGGTCGCCGGCCCGCTGGCTGGTGTTGAGCGAGAGGTTGATCTTCTGCTGGACGGCGACGGGCCGGATGACGTCGTCGCTCTTGAGCAGGCGATCGAGGCGGGCCTCGCGCCCCTTGGCCTCCTTGCTGCGCTGGCCGGCCCGGAAGCGGCGGATGAATTCCTGCTGTTTCTCGATGTCCTTGCGCTGGAGCTCGTAGGCGCGCTGCTGGGTGAGCTCGTGGAGCTCGCGCTGCTCCATGTAGGCGGAGTAGTTGCCGGGATAGCTGTCGATCTGCGCGCGGTTGAGCCAGATGATGCGGGTGACCAGGCGATCGAGCAGGAAGCGGTCGTGGGAGATGACGACGACGGAGCCGGTGAAGGTGGCGAGGTATTGCTCGAGCCACTCGATGGCGGCGAGGTCCAGGTGATTGGTGGGCTCGTCGAGGAGGAGCAGGTCGGGCTCGGAGAGGAGGAGCTTGGCCAGCGCGAGGCGCGAGCGCTGCCCGCCGGACAGGACGGCGACCTTTTGTTCCCAGAGCTCGCGGCCGAGTCCGACGCCCAGGAGGGTGGCCTCCATCTTGTGCTGCCAGGAGTATCCGCCGGCCAGGTCGAATTCGTGCTGGACGTCGGTGTAGCGGGCGAGGACTTTTTCGAGCTCGTCGCCGGTGGCCTCGGCCATGCGGTGTTCGAGGTCGCGCATATCGTGGGAAAGCTGGTGCAGCTCGGCGAAGCCCAGCTCGGCCTCGTCGATGACGGTGTTTTCCAGGTCGAACGTGGGGTTTTGAACGAGATAGCCGACCTTCGTCTTCTTGCCGACGGCGACGGTGCCGGCGTCGGGCTGGACTTCGCCGGCCAGCATCTTGAAGAGGGTGGATTTGCCCGAGCCGTTGGCGCCGATGAAGCCGACGCGCTCCTGCTCGAAGATGGCGACGGAGAGATTCTCGAAGACGACTTTTTTGCCGAAGTGCTTTTCGACGTTGGTGAGGGAGGCGATGGCCATCGGGATCCGTAAAACGGGGTTACTGCGCGACGCCGCCCCGGTGAGCGGGAGGGGAGGGTTTTCGGGGAAGAGGTGCCGCGCGTCAACCCGTGGAGCGGGGTTTGTAAGTGGCGGTTGATCGATGATTGATGGCCCGGAGCGCGGGGGGGACGGAGACGACCGGGGGGAAGGGAACGCAGCAGCAGACGCGGGGGAATGTTGCTGGCGCCGTGATTTATGGCGGGCCAGCTTCACGCTCGGGGTACCGAGCGGCGCTGTTCCCGGTGGTGTTTTCGCTGCCTTGGCTGGTGGGAGTCATGTTTAAGGGATCGCTGCGCGATGCGGTGAACAATGACCGGCGCGGTCGTGGGCGGGATTGGGGATGCCCTTTCGGTGGCCGCTGCGCTCTGCCCTGCTTCGCGGGCGCAACGGCCACGCCACGGGCGGGAAAGATGCTCGATGATATCGAAGGTGTTGGTTTGCCCGCGTCATATCCGTTGCTTCCGCTGCGCGACGGGCTGCGCTTCGCTCGCGTGATCTGGTGATTGTCGTTCGTCTCGCACCCTCTTCTGGCGAAGGGTGCGGGGCGAACTTCATGTTGGGGGGCAGTCGGGCCGGGGGCGTTACTCGAGACGGATCTTGTTTGGGCGGAGCGCCGTGCTCCCCCGGGGGCGTCCTGCTCGGTTGGTGATCACCGCATCACGGAGTTCCCCTTCGGCCCTGCGGCTGGATCAGGGCCGGAGGGAAACGCCAGATACAGAGGAATCGAGGGAGCGGCGGCCGTCAGCGCAGCGGGAGCGACGGGCAAGACGGGGGCGAAGTGAGGGGGCGTTCATCCGTACATCGTGCGTTCGGCCCGCGGCATGAACGTTGCGCACGCGGAGCACCGGGGGTGGCGGGCCGACATGCGTCATGTACGGGTCAAGGGGGTTATTCGACATCATGTGGTGGCGATCCGCACTCGGGACAGCTGCCCTTACTGGCACGGAGGTCGTAACCACAGTTGCGGCATCGACCGGCGCGCATCAAGGCGGCCTCCCGCCGCTGGGCGCTCAGCCGCAGCACGAGCCATCCCAGAGGGATCGGGCCGGCCAGTGCAGCCAGCACCCAAAATTGAACTCGAATTAATTCACGGTAAATCGGCCAACCGGTTCGATTGAATTCGAACGCGTGGCCTGGAGACCACGTGAATGTGGCAGGGGTCATCGGAGGTTGCCCGGCAACCTCCGAAAACGACCGCTCGTAATAGGGCGTCATTGGGTCTGCGGGAGCAATCGAAATCTGGATGTGCCCCTGGGCACGGCTCAAGCTAAAAAGGTGCGAGAAGAGCGTCAGCTCGAAAGGTTCAACGAGAAAATAGCACGTCACGGCAAGGGCGACGGCCGCGATGAGCAGCGTTCCGCGCCGGAGGTTCCTGGATGGCAGGGCGCGGCGGCGGCGCCGGCGGAGCCAAAAGACCATTGCAAACCATACGGCCACAATGCATCCCGCCCCGAGGATCAGGCCGGCGGGCAGGTCACGTTCGTCGAATTCCCGGCGACTGGCGATTTCGAGGTGGTCGCCGGCTGCGCGGAACTGGAGGTCGCCGCGCGGGGCTGCCTTCTCCAGGGCGGAGCGAAGCACATCGCTGGCGGTGGAGAATGACGGGCTCGGCGTGGCCAGGCCGGTGGGCTTGATTCCGGCGGAGGCCAGCGAGTTCCAGTCAACGTGAATCGGGAGTTTGGTCGCGTTGCTCAATCTGGAAAACAATTCTGCCCAAGGGAGCTCGGCCGGAAACTCGATGCGCTCTGACAACGGACTGTTCATGGCATCGGCGGCTTTCGAGGCAGAAGCGAGCCAAGGCAGCCAACGCTTTCGCTGAGCGCCGACAATGGGTATCGGGTTGCCCAGAGGCGAGATGCGTACGGTCCTGTCGTCGGCACTCACCTCCGCCGGCTGCCCCTTAACTAGTTCAACGAGCAGCGTGCCAATCGGAATGGACTTTGCGTCGAGCGAAACCGGGGCATCCAAATCAAGATCCCGATGTCCAAATGGGGCGGTCTCCAAGACCACCTCGGCCGAAGGCCCCCGCGACAGCGGCTCCCTTGACCAACGGAGTCCTCCCCATTGTTCCGGAGCGATGAATCCGAAGAGTTGAATGAGTTCGACCGCGTCCTTCAGCGACACCTGGTCAATCTGAAATCGGGTGGGGACGCCGGCTAGCTTCTCGCGCACCACATGCCGCGAATCGCGCGTCAGTGCGGCGCTGCGGTAACTGCCCAGCCAAAGCCCGCACGTTGCCCCCAATGCGAGGGTGCAAACGACCAATAAGACGCGTGGCGCCAGACGGTACACCCCCGGATTGTACCGGAAGCTCGCCCGTTCCCCGGCGAGCTGTTTCTCGGGATGCGCTCGCCTAGAATGCCATCGATGCCCTCTCCCATCCGATCGAGTTCCCGGCGGTATCGCGATTACCGCGCCAAGTTGAAGGAGCGGCGGCGCGATCCCGAAGCGCGCCGCGACGACGCGGCGGCGTCGATGCATTCGCCGTCGGACCAGAAGAAATCGAAGAAGCGGACGCGCTCGTTCCTGCGGCTGCTGCTGGAGTTCTGGGGGCTGTTGAAGGGCCACCGGGTGGCGCTGGCGTGGTCGCTGCTGGCGCTGGCGATTTCGACGCTGTTGGGACTGGCGCCGCTGTACGGGACCAAGATCGTGTTCGACAGCGTGCTGCGGGACAACCCGCTGCCGGTGCATCTACCGGGGTGGATCCACGTGCCGCAGCAGAGCCCGCGGGCACTGCTGACGTTCGTGGCGATCGCGATGGTGCTCCTGGCGGCGGCGGCGGAGGCGTTCGGGCTGTGGAGCCGTTGGCAGGCGACGCGCATGACCAAGCGCGTGCAGGTCTCGGTGCGGAAGAGCGTATTCGAGCACGCCGTGCGGCTGCCGCTGCACCGGGTGTACGACCTGAAGTCGGGCGGGGTGACGTCGATCCTCCGCGAGGACGCGGGGGGCGTTGCGGAGCTGATCTTCTCGATGCTGTACAACCCGTGGCGGGCGATCGTCCAGCTCACGGGAAGCCTGATCATCCTGGCGTTCGTGGACTGGCGGCTGCTGCTGGGATCGATCCTGCTGCTGCCGACGGTGTGGCTGACGCACCGGACGTGGATCGGCCGGATCCGGCCGATCTTCCGCGACATCCGAAACACGCGGCAGAACATGGATTCGCACGCGACCGAGGCGTTCGGCGGGATGCGGGTGGTGCGGTCGTTTTCGCGGCAGCAGGCGGAGGCGGGGACGTTCACGCGGAACGGGCACATGATGGCCCGGCAGGAAATCCTGGCGTGGTGGTGGTCGCGCGGGGTGGAGCTGGCGTGGTCGGTGCTGATCCCGCTGGCGTCGGCGCTGCTGCTGTACTTCGGCGGGATGCGCGTGCTGTCGGACATGGAGAAGCTGCGGGCGGGGCTGATCACGGCCAAGCAGGCGCTGACGGTGGGCGACCTGGTGATGTTCCTGGCGTACCTGGGCGCGCTGCTGGGGCCGATCGCGACGCTGGCCAGCAGCGCGACGGCGCTTCAGAACAGCCTGTCGGGGCTGGACCGGATCCTGGACCTGCTGGCCGAGCCGCTGGAGATGCCGAGCAAGCCGGGCGCGCTTCAGGTGGACAAGGAAACGGTGGTGGGCCGGATCACGATGCGGGACGTGAGCTTTACGTATGCGGGATCGACGTCGCCGGTGTTGAACGAGATCAACCTGGACGTGCAGCCGGGGCAGGTGATCGCGCTGGTGGGTCCGAGCGGCGCGGGGAAGACGACGCTGTGCAACCTCGTGGCCCGCTTCTACGACCCGACGGCCGGGGCGGTGCTGCTGGACGGGCACGACCTGCGCGACATCACGGTGGAAAGCTACCGGCGGCTGCTGGGCATCGTGGAGCAGGACACGTTCCTGTTCGACGGGACCATCGCGGAGAACATCGCGTACGGGCGGCGCGGGGCGACGCAGCAGGAGGTGCAGCGTGCGGCCGAACTGGCCAACGCGCACGAGTTCATCGAGAAGCTGGCGGACGGGTATGACACGCTCATCGGCGAGCGGGGCGTGAAGCTGTCGGGCGGGCAGCGGCAGCGGCTGACGATCGCCCGGGCGATCCTGGCGGACCCGCGCATCCTGATCCTGGACGAGGCGACGAGCAACCTGGATACGGAGTCGGAGCGGCTGATCCAAAACAGCCTGCACTCGCTGATGGCGGGCCGGACGAGCTTCGTGATCGCGCACCGGCTTTCAACAATCGCGCACGCGGACCGGATCCTGGTGCTGGAGAAGGGGCGGATCGTGGAGCAGGGGCGGCACGACGAGCTGATGGCGGCAAGCGGAAGGTATCGGGAGATGGTGGACCTCCAGACGCACCCGCCGGCCCCGCCATCGCCGACGACGGGGGGGAAAGGCACAGCCGGGCGCGGGGCGCGGGAGGATGCGTACGCGGTGTGACCTTCGGCGGTGCAGAGCGTTGGCGGGGAACGGGCGCTCAGGAGGCCCGAAGGCCTCATCGGTGCATGAGGTGTTGCAGCTTGGGCCAGAAGTACCAGGCGGCCGCGGCGAGGGCGATGAGGAGGAACAGGAAGAAGAATTTTCCGCCGCCGCCGGAACCGCGGCGGGAGGCGCGCGGGGCGGAGGCGTGGGCGACATGGCCGTCGGAGATGTCCTCGACGCGGGTAACGCTCATCCCGGCCGTGGTGGCCTTGCGTTCGGCGGCGGCCTTACTTTCGGCCTCGAATTCCAGCGACATGCGCGCGCCCGTCTCGCGGTTTGCCCCGATGACCCTGAATTTCATGTGCGTCCTCGCTCGTGCGACTGAAATGCGTGTCGGCCCTTGCGCGCCGCTTGCCCGGGGCGCGCGTGCCTGCGGTCCATTAGCATATCAGACCGTGGGGGCGGCAGCGCACAACTATCGCGGCAATCGACGGGTGTCGAGTAGAATTGCGCGGACTCACGTCTGATTGGGAAGGAGAAGCACGGGTGCAACGCACGCGACGCCGCGAGTTTTTGAAGGTTGGGTCTGCCGCGGCGTTGTCGGCCGCGGCACTGTCCTCGGGGTGTTCCCCGGGCTCCAAGAGCGCGGGGTTTGCGCCCAAGGCGCGGGGGCAGAGCGCGGCGGGCGCGCCGAACATCCTGGTGTTCCTGACAGACGATCACGGGCAATGGGCGCAGCCGGCGTACGGGAATCGGGAGATTCATGCGCCGAACCTGGACCGGCTGGCGGCGCGGGGCGTGCGGATGACGCGGGCTTACACGCCGTGCCCGGTGTGCTCGCCGGCACGGGCGTCGTTCTTCACGGGGCGGATGCCGTCGCAGCACGGGATTCACGACTGGATCGAGGAGGTCAATCACGAGTTCACGCACCCGGGACTCAAGGGGCAACGGCTGATATCGGAGCAGCTTGCGGAGGCTGGGTATCACACGGGGCTGGTGGGCAAATGGCACTGCGGGCGGAGCCGGGAACCCAAGCCGGGGTTCGACCGGTGGTTCAGCTATTGGACGAACCAGTATCCCCATCGCGGGACGCAGCACTTTTCGGACCACGGGAAAGAAGTCGTTGAGGAGGGCAACCAATCGACGCTTCTGACCGACCGCGCGATCGAGTTTTTGCGGCGCCATCATGCGAATCGGGCGCGGGGGGATCAGCCGTTCTTTTTGTTCGTGGGGTACGTGGACACGCACAGCCCGCATAACGAGGCGCCGGCGGAGCTGGTGTCGCAGTATCGGGATGCGACGTTTGGGGACATTCCCGTGGAATCGCCGGCGGCGTGTCACGGGCGGGTGATTGCCCGCGTGGCGGCGGACCCAAAGGTTGAGCGGGACCGGAAGACCGATTACTACGCGGCGGTCGGCAGCATCGACCGGGAAGTGGGACGGGTGCTCAACGAGCTGGAGGCGATGGGGCAACTGGACAACACGCTGATCGTGTACACGGCCGACCACGGGTACAACGCGGGGCATCACGGGATCTGGGAGAAGGGGAACGGGACGAACCCGCAGAATTTTCTGGAAGAATCGATTCACATCCCGTGCACGGTATCGTGGCCGGCAGGCGGGATCGGGCAGAACCGGACGCTGGATGACGCGGTGAACCACTGCGACTTGTACGCAACCGTGCTGGAGGCGGCACACGCGGAGCCTTCGGAGGCCGTTGCGGCGCACATCAATTCGCCGGGACGATCCTATTTGTCGCAGCTACGCGGAGGGCCGGCACCGGGTGAAACGCCGCAGGGCGGCGCGACGATCTGCGAGTACGGGAACGCGCGGATGATTCGCGCGGGACGATATAAGCTGATCCGGCGGTATCCGTTTGGGGGCATTCGCTTCGCGGATGAACTGTACGACCTTCAGGACGATCCGCGGGAAACCAACAATCGCATGGAAGACGACTCGTTGAAGCCGGCGGTAGCAGAGATGGATAAGCGGCTGAACGGCTTCTTTGACAGATATACGATTCGCGAGCATTCGGGGTTACGGCTGGAGCATCAGCCGGAATGCACGCCGGGGAGTCCATGGCTGGTTGCCGTGGATTACTACAAGCGACTTGCGACCCGGCCGTCGACGACTGCGCCTGCGAAGAAGTAACGCACAACGCGGACGCTCAGGCTGCGCGTGCGGTACGGAGGCCGCGGAGGGTGCAGGGGCGGGTTTGGTCGAAGTCGTTGGCGACGGGGTTTTTGTCGGGGAGTTCCCACTTCGCGAAGAGCTTGGCGTTGTCCTCGTCGCCGCGGGATTTGTCGGCTTCGCGGCGGTCGTCCTGGAGTTCGTCGTGGTCAATCAGGGCGCCAAGGGCCGGGACGATGGCCAGCCCGGAGTGCCACACTTTCAGGGAGAAATCGGGATCGGCGGCGTTGAGGTAGTATCGGTCGTCGAAATAGCCGAGGCGGTCGAAGAGGGTGCGGGCGGCCATGCCGAAATTGGCGTAGAGCGTGCCGCGGACGTGGAGCAGGTGGAACGCGCGGCCGCGGTGCTGGGCCTCGAACGCGATGTTGCGGGTGGTGTGGGCGGGATGGAAGAGGGCGACCATTCCGACGGTACGCGGGGAGAAGGCGAGCTGCTCCATTGCGCGATCCAGCGCACCGTTGACGGGACGGGCGTCGTCGTTGAGCCACGTCAGGTATCGGCCGCGGGCGGCGCGGAAGCCCTTGTTAACGGCACGGACGAATCCCTCCCGCTGCGGTTCGCGGATGACGCGGAGTCGATCGCCCATGGCGTCACGGGCGTCGTCGAGGACGGCGGCGGTGTTGTCGGCACTGGCGCCGTCCACGACGACGACCTCATGGAGGCACTGTGTCGAGTTGCGGACGGTCACGAGACACGAGGCGAGCGCCGCGGCCCGGTTGCACGTGGGGATGACGATGGACAAGTCGAACATATGGATTACCTCGAGAACGTTACGAATAGAGCCGGAATACGGGGACGCCGGCCTCACGAAGCGGCGCGGATTGGCGCCAGAACTGGTCTTCGTAGGTGTCGGTGCTGAGGACCACGGGCGGCAGCGGCTGGCCGGCCAGCACGCGGGCCTTTGCGGTTCCCATCGACTGGACCGGCACGTCGAGGTACAGCGGCGACTGAGCGAAACGCGGGTGGTCGTCGATGATGCCGACGACGCGGTGCCGGCGGGATTCCCAGAGGTGGCGTTCTGACATCAGGCGGGCGGTGTGCTTGCCGGCACCATAGAGGATGACCTCCGCGGGCGCGCCGCGACTGCTTTGCAGGCCGTTCATAATCCGCAGCAGGCGCGCGCCGGGCGTCGGGACGTCCGACGGGACGCCGGCAAGGGTGGCGGTGAGGCGCGCGAGGGCGGGTAGCAGGGCCGCGGCACATTGCGGTGGAAGCGAGAGGAGATTTCGATTCGGCGCGGATTCGGCGCGCGTCGCGAAGTTCCTCAAAACCTGCTGATAAAATGCGGTCCTCTGCCTGGCGATTTCCACAGGCGCAAACGTCGTACGCGTTCGTTCGAACGCGGCGCGCGAAAGCGCGACAAGTTTTCGGTGATCGGTCCAGAGCGATTCCATGGCGGCGCAGAGACTGTCGGGCGAGGCGCGTCGGGCGACGATCCCGGCGGCGCCGATAAGCTCGACGGAGCCGGTTCCTTCACCGACCACCAGCGTCCGGCCAGCGGACATCGCCTCACAGCAGGCCATAGAGAAGTTCTCGCTCAGGCTGGGCATGACCCCGAATCGAGCCCCGCTCCATTCCTCGGCCACGCGGGCGGCGGAGATTTCGCCGGTGAATTGAACCCGAGCGGAAACCGATGGGGAGAGCTTTGATTCAATCCATGCCCGCATCGAGGATCGGCCTGGTGCGGTGTTCGTGTCGGGGCCGACGAAGCGGAATGCAGCTCCGGGATGGCGAGGGAGAAACAGGTTTAGGGCATCGGCGAGCGCTTCAACGCCCTTGAGGCGTTCGAGGCGGCCGACGAACAGGATCGGGCCGGCCTTGGGCGGCGGGGCGAAGTCTCCGGGCCGCGCGGACACCGGATGGGGGATGATTGCGACGTCGGCTGAAATCGGACAGCAGGCCCGCGTAGCCTCGACGACGGCGCGCGTGGGGGCGCATACCGCATCGGCCAGGTGAATGGCGGCGAATTCGAGGGCGGGAAGTGCGTTGTCCCCGGTTGCGACGGGCGAGGCGTTCTCCCGTTGCGCGATGGCAGTGGCGCAGTGCAGATGGGCGACGACTGGGAGATCGATGTCGGGGCGAAGGGACAGGGGCAGGCCGAGCGCCTCGACCTCGGGTGCCTCGACGATATCGAAGGGATGATCCCGATGATGGCGGAGGAGTTCCTCGCACAGCAGGGTCGCCAGGGCGAGGCGGTAGACGCCGTCGCCGCCGGCCTGGGTGGCGGCGGCCAGCGGGGCCGGGACGTCGCCCTCCTGAACGCGGCGGGCGAGGGTGGGGATCTCGTGCAGACGGATCGAGCCGGGGAGGTGAGGCCGGACGTCGTCGGGGAGTTCGAACGTGAAGACGTGGACATCGTGGCCCGCCACGGCCATCGCTTCGGCGGTGTTGCATATGGCGGCGCCGATGCCGCCCATGCGGGCGCCGGGCCACTGGTGCGTCAGGAACGCGATCCTCATGCGTTTATTATCGGACATGGCGCGTGACGGCCGATAATTTCAAGGCATGACCCTCGCGCTCCAGACGCCTCCGGCAATGACGCCCAATGTGCGTCGCCCCGCCCATTTGGCGGCCCTGCGCCGGCGGTTGTGGAACAAGCCCGCCGGGTCAGTGATCGGCGCGGAGGGTTTCCGTTTCCGAATCACCGACGGGCCTAACGCCTACATGCAGGTCAAGGACGTTTTCGTCCGCGGCATTTACCGCTTCGCGGCTAGCCGCCCGGATCCGCTGATTATCGACGGCGGCAGCAACATGGGCATATCGATCCTGGGGTTTAAGCGGGATCACCCGTCGAGCCGGATCATTGGCTTCGAGCCCGACCCTGCGATTTGCGAATTGCTGAAATCGAACCTGGAGCGGAATGAAGCCCATCAAAACGTGACGCTGGTAAACGCGGGACTTGGCGAAGAGGACGGGACGGCCACGTTCGCTGCCGACGGATCGGCGGGCGGGCGGATTGAGGACGGGGCGGCTGCCCGAACTATCCGCGTCGAGCGGCTTTCGCGTTACCTGAACGAACCGGTGGACTTTCTGAAGCTGAACATCGAAGGGCAGGAACTGGCGGTCTTGCGCGAATGCGCCGCGGCCGGCTCATTGGGCAACGTGCGGCAGATGGTCCTCGAGTATCACGGGTGGGCCGGGGGCACGCAGTTCCTGGGCGACCTGCTGAACCTGCTCGACCGCGAGGGGTTTCGCTACTTCGTTCACGATTTTGATGCCGAGACGTGTTCGATTACCAAGCCCCCCTTCCGCCACCGGCCGCGGGCGGACTGGTTTTGCCTGGTGCACGCTCATCGTGCCGCATGACTCAAGCCATGCCAGACGACCGCACAGCCACGCTTTCGCCGCCGTGCCAGCCCGTGAGCCGGGTCTTCGGGTTCGACCGGGGCACGCCGATCGACCGCCATTACATAGAACGATTCCTGGAAGCCAACTGCGAGGCGATCCGGGGGCGGGTCATGGAAGTGGGCGACGCAACTTATGCCCGCGAGTTCGGCGGCCCGCGGGTGTCGCACTGCGATGTCCTGCACGCGACGGCCGACAGCGCGAGGGCGACGATCGTGGGCGACCTGAGCACGGGGCGGGGAATCCCCGAGGCGGCATTCGACTGCATGATCCTGACGCAGGTCCTCCCGTTCATCTTTGACGTGCGCGGGGCGGTGGCAACGTGCCACCGGGCACTGCGGCCGGGCGGCGTGGTGCTTGCGACGGTGCCGGGCATCAGCCAGATCAGCCGGTATGACATGGACCGATGGGGGGACTTCTGGCGGTTTACCGACCTTTCGACACGCAGGCTGTTTGAGGAGGCTTTCGTGCCGGCGGGCGGGTCGGTGAACGTCTGCGCGCGCGGCAACGTGGTCGTTGCCAAGCAGTTCCTCGACGGCATCGCGTTGGAAGAACTAACCCCCGAAGACCTCGAATACGACGACCCGGATTACCAACTGGTGATCACCGTCCGGGCCAGGAAAGGCGGAACCTTATGACTCACGGGAATGGCGCTTTGATCCTTATGTACCACCGGATCGCAAATGCGGACCGCGACCCGCAGTTGTTGTGCGTTTCGCCGGACAATTTCCAGGGACATCTGGAGCTGCTGCGGGGGAGCGGCGCCAAGATCATGCCGCTGGGAGAGCTGGCAGCGGCGGCGGAGCAGGGCCGCGTTCCGGACGGGGCGGTCGCGATCACGTTCGACGACGGTTACTCGGATAACCTCGAATATGCCGCCCCCCTGCTTCGCGCGTACGATGCGCCGGCGACGGTTTTCGCGACGACGGCTCACACCAACTGTGACGCGGAGTTCTACTGGGACGACCTGGACCGCATCTTCCTCTCCGCCGGGGCGCTCCCGCGCTACCTGCGACTGTGGATGGCCGACAGCGCGATCGAGATCGACCTGGGCGATTACGACTATTACGCGCATAGCCAGGCCCGCGCCAACCGCGAGTGGACGGTGCTGGCGAAGGCCGACCCAACGCCCCGGCACCGCGCCTACCGTCAGCTCTGTGAGGCACTGCACGGCGCGCCGGTATCGCTGCGCCGGGACGCGCTGAACCAGCTTCAGACCTGGTCGGGCCTGCCGACGCGACGGTCGCGGCGCATGCTGTCCGTGGACGAAATCCGCGCGCTGGCAACCGGCGGCCTGATCGACGTGGGCGGACACACCGTCGATCACCCCTTGTTATCCATCGAGGACGAGGCTTCCCAACGCGAGCAGATCCTGGACAACCGCGATGCCCTGGCGTGGGTGCTGGGACACCAGCCGCGGGCATTCGCCTACCCATACGGGACCCGGCGCGACTACACCGCGGCGACGATCAACATCGTGAAGCGCGCGGGTTATGGTTACGCGTGCGCCAACTTCGGCGGATGCGTGACGGCCAGCAGCAACCCGCTGCAGCTCCCGCGGCACGTGGTGCGCGACTGGTCGGCCGACCAACTCGAGGAAAGGCTCGACGCGTGGTTTGCGGCACCGATTCAAGCGGCTGCGCCGCTCTCGAAGGCGGGATAGTCTCTTATGCGATCTGCATCGTGCTGCGACGTCGGGCCAGTAGCGTCGCAGTCGTCCCGATGAACAGGAGGGACGCCGACGCCGGCTCGGGAACGGCAGTCCACTCGACTGCGTACACGGTGCCGTCGGGCGCGTAACCGATTCCGAAAACGTTACCTTCGGCATCGATGGCAGTACCCTCCGACGTGAAGCCAGCCGGCAATGCATCATTCAAATTGACGGCAGACTCCGCCGTGCCAGACCAGACGATCGCATAGGGGTTGGAATCGGCGTCCATGACCGAGCCCACCTGCTGCGCGCCATTGGTGGCAAAGGCGGTCGATTCGTTAGCAAACGCAAGTTGCGTGGGATGCAGGTCTACGACGGAGTCCGCCGATCCCTGCCATACCAGTGCGTGTAATCCGATGCGGCCCGATCCCCAACCCACCTGCTGCCCGCCGCTGACGCCAAAGGCGTAGCTGTTGATCGAGCCGAGCTTGGCGCTTGGGTCGAGATCGACCGCCGAGGAGGCATCGTCCGTCCAGAGCAGGGGGTGATTTCCGACCCCTGCCGAACCGTAGCCCACCTCGTGAATGCCGTCGGTTCCCAGCGCGAATGAATAGACAAACCCGGCCGGATTCAGATCGACCGTCGATCCGGCCGTGCCGGTCCAATAGACGGCGTGCTCCTGGGAGCCGGTGGCGTTGCCGACGACATGCCCAACCTGCCGGCTTCCGCCGACGGCGTATGCTTCGGACTCGAAGATGTCGCCGAGGTTGGTGGGGTGAAGGTCAACGGCGGAAGCGCCGCTGCCGCTCCACAACACGGCGTGGTGGCGGTCGGTCGGCGTCGGGCCGTATGCGAAGCCGACCTGATGTGCGTCGTCGGCGCCATACGCACCGGAGGCGATCGTGGTGGTCAGCGCGGTTGGCGTGAGGTCCACGAAGGTGCCGGCCTTGGTCCACATCACGGCATGCCCGTCGCCGGCCTCGGAATAGGTGGTGGCGCTGAGGGTACCGAATCCGCGCTGATAGTCGCGCGACATATCGATGCTCGCCAGCGGGCCGTTGCCATCGGCCAGCGGGTACAGGAGGCTGGCCGTGTATCCGCCGGCATCGCCACGGGCGAAATTCGGTGCCAGAGAAACAAACGTAATTACGACGACGGCGACGGACGTAAGTCCGGACAGACGAACGCGCATTTTCCTTCCCCATCCTGGCGACGCCCGCCAGAAAGACACGTGTTAAAACAGGAAAGCCCCTAAGCTCCCCGAGAAGGGCGCGAGTATACCAGAGGAGCGGCTGGTTGTCTTATCCGTCTTTGCGGCGGACTTACGCCACGCGGCGCTGGGCGACGAAGGATTCGAGGGGTTGGCGGGGGAAGACGTCCAGCATGCCGCCCTCGGTGGCGTTGAGGATGCGGATGCCGCGCGCCGAAGCGACCTTCGCGACGGCACGGTACTGGGCCCAGAGGTTGACGTAATCCTTGCAGTAGTCGTCAACGCGGGCGCCGAACCATTCGGTATAGCCGTCGCGGTTGAGGGCGTGCTGGTCTTCACTGTAGAAGTGGCGGGAGACGTCGAGGTTGCGGATCCAGTCGTGGTCGCAGCCCAGCAGGACGATTTCGGCAAAGCCCATGTAGACGGCGGCGTAGAGGGCCATGATCGTGACCGACTGGGGCGACGGAACGGGGCGGGTGAGATCGATGCCCTGGGCCTCAAGCTGGCTGAGCGGGCCGCCCAGGTGAAGGTGATGGACGGCTCGGCCTTCGAAGTGGCCCCGGCCGGCGTTTCGGTCCAGGTCCTGGAGGCCGAAGAACATCTCCGCTTCGCCGGTCTTGGCCGACATTTCGGACAGCCAATCCTGCCATGCGTCCTCGGTGATGGGCTGATGGTACGGGGCAACGCAGTGGTAGCGCGGGCGGAGGTGGGCGTAGTCGGGATGGACGAAGAAGTTGCTGACGCCGATGCAGTTCTCGCCGGACAGGAGGCGGAGGGGCTGCGACTTGATCGAGGGGCCGGTGGCGAGGATGAAGCAACGTTCGCCCTGGTGTCGGTTATAGAGCTGCTGGTTTGCCCCCAGGAGCGACTGGTTCGCAAGCTGCTGGTTGGTCACGGTGCGGCTGCGGCGCAGCTTGGCGCGCACGGGCTTCTCGCTTTCGTACACCTGCTTCTGGCCGTCGCCGAGGCTGCGCTCGATGACGCGGATGTCACGGACGAGGCGCATGAGGCCCTGGGGTTCAACGGACGCGGCCTGGTCGCTGCCCCACATCGCGCGGTCGAGCGTGACGTGGCGCTCGACGATGCAGGCGCCAAGGGCAACGGCGGCATAGGTGGTTTGCAGGCCGACCTCGTGGCCGGAATAGCCGACGGGCACCTCAAATTCGGCCGCGAGCGACTGGATCATCCTTAGGTTCAATTCCTCGGGCTTGCACGGGTAGCTGCTGGTGGCGTGGCAGAGCGCGAGCCGGTCCCTGGGCAACATGCGCACGGCGTCGCGGATCTCCTCCATGCGCGACATGCCGGTGGAGAGGATGAGCGGCCGTCCGGTGGATTTCAGCTTCTCCAGGAGGGATGCGTCGGTCACGGAGGCGGAGGCGACCTTGTAGCAGACGGGATCGAACTGTTCGATGAAATCGACGGAGGCCTCGTCCCAGCACGAGACGAACCAGTCGATGCCGCGGGCCTTGCAGTGGCGGTCGATCGCGGCGTACTGCTCGTAGCCGAACTCGACACGGTGGCGGTATTCCAGGTAGGTCATGACGCCCCAGGGCGTCTCGCGCTTGAGGTCTTTCTGTTCGTCAGGGACGCAGAGCTCGGGGGTGCGCTTCTGGAACTTGACGGCGTCGCAGCCGGCCAGGCTGGCGACGTCGATGAGCTTCCTGGCGATCTCGACGTCGCCGTTGTGGTTCAGGCCGATCTCGGCAATCATGTAGACGGGCTGGCCGGCGCCGACCTGGCGGTTTCCGATCTTCAGGCTGCTTTGCATTGCGGTTCGCCGCTCCTCAAGGTGAGTTTGACCGAATCGATGACCAGTTCGCACAGTTCGCGCACGGCGCCGCGGCCACCGGGGCGATCCAGCACGAGGCGGGCAGCGTTCATGGCCTGCGGGTAAGCGTCGGCAACGGCGACGCCGCAGCCGGCCCAGGCCATGCACTCGGCGTCGTTGATGTCGTTGCCGACGTAGACCACGTTGGCACGCTCGACGCCCCGCCGGGCGGCCCAGTCGGCAAGCGCGGGGAGCTTGTCACCGCATCCCTGGATGCATTCGAGGCCGAGCTTTCGGCAGCGGGCGCCGACGACGGGATTAACCTCTGCGGAAAGAACAAGGGTTGGCACGCCTAATCGCTTGAGGCGACCAATGCCCATCCCGTCGTCGCGGCGGCAGACGACGGCCTCGCGGCCGTCCTGGTCGAGCCACACGCCGTTGTCGGTGAAGACGCCGTCGAAATCGAAGACGACGGCGCCGATTGGGTTGGGAAGCAAGGCGCTGCGGTTGCGCTGTTCGCGGAGGCGGAGCAGCGACTCCACGACGACCATGTCGCGCGGATCGTCGATCTCGAATACGCGCTCGGACGGCATCACGTAGGACGCGGTCTTGCCGAAGAAGCGGTGACGGGCCTGGCGGAAGCCGTCGGCCCGCATGGCATACACGGCGCCGGTCTCAAGGTACTGGGGGTCGCGATCCTGCCGGCGTGGACGGAAAGACTTGTCGTGGTTGACGGCAGCCGCGCCGCCCTGGCCGTCAGGCTTCCAGATGAAGTAGTGGAACGGCGTAACCGACAGCGCGCTGTCGGCCGACGTCTCGACAAGTGTCTGGATCGTGCCGTCGATGTCGGCGGCAGCCGTAAGGGGCGACGTGCACTGGAGGAACGCCAGAAGCTCGGGGCGGTATCCTTCGGCGCGATGGAGTTCTTCGAGACAGTGGAGCAATGCCGATTCGGACGATGCGGTATCGCCGCTGATGGACTCGGGCCGCCAGACGACTTGCGCGCCGTGTTCTGCGGCAACGTCGGCGATCTCGCGGTCGTCTGTGGAGACGACGACGCGGCTCACGCGGTTCGCGGCCCTGGCCGCCAGGATCGTCCACGCGATGAGCGGCCGGCCGGCCACCATGCGAACGTTCTTGCGCGGGATGCCCTTTGAACCGCCGCGGGCGGGGATCACGGCGAGGCATTCCTGATTGCGATCGGACACGTCGCGGTCCTCCATGACCTGGGTCAATTCATATACGACCGACCGGCGGCCAAAGCGGTTTCAAGCCTCTGTATCTCACCCAGCACGCGCTCCCCGTCGGCAGGCCGTGCGTGCGGATCGGCCGGCGCGGGCGTGGTCAGGCAGGCAATCGACTGATCACATTCGATCACGCCGAGGCCTGCGCGGCGCGCGACTGCTTCGATGGTCGCTGCGGTGAAATGCCAGCGGTGGGCGTTCTGCAGGTATTCGAGGATGTCGCCGTTGTACCACTGTTGCAGGTTCAAGAGGCCGGGCACCTCGATGTGGCACAAGCCCGTTGGCTTGAGAAGCGATGCAACCTGACGCAGAAACTCAACCGGCTCGCTCACGTGCTCCAAGACGTGTGAGAGGATGATCAGGTCGAAGGACTCTTCGCCGGTGAACAGTTCGGTCCCGCCAACGCGAACGTTCAATCCAAGGCTTCGACCGCGGGCGACGTATTCTTCGCCGTGGTCGCATCCGCGGGCGGCCCATCCCGCGAAGTGGAACGGGACCAGCATGCCGCCCATCCCGCAGCCGACGTCCAGGACACGCGCCGGCGCTGACGGCAACCTGTCGGCCAGGCGGTCGAAGAGGCGCTGGCCGCTGCGGACCTGCTCGGCGAAGAACCAGGAATGCGAGAAGCGGCGCGGGCGGTAGAGGTTGCGGTAGTGATCGCGGTAGAAGCGGGCGAGGTACTCGTCGGTGTAATACGGATCGCTTCGCATCAGGCCGGAGCGGGTGCCGAGGACGGTTCGAAGCGGGATACCGTAGCGTTCGACCTCGCCGACCACGACCTCGGGCTCGGGGCCGAATGCCGACGGGTTTGCCTGGGGCACGGCGGCGCCGTCCAACGCTTCGACGACGACCGCGTCTCGCGCGGGGCGGTTGAATTCGTGAACGACCTCCGGCAGGTCGCGGGCAAGTGGGAACGCGAGGCGCGGCACGAGCAGCCGCTCGTCGGCACGCAGCCAGCCGCGCTCGGTTGCCCGTTGCTTCAGGCTGCGCATTTGAGTCGCTCCGCGGCCAGGTTCGATTTGATCATGGCAAGAAGCCGCCGGTTGATGTTCGTGTAACTGCACTGCTCGATCACGGCGGTCCGCATCGAAGCGCTGATCTGGCTTCGCGCCGATTCGTCGGCCAGGAACCTGCGGGCCTTGGCCTCGAGTTCGAAGGCGGTGTCGAAGGCGACGGCGTCGTATTCGGGCCAGATGCTGTCGGCGGCGGTCATGAAATCGGCGTCGGCATGGCCGTTCATGACGTCGAACACGCTGAGGACGCGGGTTTCGGCGGTGCTGCCCTCAAAGCAGTTGATGCGGTCGATCAATTTCTGAAGGCGCTGGTCGGCCAGGGCGTGAAGGTCGGCGTCGGCGGCAATGCCGTTGGCCTGGCACCAGGCCATCAACTGCCGGTACATCTCCCCCACCGCGTCGCCGGGGTGCCAGCGAAGCAGGAAGAAGCCGCCCGCCGCAAGGCCGTCGAGCAATCGCTGATGGACGCTCCCGTGCGGGGTAACCTGGATGTTGATCTTGCTGGCCTGGTAGATCCTTGGCAGCTCGCGCTGGTTGTCCGCGACGCCGCGCGCGAAGCGGGCGAACGTCGGGTGGGCCTCCCAGCCTTTGCCCCACAGGTGGAGGTTGACATCCATGGCCGCCAGCCACGTCAGCGTCTGATGGCGGAACATGGCGTTGTTCACGACCTGATTGAAGAAGGTGACGACGTCGTTGGCCGATTGTTCCTGCAGTTCGAAACCGGTTGCCTGCATGCTCTGGCCGAGCAGCCCGCGGAGCGCGACCTCGCTGAAGGCAAACCCGCCGGCGGCGTACCACGCCTCCATCCGCTCGTACAGGTCTTCGAAGAGCGCGCGGATCTGGGGCACGTCGCTGCGCTGGGCATGCTCGCGCATGAGGTCCGCGGCCGGGCGGCTGGCGTTGCTGACATAGGAGACGTCGCAGCCGTAGCGCCGGACCTCCTCGGACGTCAGCGCGAACTGCTCGAAGCGGTGTTCGTTGATGCCCACGGGCGCGGAGAGGAACCGTCCGATCGGGTAAGCGTGGCGCGAACTCAGGTGCAGGCGGCCGAAACCGAGGCAGTAGTCGCGCTCGCGCTGCCCGTTGCCGGCGGCGGTGTTGTAAATGTTCGGCAGGCGGTCCTGTACGTACATGACGCACGGAACGTCCTGCGGCAGCGTGGGGATTTCGGCTCGGCAATGATCGATGATGACGATCAAATCAGGCGCAAACTCGGCCGCGGCCTCGGCCATCGCCAGGGGCCCGGCGTTGAGGTGGTCGGCGGGATCGATCACGAGCCTTGTCTGGTGGCCCAGGCGCTCGAAGCCGTCGAGCCAGTCGCGCATCGAATGTTGGAGGAAAGTCGTAAACCGGCTGGTGATGCCCATCACGCGAAGTCGGCCGTGCTCAAGTTTGGCGGCCAATTCGTCGGACCATTCGGCGGAATAGATCGTGTTAAGTTGCGCCTTCACCGACGCCATTCGAAAACTGGTGCGGGCTTCGATGGAACGAATCAGCGCATCGAATTCGCCGGCCCAGAGGCCGGGCTCGATCCGCATCGAAACACGGGGACGAGGCCAGTGAAAGTCGTTGACCAGCAGGTCGGAAAGCTGTTCGACCGCGTCGGGGCCGGCGAATATGGCGAACCGCGGGTCGGCGAGCATCTGCGCCCAATCCATCACGTGAAGGACGGCCCAGAGCTGCTCGACGTCGGCGGTGAGGAGGTAGACGGGCGGGCGGTGGCCCGGCGCGCTGTCCACCTTGCACGGAAGCTTGGAGATGCGGTCCCACGCCCAGCCGTAGGCAAGGCCGCCGATCAGCAACGGCCAGCCAACGTGGCCATTGGGATACAGGGTGGACAGGAGCCGCCGGGCTTCGGCGGGAGGCAGCGGATCGGGGACGACCTCGATGCCCGCGGCACCGGGCCTGCCCAAAAACACCCGGTCACCCTGGGCGGCGATGAAATAGGGCCGATGCGGCGCCAATGATCCCAGGCGCTCGGCGAGGACCGGATTGTGGCTCGCCAGGGCCGCAAGGTTGGCGCGGAACCGCTGGTCGAACAGTTCCAACGGGTGCCAGGCCAACGAGATCGGCGGGTGCATGAGCCTCCGGGTCGCCAACGGGGCGAGGCGGCGCGGATCGTGCCGCGCCTCCTCGACTGCTTGCAACATCGGATGTGAGCCGCCGCGGGCTGGAAAAATTATCGGACGTGTCAGGTGCCCCGCTTCGCGTACAGCTTCTTGAGCAGGTAGATCTCGCCCTGGTGGCCGGCCTCGTCGTGGAGCCCGTGAAGGATCGAGTAGCGGAGCGTGCGGTTCTTTGCGGGGTCCGTGATTCTGGCAAGTTGGGATTCGGACAGCGTTTCGATGACGGCGGTCAGGCGCTGGAGCTGGTCGCGAAGTGCCGCGCGGACCTCTTCGACGCCGGGCCATGCGGTGACGGTGGCGGGGACGCTCTTCCAGGAGAACTTGTCGAACCAGTCGGGCGGATATACGGGCGGCTTGCCGGTGGCGGCGGCAACGCTGAGGTGCTCGACGACAATAAGGGCGTGGCCGGCATTCCACAGGATTGAATTGTTCAGGCCGGGGGCGGCAAAGCGCGCCTGTGCGTCGTCGATGCCGTCCAGCAGACGGAGGGTTTTGCCGCGAACTTCCCTGGCCAGAAGCATGAGCGAATCATCCACGTGACTCTCCTAGTTGAGGTTCGCGCGATTGTAGGGGGCGACCCGGCCGACCGGAAACGCGCGGGCGCCGCCGCGCCGCACGCCCGGCCTCGCGTATAATCCGGCCCCATGGTTGAATCCCCCTACCTCGTGCGGCCCGGCAAGAAACTCAAGCTCTCGGACTTCCCGACGGACGACACGGGCAAGTTCAAGGACAAGCAGGAAGCCGAGGTGCCGACGAAGCTGAATCTCAAGCGGCTGGATGAGCTTCAGGAGGTGATGTATGCCCAGGGCAAGCACGCGCTGCTCGTCGTGTTTCAGGCCATGGACGGGGGCGGCAAGGACGGGGCAATCGAGCACGTGTTCAGCGGCGTCAACCCGCAGGGCTGCTCAGTCACCAGCTTCAAGGCCCCGTCGTCGCACGAGTTGGCCCACGATTACCTGTGGCGGATCCACGCCGCCACGCCGGCGCGGGGGATGATCGGCATCTTCAACCGGTCTCATTACGAAAGTGTCTTGATCGAGCGCGTGAAGAACCTGGTGCCGGAGAAGGTGTGGTCGAAGCGGTACGATCACATTAACGAGTTCGAGCGCCTCCTCAGCGACGAGGGAACAACGATCCTGAAGTTCTTCCTGCACATTTCGTACGAAGAGCAGAAGCGGCGGATGGAAAAGCGGCTGAAGGATCCGACCAAGAACTGGAAGTTCAGCCCCACCGACCTGAAGGAGCGCACGCGCTGGCACGATTACATGAAGGCATACGAGGACGCGCTGGAACGCTGCTCGACGAAGCGGGCGCCCTGGTACGCGGTGCCCGCGGACCACAAGTGGTTCCGCAACTGGGTGGTCTCTCACACGATCGTGAAGGCACTGGAGCAACTGGACTTGAAGTTCCCCCCGCCGCTTAAGGACGCGGAGAAGTATAAGGTGCGGTGAGGCCGCCCGGTGGCCCGCCCTTGCCCAGCGCGCGCTCAGCAGTATGGAACGACGCGCCAGTCGTCTTCGAGCGAGACGAGTAAATCCGCATACCGCGGTTCGTACCGCGCCAGCGTCAGCAGGGTGACACGGATGCGGCCTCGCGCCTCGGCCGTGGCCGCCGCACGTTTCTGCATTTTTTGGGCGTGTTGGAGGGCCTGGCGCACCTGCACCATGCTCTGCCGAATTGACGCATCCAAAGTGCTCATCTCGCAGTAGAGGTTTGCAAGAGCCGTGCCTTCACGGTGCGCGCCGGGAAGCGAACTAAGCTAGCACATGAATTGCAGGCGCCTCGCTTGAACGATCGGAGGCTATGGATGAAGCAGCAGGTTGTTAAGGAACAGATGCTGATTGCTGAATTGGAAGCGCAGATTGGCCGGCCCGTGACGGATCGCGACTGGGCGTGCGTGGACGTGAACGAGGCGGCGCGAACGATGACCGTTGCGCGAGACCCCCTTCTTTCGGAAATCCGGGCGAAGGAAACGACCAGGGCGCGGGATATGGACCTGCCCAAAAGCCCCCGGGCTGGCGCTCAATAATGGGAGTCCGAGCCTATTTTCCGGCACTCCATCCGCCGTCGATGATGAGGGCAGAGCCGGTGACGAACGCCGACTCATCGGCTGCCAGGTAAAGGGCTGCGGCGGCAATTTCGTCGGGGCGACCCATCCGGCCGAGCGCTTGTGTCGCAGCCATCTGTTCGTAGGCCTTCTTTGGATCGGGGTACTCCTTAAGCCGCTGCTGTACGAACGGCGTCTCAACCCGGCCGGGACAGATGCAGTTGAAGCGGACCTGGCTGTCCGCGTGATCGAGCGCCATGCACTTGGTTAGTCCCACAACCGCAAATTTGGTTGCGCAGTAGGCCAGGCGATCGCGGACGGCGACGATCCCGCCGATCGATGCCAGGTTCACCACCGAGCCGCTGCGGCGCTCGATCATGTGGCCAAGGTAAGCCTGCGTCATGAACAGCACGCCCTTGACGTTCACCGCGTGCAGGCGGTCCAGGTCGGCCCCGGTGGTGGTCAGGGCGGTGCCGACGTGCCCGATGCCGGCGTTGTTGACGAGGATGTCGCAGCGCCGGTCGCCGGTTCCCAGCACTTGGCGCCCGGCCGCCTGGCAGGATGACTCGTCGGCCACGTCCACGCGCACAAACTCGCCCCGTCCTCCGGCCTCGCGAATCGCACCGGCGACTTTTTCGCCCGCCTCGGCATTCAATTCCGCCACGTAAACGAACGCGCCGGCCTCGGCGAACCGCCGGGCCACCGATTCGCCGATGCCCGAACCGGCGCCCGTCACGACCGCAACCTTGCCCTTCAGATCGAACATGTGTCCTGTTCCTCCGACCCGCATCCTATCGCGACGGCCTGCGGGGGTCGAAATTCATGCGCGATTTGTCCCGTGCCCGATAAATCAGATTGTGCGTTTCCGTGGGGGCCGTCGTATCGCGCGATACCGCCGCCCGTGCGCGCCGGCGGCGCGAGCGGGTGTCCGTGCGTGGCGTCAAGAGGAAAGGAATCGGCATGCCGTCTCTGATCGAACTGGTCGACCGCGTGAATCAGGGCGAGATGATCGACCGCGAGCTGCTCGAGGTCTATCAGGAGTCGCCCAACAGCGCCGAGAAATTCCTCGCCAACCATTCGCAGGCGATGCTGGACCTGCGGCGGGCGCATCAGCATATGCTCCAGAGCCTCGAGGCGATCGACTACGGCGACCAGAAGGTGCTCAGCCAGTTCATCAGCGTGAGCGGATTCCTGGGGCTGGCCGACCAGCGGGCACAGCCGGTCGTGCGGTTCGGCAGCAGCGCGATCGCGCGACGGGAATACGCCCTGGGCATCGAGGCGATCCAGAACGGCGTCGCGTTCGACCTGGCGCAGGGCGGCGCTTACACCGCCGACCGGACCAACTGCGAATTCGTCGCCACGCAGTACGATCGGGCGGCGCAAGGCATCGGATGGTCGGCGGGCCAGGCGCTGGAGTGGAATAACAAGCTGACGAAGATCGCGTACGTCGTGTCGTCGCTGGCCGACGACGAGGCATCGGGCCGGGCAGTCCGCGGGCTGAGCCGGCATCACGACGCCAAACGCCTCCGCGTCGGCGTCTACTCGACGGAATCCGGGGTCCGTCGGGACAGGCAGCAGTTCGGACAGACCTCCTACGCGCAACCCAGCGCCAAGCGCGGGGTCCAGACGATCGAGTTCTTGAACCGCTTCAAGATCCCGGTGTGGACGGCATCGACCGACGGCGACGTCGTTACCGCCGCCCGGGACCTGGCCAACCAACTCATTCGGGATCGCGTGGACGTGGTGATCTTTGACGCCGGCCAGGCCGACAGCATCGCGGCGGTGGTGGCAAACTGGGACGTGGCCCGGGTCCGAATCAACCTGGCACGGCGCGGGCCGTTGTTTTCGCCCGGCGTGGCATGCGTGACCTACACCGACCCCGTGCGCTTCGAGGCGGACAAGGATTACTGGCAGCGCCAGGGCGTCGAGAGCCGCTTCATCCTCGAGGGGATCGACATCGATGAAAACCTGGGCGCGCCCCCACAGCGGTCGGCGTACGGCATTCCGGAGCAGGCGATGGTCCTGGCATCGGCGGGATCGGATCTGGACCGGACCGTTTCGCCGGAGTTCGTGGACACGATCATCAACATCCTCCGGGCACACCCGCACGCGGTATACCTGCTGATCGGCGAGGGCGAACTGGGCTGGCAGAAGCGAAAGTTCGAATCGGCGGGGATCGGCAAGCGCATCGGCTACGCCGGCCGGCGGAAGGACCTGCCCGGATTCCTTCGCATCGCCGACATTTACCTGGCCGAATTCCCGGCAAGCAACGCGTCGGGCGTCCTCCAGGCGATGTCGGTGGAGCGGCCCGTGGTGGCGATGCGGTTCGGCGAGTCTGCCGAGCAGTCGCAGGCGGCGGCGTTCGCCGGCAGCGAGTGCACCGTCACCAGCCGCGACCCCGCGGCCTATATCGAGCGGGTCAGCAAGATCATCCGCGAGCCCGCCTACCGCCAGAAGCTGGGCAGGACCATGCGATCGCGCGTGGAACAGCACTTCGGCTTCAACCAGACGGCCCGGTACATCGAGCAACTGTGTGAGCAGCTCACCCAGCAAACCAGCGAGGCGCAGGCCGAGCAGATGACGCTGACGGAATCTTCGCCGATCGCCGAGGTGGCGTAGTCCGGCGGCTCTCCGGGCGGCGCGCGCGCATTCCGCGCGTGCCGGACTTCATATGTTCGTTCCCGTCGAAGTCCGCCCTTCCACGATCTTCGGCCAGGGATTATTCCCGACGTCCGGCGTGCGGCGCGGCACGGTCGTCTGCTCCTTCACGACGGATGCGAAGCTTATTACGGAAAGCCGATACCTGCGGGCAATCGAGGCCGGCGAGCACCTGATCGTCCGCACGGGCACCCGGTACATCGGCCGGTATTACACGCATACGGCCGACCCCGACGGCGACATCAATTTCTTCAACCATTCGTTCGAGCCGAACCTGCTTTGCCACTGTGGGGTAGTCGTCGCGGTGAGGGACGTCGGCGCGGGCGAGGAGTTTACGATCGACTACCGCACGCTGATCGACGATACCGACATCGGCGTTTACGGCGACGCGGCAACGGGCAAGGTCATCAAGGGGTTCTCGCCACGCCAAACCCTGCTCAGGACGACGCGGCAGATGTTGGAGCTGGCCGAATCGCTGGATGAAGACTGGACGGGATAACCCGGCCCGCGGGGGCGGGATTACGCCGCGTCGAGCGTGGGCCGGCGCTTATGCCAGTCGGTGGCGGATTCGTACATGCGGGCGACGCGGAACAGGAGCGATTCGCTGAACGTCGGCCCCAGGAGCTGGAGGCCGATCGGGAGCGGCTGGGGACCGGCGGTGAAGCCGCAGGGGATGCTGATGCCCGCGATGCCCGCGATGTTGCAGGTGACCGTGAACACGTCGCACAGGTACATCTGAAGCGGGTCGGCGGTCTTTTCGCCGGCCTTGAACGCGGGCGTCGGGCTGGTCGGGGAGAGGATCACGTCGCACTGCCTGAAGGCCTCGTCGAAGTCGCGCTTGATAAGCGTCCGCATCTGGAGCGCGCGCACGTAATACGCGTCGTAGTAGCCGCTGGATAGCGCGTAGGTGCCGATCATGATCCGGCGCTTGACCTCCTCGCCGAAGCCTTCGGCGCGCGACCGACTGACCAGCTCGACGATGTCCTTGACCGGCGCGGGCGTACGGTGCCCGAAGTGAATGCCGTCGTAACGTGCGAGGTTGCTGGACGCCTCACTCGGGGCGATCACGTAGTAGGCGGCGATGCCGTACTCCGTGTGCGGCAGCGAAACATCGACGGTGGTGGCGCCCATGTCACGGTACTTCTGCACGGCCGCATTGACGGCCGCCTGTACCTGGGGGTCCATGCCGCTTTCCAGCGTGTATTCCTTGGCGATGCCGATGCGCAGGCCACGAATCGGCCGTTCCAGTTCGGCCGAGTAATCGGGAACGGGCTGGGGGACGCTGGTGCTGTCCTTGGGGTCATGGCCCGCGATGACCTGGAGCTGAAGGGCCGCGTCGGCAACATTCCAGCCGAAGGGGCCGATCTGGTCGAGCGAGCTGGCGAAGGCGATCAGGCCGTATCGACTGACCAGACCGTATGTGGGCTTGACGCCCACGACGCCGCACAGCGCTGCCGGCTGACGGATGGAGCCGCCCGTGTCGGAGCCCAGCGACGCGCAGCACAACCCGGCTGCGAGCGCCGCAGCAGATCCGCCGCTCGATCCGCCGGGCACGCGGCTCGTGTCCCACGGGTTGCGCGTGGTGTGAAACGCGCTGTTCTCGGTCGAGCTGCCCATCGCAAACTCGTCGAGGTTCGTCTTTCCCAGGATGATCGCCCCCGCCGCTTCGAGGCGCTTGACGACCGTGGCGTCGTAGGGTGCCTGGAAGTCGCGGAGGATGCGCGAGGAGCAGGTGGTGGTGCCGAAGCTGGTGCAGAGGTTGTCCTTGATCGCGATCGGCACGCCGGCCAGCGGGCCGGTGACGCGCCCGGCATCGACGTCCCTTGCTCGCTCCAGCGCACGCGTGGGGTAAGTGCTGTTGAACGCGAAGAGCGCCTTGTCGAGCGCCTCGATCCGGCCGAGCGCCTGGCGCGTCAACTCGGTCGCCGAGATGTCGCGGGCGCGAACCGCGTCGCGCGCGGCAATCAGGGTATCGAAGGGCAACATGCGAGCGGGAAGGTACGGAATCGCGCGGGGAAAGTAAAAGCGCCGAAACCGTCGGACCGATCAGGCCAGGAAGTGGCAACGCCTAGCCGGCGGAGTCTTCGTCGGCGCCGAGGACCTTTGGAACCTTGAAGAACGGGCCGTCGGTTTCGGGGGCGTTGGCGAGGACCTTTTCCAGTGGAAGGCTGGGCTGTACCACGTCATCGCGAAACACGTTGTGGATCGGGAGGGCGTGGGCCATGGGCTCGACGCCGGTCACGTCGACCGCGGCGATCTTATTGACGTAGTGGAGGATGGGTTCGAGCTGACCTGCCAGGCGCTGAAGGCGCGGCTCGTCGAGCCAGAGGCGCGCCAACTTCGCCACGTGCTTGGCCTGGTCGATCGTAATGAGCTGTTCGTCAGACATGCGCGACGTTGCCACTTCGCGCGCGACGGCCTCCGCGCACCCCCGCGCCGCGCGTTCTCTATTCCGCAGCGGCGGCGGCCTTGGCGTACCTGCGAACGGTGGGCTTGGTCACCATGCCGTTGCGGATCGCCTTGGTGCTCACCTTGATCCGCACGATCCGGCCGTTGACAACCGCCCGCACCTTCTGAATGTTGGGGCGGAACTTACGGCCACTGATGCCGGTGATCTTGGTGCCCACACCGCCGAGGTACTTGGCCTTGCCACGGTGGGTAACCTTCTTGCCGAAGCTGGTCTTCTTGCCGGTGAAATAACAAACGCGTGGCATTGGATCCTCGTTTACGTTCTGTCCGTTAAGGGGGAGGAGTGTACGGAGGCCAAACCGCGAATGCAAGCGAGAGGGTCCGGCCTGAGACACGCGAAGCGTAAGTCGGGTTTTGACTTACGCTTCGCGTCCATTCCACCGCAGTCCGCGCCGGTCGATCAGCTCGCCTGGAGCTTGCTGGTGAGGAGCGGGAACTGCTTCTGCTCGATCTCGCGCTGCATGATGATGGTCGGGCGGACGAGGATCAACAGGATCTGCTCGTCCTTGGCCATCGATTTGTTGGTGAAGAGCCGCTTGAGGAACGGGATCTTGGAGAGCACGGGAACGCCGATCTCGCGCTCGATTTCGCCGGCCAGGGTTTGCCCGCCGATGAGGAGCGTGCCGCCGTCCGGCACGCTCACGCTGGTGCGGACCTGGGTGGTCTGCACTTCGGGCTGCTGAACAGTTCCGGTCGGGGCGACGGCAACGTTGCCGCCGATGCCACCGGCACCCGCGGCGACCGAACCGCCGGTCTGGAACGTGAAGGGCACAAGGTCCAGCAGGGTTGACAGCGTCGGCCGCAGCGTCAGCGTGACGTACTTACGATCGGCCGAGACGGTGGCCTGCACGTCGAGGACGACACCGCTCTGTGCCAGCGCCGGGACCGGCGAGAACGAGCTGACGCCCGTGCTGACAATCGGAATCAGGTTGCTGATGTAGGTCTTCTGGGTGGACACCAGCACGTACGCCCGCTGGCCGTTGAACAGGGTGAGGCGCGGCGCGGTCACAATGCTGCTAACGACCGAAGCCTGCACCGCACGCATGATCAGCGAGACCTGGAAGTCGTCGAGGTATGTGGCGGAGGTCGTCAGGCCTGTTGGGGTGGCAGTCGCGCTACCCAGGGAGCCGGGGATGCCCGTGCTGGGATTGGCGGTGAACGACGAGACCGGCGTGGTCAACGGGATCGTGCTAAACTTGCTGGACCAGCTCTGGTTGATGTTGAACAGGAAGTTGAGGTCAACGCCAACGTCTTCCAGGAAGTTTCGCTGGACGGTCAGGAATCGAGCCTCGACGGTCACCTGGATGGCGCGCTCCTCGCGGAGCTGGTCCAGCAGGTTCACGAGCTGGCGGTGGTTTTCCGGCGTCTGGGTGACGATGAGCTGGCCCTCGAGCTCGCGGAGGGCGCCTACCGAACCGCCGTTGTCCTTCCACGTGTCAGTGGCAACGGTGTCCTGGATGAGCTTGGTGATCGAATCGACCAGATCCTGGCGGGTGGGACCCTGGTTACGGCCGCCCTGGCCGGCCTGGTTGGCGTTCTGGAAGAGCTGGTTGGTGACCTGGGCGCCGCCCTGACCGCCGGCCTGGCCGATGCCCTGGCTGCCGCCGCCGCCGCCCTGCTGATTCTGGCTCGAGTCGAGGCTGAACGACGGGGCGTCGGTGAAGTCGGGAATGTTGACGATCAGGTCGCGGATGTCGTAGACGCGGACGACGACGTTGCGGGCCAGGTCGTCGGCGGTCGAGATCGTGATCACGCCCTCGTCCACCGTGTAGCCCAGCTTGGTCTGGCCACCGCCAACGCTGTCGAGGATGACGTTCAGCGCCTTGGAGAACTTGACGTTGCGAAGGCTGGCGCTGACCGGCGTGTTGCGGTCGATGCCCGCCGCCTCGAGGCTCTTCCAGTTCACGAAGATGTTGGAGCCCGACACGTCGCGGAGGAAGTCGATGACGTCGCTGAAGCCGACGGCGTCGAACTGGAGGGCAGGCAGCGGCTTCTCGAGCGTGGCGATCGTGGTGCGCTCGCCGGGGCTCGTATTGTGTTCCGCCGCAACGGTCTGATCGCGGGTCTTTCCAGCACATTGGGATCCTAAGCTTAGAATTCCACGTGGACAAGTTGTCGCG
>JADMIO011006393.1_pt1 | contig 37206 bp, 42 predicted proteins | sample 8958161 | NCBI WGS metagenome assembly JADMIO01 (sample SAMN16585339, study PRJNA669376) | soil metagenome | isolation source: Crop rotation soil | place: USA: Cullars Rotation, Alabama | collected 2011
AGGTGAGCCAGTGTGATTACATTTGCGGCCTAACTGTGGCCAGTCCAGTTACGCTGGAGTCACTAGTATTTAGGTGACACTATAGAAGCGGCCGCGACAACTTGTCCACGTGGAATTCTAAGCTTAGGATCCCAATGTGCTGGAAAGATTAGTGATGTTATATCCATTGGGTCCAACTAGTTTTTATAAACACTGCTTATGATACCTGCTAGTTTGGCCGCGGATCTTTCCCAGGTAAAGTTTTTTGCGTGATCTATCCCCCTTTTTCTCATAGTAGCTAACCTACTAGGGCTTGATAGCAATTCCAATATCATTGCAGTCAGTGACTGTGGTGAATTGGTTTCAAGGTATACAGCCGCATCGCCGCCAGCTTCTGGGAGAGAAGAGTTATTGGCCGTTATTACTGGTGTCCCACAGGCCATTGATTCAAGAACCTGCATCCCCCAACCCTCATAATTTGATGGGTACAAAAAAATGCTCGCTCCACTATAAAGTGCTGCCTCATCTCCCTCATCCACATAACCAGTTCTTACAAGGGAACTCGTGGGAATTTCTTTCGCTAACCGATTAATTTCTTCATCCAGCCAACCCTTACCCCCCGCCAGCACCAGTTGATATTTATTCTTAATCTCCCCTGGCAGATCCTTGTAAGCTCGCAAGATACTGCTAATGTTTTTTCTCGGTTCTATCGTTCCAAGATACAAAAGGTAAGCGCCGGAAATTCCATATTTGGTTTTAATAGCATTAATCCTATTCTTAGTTGCTGGGCGATATTTTTTAAGGTCGACCCCGGGCTCAACAACAGATATTTGGGATGGGTCAAGTTCGTAGTGCTCAACAAGCCGACGCTTCGTGCTATTTGAGATAGCGACTACATGATTTGCCTTGCGAACGGATTGAGGCACTCGCCTCAAGAGATACCTCCTGTGCCTCGGAATGATATATTCAGGAGTCTCAATAAAACCCAGGTCATGAACTACTACAATGGACTTTCTACATAGCCAAAGGGGCCATCTGAAAAAGTTGGGAAAGAAAAAAACATCTGCTCTAGCACGTGCCAAAATATCGAACGGTAAGGCAAACAAATAGTGGTCAAGGAAGTTATATATTTTTCCAGGGAATAAGCTTATACGCTTATACTTTGCGTTTGGGGGGGATGGGTTGAGATACTCTGGACGCCTATTTATGAAGCTGATATAGCAGAGTAAGAATTCATCGTTGGGCATTTGTTTCATTAAGGCTTTGACAAGATTGTACGAGTAATAACCAACTCCAGTTTTCCGGCTTCGGAAAACTGCAGACGCCTCAATGCCTATTTTCATACCGCCTCCCTGGCCACTGATCGGAATAGTGGTAGGTAGTGTTTCTTTAAGATTATTTCAAAGTCAAGCTCACTGGCAGCAGCCTCAGCTCCACCTTTCAGCCCCTTCAACTTAGTTGCATTGCCCAGCAACTCTTCAATTGCTGCAGCTAACTTTTCAGGATCACAAGGAGGAACAAGCACACCAGCGGTCGAAGGGACAATTTCAGGTATGCCCCCCACTTTACTAGCTACAACAGGAACTCCAGCAAGAATGGCTTCAGCTGGAGCAAGCGGTGCAGCGTCATGGTGTGTAGGGTATACAAAAACATCTGCAGCCAACAACAACCCCCAAACATTTTCCATATGGCCAAGCAGTTTAAATTGGGTTGATATACCAAGTTCCTGGGCTTTGATGGTAAGTTCTTTTTCGTCGGGCCCCTTACCAGCTAACCAGAACTCTACGTCTGAGTCCTTACTGACTTCTGCAGCAGCCTCGGCAAGGTCGAACAGTCCCTTCTCTCTGTCTATTCTTCCCACATAGGCAACAATCTTTTTTCCAGCAGGTTTCTCTAGTGCTTGGCCAGACCCCTTTATCGCGCCGTTGGTTATGACGGTAAATTTGGATTGCTCCATTTTATTTAATTTCTGCGATACTTTTACAAACTCGGCTTTTGAAGGCATCACTATTCTTTGGGCATGGTCTAGCGCCCAGTAGTACGACTTGGATAAAAAGCGGAATTTAACAGCAACAATATGTTTCATGTCGGCGTGGTCAAACCATACTACAGGAACACCGAGTATCTTTGCTGCCATTGTGCCAAATATCTGATCATCCCGACTGGTAGCAATAAGTAAATCCGCCCGCTCTCTCCAGAGCACCCAAATGTACTGTGTAATGAGTAGGGGAAAAAGAATGTAGTATAAAGGCATCCATCTCCGGTGAGTCTCATTTTTTAACCAGATGTTCTTGAAAGTTGGAATATGAGCTTTCTGGCAGTGCTTTAGAAGCTCTGGCACCCTACTTACCACGACTGCTTCAACCCCGACACCCCGTAGGCTATGAGCAAGATTGAAGGCAAACTGCTCAGCTCCACCATATTGCCAACTATATGCGTTGCGGGTAATTACAACCCTTTTGAGATTACTTGAGGCATTTTCCACAAGGTAAGTATATGACTCTAGGATGTTCAAGAGCAAATCATGTACAATACATGAGATGAATTTTATAAAATTAATAAGGGATCGATACAGGTATCCAGTAATACTTCTTAGTCAATTAGTAATTACAGACTTCAAGTTGAGATACCAAGCTTCCGTTTTAGGTTACCTTTGGTCTTTGTTTAGGCCACTCTTTCTCTTCTGCATCCTTTATGTAGTTTTTGGTGTGGCTTTAAAGATTGGCTCGGATATACCCAATTATCCAGTTTACCTATTGCTTGGAATTGTATTATGGAATTTTTTCCTTGAGGCTACTCAAAATGGCTTACAGTCGATAGTCGACAGAGGAGACTTAATACGTAAGCTGAATTTTCCTAAGTATGTTATACCTGTTTCGGCAACAATTTCTGCATTAATTAATCTTTGCATTAGTCTTATTGTAGTCTCAGGATTTTTCTTAATAACAGGGGTTGAATTAAGACCTATTGCAAGTCTTTTCCCCCTCATCATGCTGGAGTTATTCGTATTTGCTTTAGCTGTGGCATTCTTTCTATCAGCTTTATATGTTAAGTACAGAGATTTTAGCTATATATGGGAGCTTTTGCTTCAGGCGGGTTTTTATGCGACCCCCATCCTGTATCCACTCTCATTTGTGGTGGCTCAAAACGAACAAATTGCAAAAATCATGCTTTTAAACCCGATGGCCCAGATAATTCAAGACTCCCGCTACCTGCTTGTTACTCCCCAAACAGACACCCTGATCAACTTAACGAATAACATAGTAGCTGTGTTGATTCCTCCTGCAATTGTGCTTGCGTCTGTAGTGGCCGCCGTATACTACTTCCGCAAAAGTTCTAAGTATTTTGCCGAGAATGTTTAAATGAGTGAAAAAGTAGCCATTTCTGTCCAGGGTGTAAGCAAAAACTTCAAATTACCCCACGAAAAGCATGCCGGATTAAAACAAACAGTACTCAACTTCCGTCTCGGCGATAAGAACTATGAGGTGCACCAGGTATTGAAAGATGTCACATTTGAAATCAAACAGGGGGAGTTTTTTGGAATAATTGGGCGTAATGGCTCTGGAAAAAGCACGTTACTAAAGGTACTGGCTGGGATATATCAACCCACCAGCGGGACTACAGCCGTTCACGGAAAACTCGTACCATTCATCGAGCTCGGCGTTGGCTTTAACCCCGAATTAACAGGAAGAGAAAACGTTTTTCTAAATGGGGCTTTGCTGGGTTTTAGTAAAAAGCAAACAGAGGCGATGTATGACAAGATTGTGGAGTTTGCCGAACTTGAAGATTTTATGGACCAGAAGTTAAAAAACTACTCCTCGGGCATGCAAGTTCGGTTGGCTTTTTCGATAGCGATCCGAGCAAGAAGCGATATTTTACTTGTCGACGAAGTCCTTGCCGTTGGTGATGAGGCCTTTCAACGCAAGTGTCTAGATGTTTTCGAGCAATATAAAGCTGAAAAACAAACCGTTATTCTTGTTACTCATGACATGGAAACCGTTCGTAAGTTCTGCACTCGGGCGATGTTAATTAATAACGGCGATTTAGTAGAGATAGGTGACCCTAGGCGCGTTGCCGAAAAGTACAGCAAACTCAATCAGGAGATAGTTAATAGGGGTATCGAGAGAGAAAATAAAAAAAAGCAAACGAGCAAGCTCCTCAAGGCCCGCATTCTTAACATTGAATCAAAATCTGTTAGTTATTTCGAGCCAGGGGAATCACTTTTTGTTGAGGTGCTTTGGAAAGGTTTGCAGCCCAATACGATAGAAAGCATTGGCGTCAATATATTTAAACTAAGCGGGGAACACATAACTGGAATAAACACACGGGATAGTTTGCAAGGGGGTGGTTGGAAGAAAAACGGACAAATAAAGTTACAGATTAAACTTAATGTTGCTCCCGGCACATACTATGTGATTGTGGAGGTTTTCGATGAAGCTGGCAAAGTCATTGACTCCGTATTAGGGGGGTTGCAGTTCAGTGTGAATAAAAGCCTTGTGCTTTGGAGCGGATTAGTTGAACTGCCGTACAAGTGGTATGAAAAATAATAAACATGTAAAAGTAAGTATTTTTATCCCGTGCTATAACATGGGGGCATACATAGGTGACGCTCTCCAGTCGGTTCAAGCTCAAACTTATAAAGATTATGAAGTAATAATTGTAGATGATGGTTCGACAGATGAGCATACGATCAGGCAGTTAAAGAGCATTGGTAAACAAAGTCCAGAAATACATATCTATTACAAAGAAAATTCCGGTCTTTCGGGGGCAAAAAATTATGGTATCGAAAGGGCGAACGGCGAATACATTGTCTGTCTTGACGCCGATGACAAGCTGGAGCCAACCTATCTTGAAAAAACAGTTGAACTTATTGAAAGAAAAAAATCTGAAAATGTAGCCTTTGTTACAACCTGGGTGCAAGAGTTCGGGCACAGGGATGACATCTGGCGAACATCTGGTTTTGACATGCCAAAATTATTGATCACAAATTTGGTTCACGCCGGATCAATTTTTAGAAAAGACGTATGGAAAGAGGTTGGCGGATTCAAGAAGGTCGGTGCGAGCTATGAGGACTGGGAGTTCTGGATAAGTATAGTTGAAAAGGGCTACAAATGGGACATAGTAGAAGAACTACTATTTTTATACAGGATTCGCACAAATTCACTGCTAGCATCGGCCAAGTCATCCCATCTTGAAATATATAAAACTATCTATGATCTTCATCCACAGGTGTACATGAAATATGCCAAAGAACTTGCCATTGAAAATGCTCGCGAGATCAAAGAGTTAAGAGAAGTCATAAGTGAAAAAAATAAATCAATCAATGAGATATTAGACGCAAGAGATTTTTATAGAGGCCGTGCCCTTAATGCGGAGGAGAGGCTAGAAGCATTTCTAAGATCCCGCACTGTTCGAATTGGGTTAAAGCTAATAAAATTGTCGGCTTTGATTCGAGCAAAAATGTCTGCTCTTAGATCGAGGTTTATTAATTTTCTGAGGTCCTTAATTCCGCAGTTCGCTAAACGGTTAGCAAGGAGAGCTTTTGATTTAGCTTTTCCAAAAGAACTAACGGTAATAAAAAATGAGCAATGGAGCGAGGGGCAGCATTTAATAAGCGTCATAACGCCGTACTATAATCACGCAGCTTCAATTCGAGACACAGCTGAAAGTGTCTTCTACCAAACATATCGATCAATTGAATATATTATAATCGACGATGGCTCAAATGAGGAACATTCTAAGGCATTAAATCAAATCAAGGGCAAAAGCGTGAAAATTGTACACCTCAAAGAAAACATAGGCAAAGGGAGCCCAGCAGCAGCTCGCAACTATGGAATAGAGAGGGCATCTGGCAAGTATATAGTTTGCCTGGATTCAGATGACTTACTCGACCCCACTTTTATAGAAAAGTGTCTGGTTATATTGGAAACACAGCCAGACATAGGTCTGGCTACAACTGATATCCAAGCTTTTGGCGCAGCGGACTGGATCTGGGACTTTCATAATTACAATCCAATGGAATTGCTAACAAACAACTTGGTAATAACTGCCGCCATGTTTAAAAAAGAAGCTTGGCAAAAAGTTGGTGGATATAAAAAGGACATAGGCTATGAAGATTGGGAATTTTGGATTAGCTTGGCTGAAAAAGGTTTTTTTGGTAAGCATTTAGCAGAAAAGCTCTTCAAATACCGAGTTGCGGATACTTCGCGCTACAAGGAAGATAAAAAGCGTCATCGGCACATTGTGGAAGGTATACACGAGTTACACCCCAAATTTAAGAAAAATATTAGGACTATCCTAAAAGAAAAAAAGAAAAAGATCATAAAGGTAGACCCCAATACGGCCTTTATCAATCTAGACAGGGCGGGTGATTATTATGTAAACAATATAGGCAACAATGTATTGATAGCAATTCCTTGGATGACATTTGGTGGTGCTGAGACACTAATACTAAATTTTTGTAACGAAATAAAGGATAGTATAAATATTTCTTTTGTAACCGGGCTCAGTTCTCAGCACGAGTGGGAGCATAAATTTAAAAAGATTTCACCAAATGTTTACCACTTGGAAAATATGTTTGGAGAAGATAAAAAGATGTATCTCGAATACATTTCAAACTACATATCAACGCGCAGAATAGACGTGCTCCATATCGTTCACACTAGCTTCATGTTTGATATGCTACCAGAAATCAAAAAAAGACACCCCAATCTCAAAGTCATTGTGACGTTGTTTAACACACGTGCACATTTTGAAGAGTCGGTAGGGTATGAAGATCTTATTGACCGTTATGGTACAGATAATTCGCTAGTGGCAAATCAATTACAAAAAAGGCTAAAGGCAGGCAAACCGGTTACAGTGATATCAAATGGGATCAACAGCAACGATACTTATAACCCTGCGCTTTTTGATCGCTCAGAGGAGAGAAGAACCCTTGGAATTAAGGAAAAAGAGATATCAATATTTTTTGCGGGGAGGCTTTCCGAAGAAAAAAACCCCGACTTGTTTATTGAAGTTGCAGAAAAAATTTTGGCTAAGGAAAGCTCTAGAAATTTGAAATTTTTTATTATTGGAGATGGCTCTTTACGGGGCGTTGTTGAAAAGATGATCTCCGGCATTGATAGCGATAATATTAAATATTTGGGCTATCAATCAGATATAGCAAGATATCTCAGCGCTGCTGATATATTTGTATTGCCCTCTTCGATTGAAGGTTTCCCACTGTCAATATTGGAGGCTATGGCTATGAGAGTGGCTGTAATTGCTTCCGATGTTGGTGCAGTTTCCCAGATAGTGGATACTGGAGAAAATGGCATTGTTGTCCCACCCGCATCGATTGAGGATTTTATTGCTGCAATTGAAAAACTTAACTCAAGCCCTAAATTGTTAGAAAAGTTAAAAAACAATGCCAGAAGAAAAGTCGAAGAAAAATACTCAAATATTATCTTGGGAGAAAATTATAAAAAATTGTACAAGGAGGTTTTGCGATGAATATATTGGTACTAGGATCGGACGGATTTGTTGGCAGAAACGTGAAGAAGTCTTTGAGCGATGCCCACAATGTTTATAGTGCATCCAGGAATGTAGGTGGCCGTAAGGGCTACTACCATGTGGACTTATTGGATAGAGAGACCATATCTAAAGTTCTTAAAGAAGTTCAGCCCCAGGTCGTAATCAATTGCGCAGGCATTGTAGAAAATAGCGAAAAAGCTATGCAAAACCCAGTTTTTACATCAAACCTCATGGATGAAGCAGTGGTTAGTGGGTTAAAATTCGAAAACATTATAGTATTGGGATCGGCAGCGGAATACGGACTAGTGGATGAGAAAAATATCCCTGTGCAGGAGGATACACCCTTAAACGCAAACTCTGGATACGGCCTCAGTAAATTGAAAGAAGAGGAGATTGCTTTAGATTTTGCAACCAAACATAATCTACATGTAACAGTAGCCAGGATATTTAACCCCATTGGTGCAGGAATGCATCCACGATTTTTGATACCAAAGATGATAAGTCAGATTAGTGAATTTAAAGAGGGCAAGTTAACTTCGATAGAAGTCAGCAGACTAGATTCAAGGAGGGACTATATTAATATTGAAGATGTTGCCTTGGCAATCAAAACTATTGTGGAGAATAAGCCAAAGGAGCGTGTGTATAATGTGGGTTCGGGAAAGAGTACATCAAACGGTGAGCTTATTGAGATTATTATAAAAAACACCAAACTTCCTACTAGGCCAAAAATTGTCGAAGCTTCACCCGATAAGGAGCCTCTAATTGCTATACAGGCTGACATAGCGAGGATAAGGAGCGAATTAGGTTGGGCGCCTATCCATTCAATAGAAGACACGGTAATGGAAATTATAGATGCCTCCAACTAGTAGAAGCAAAATACGGGTGATTATCGTGGGCGCTGGGAAGGCGGGCGAGCTAATATTGCAGGATATTATTGCCGATAAAGAATCTGCTTTTGAAGTTGCTGGGTTTGTTGATGATGATAAGAAAAAAGTAGGAAGAAGGATTGGCGGAGTGAGCGTTCTGGGCAGGATTTCGGAACTTAAGGATGTGATTGAGGCAAATAGTGTAGAGGAAATATTCATCGCAATCCCGTCTGAAAGAGGGAAGGTTATCAGAACAATTATCGAAAGCACATCAGGGCTCAAGGTCGGCTATAAGATCTTGCCAAGGCTGTCCGAGGTCTTGCTGCAGGACTTCAAAGAAGACTATTTAAAATACATTAGAAAAGTTAAACCAGAAGACTTACTTGGTGGCGAGATACTCAAATCAGATCAGCATGAGATTACGGAATATGCGAAAGATCAAACGATTTTGATCACCGGCGCTGCAGGATCGATTGGGTCAGAGTTAGGTCGCCAAATTGCTGCCTATAGGGCAAAAAAAATCATATTTTATGATTGGTGGGAACAGGGGATGTTTGAACTCAGGAACCAACTAATTGAAAGCCATCCACGGACTAATTTTGAATTTATAATCGGAGACATCAAGGACAGAAAAAAGTTGAATCTTGTTATGGGCACCTTTAAGCCATCAACTGTTTTTCATGCGGCAGCATACAAACACGTTCCCCTAATGGAGCATAATCCCTCCGAGGCGATCAAGAACAATTTAGTAGGCACTAAAACAGTTGCAGAAATTGCCATTAAACATAAGGTAAAAAAGTTCATCCAAGTATCTACAGACAAGGCTGTCAATCCAACAAACATAATGGGGGCAACCAAGCGAGCTGCGGAGAAAATCGTTCATATTTTGTCAGAGAGCCAGAATGATACAGTGTTTTGTTCGGTAAGATTTGGAAACGTTATAAACAGTAATGGGAGTGCCATCCCGGTTTTTGAAAAACAGATAGAAAAAGGAGGACCAGTAACAGTAACTCACAAGGAGGTCACTCGTTTCTTCATGACAATCCCGGAGGCTGTGCATTTAATATTACAGTCTTGGGTGATGGGTCAAAATAATGATTTATTCGTGCTAGATATGGGGGAGTCTATAAAAATATATGATTTGGCGAAATCTTTAATTGCTCTGCAAGGCTATGAGCCAGGTAAGGATATAAAGATTAAAATTGTTGGTCTCAGGCCTGGAGAAAAATTGTACGAAGAAGTTCTTGTGGACGAAGAAGAAGTCGACGCTACGAATGTAAAGAAAATATTTAAAACCCAGAACTATCTGAATTTTAATAAACTGGTATTCCTCAATAACCTGAATTTACTTATAGAGTCGATAGAAGATGAAGGACTCAACATTGGTTATTTAAAAGACAGGCTGAAAAATATGGTTTCGACATATCAGCCAAGCGAATAAACACTTGATATCAAGATGAAATTTAGACAAAAGTGTTACGCAAACTTAAGAAGGTTTTTCAAGCTGGTCAAAAAGGCTTAAGGCATTCTTAAAAGCCTGGTCCATATTGAAGTATTTGTAGTTAGCTAATCTTCCTACGAAGTAAACGTTATTTTTCTCAAGCCTAGTAGCTGCTCTTTGGTATTTTTGGTATAGATGCAGATTGCGCTGAGACAACACAGGGTAATAGGGGTCTCCCTCCCATGTCGGAAACTCTTTTGAAATAGTAGTTTTAGGATTCTTCTGTCCGGTAGCAATTTTGTACTCGACAATTCTTGTAAATGGCACATTTGGCGAAGGGTAATTCTCCTGAGCAAATTTTTGGAAGTGCTCTTGTGGAAGAGTTTCAAATTCAAATCTTAAAGAACGGTACTCAAGTGCTCCAAATTCTTGATGAAAATACGAATCAACCTTTCCAGTAAAGAATAACTTGTCCTTATAGCGAACATCTTTCTTAATATCATCCCACGATGTGTTAAGACGTATTTCAATAGGTTTACCATTAACCATTTTCTCAAACAGCTTTGTGTAACCATGCTTTGGTAGTGCCTGATACTTGTCCGTAAAGTATCGGTCATCATGATTAGTTCTAACTGGAATGCGATTAGTAACTTCAGGGGCCAACTCACGAGGGTCCTTGTCCCATTGTTTTTGAGTGTAGCCCTTAAAGATTTTTTCATACATTACCTGACCGACTCGAGCTATAGCCGCTTCCTCAGCATTCTGCGGATTAGGGATATCTGGTACATTATCTATCAACCATAATTTCATCTCTTCTTCGGTTTCAATTGATAAGTTAAATAGAATGTTAACGGTCTTGATGTTAATTGGAACCGGAACCTCCTTACCGTCTATATGAGAAATAACTCTGTGTTCGTAAGGTGTCCATTCCGAAAATTGATGCACATATCTCCATACAGCCTCTTCATTTGTATGAAAGTAGTGGGGGCCGTACTTTGATACTAAAATACCATCATCATTGAGATAATCGAAACAATTTCCACCAATATGATCACGACTCTCCACTACAAGAACTTTCTTACCCCGACTGGAATATTTTTCAGCCAAGGTTAGACCTGAAATCCCTGCGCCAACCACAACTATGTCATAAGGTTGTTTTAACCTACTTGATCCAGTTTTCTTATGCACCGGTGTTCTTCAGATGTGGGTGGCAAATGTTAGGCATATCTCGTTTAAACTAGTATAGCAGCAAATTGGAGACTAGAAGAGGTCGATGCTACGAATGTAAAGAAAATATTTAAAACCCAGAACTATTTAAAATTTGATAAATTAGCATTCTTAACAATCTTTATCTATATGTTGAATCCATCGAGGAGGCTAAATATTTTCAACCTATAAGCCCAGGGAAAAACAGAGGCATAATTAGACCGGATCCTACTTTTCGGCTAGTAGAAAATAGTGAGGGTAGACGAGAACTCTCTTTTTGCGCGCCTCCACTACTTTAAAGCCCAGTGATATTAATAAATTCTTTGCTTCTTTAAAACTTATCTCATTGCCAATTTCTTGTGCAAAAACAAGGTCATGGATCTTATTTAAGTAAACTAACGGTGATCCGCTATCGATATCTTTAAGCATAAGCTTTGCCCCGGGTTTCATTTTCGTGTAAAGTTGACGCATAAAATTATCACGTATTTCATTTGGAATATGATGGTAAACATCAATCATATAAATTAGGTCATAGTCCTTAATGTCATCTGGTATTTGACTACCAGAAAATAAGGAAAATGTCATTTTCTTATTTTTCAAAAATTGAGAATTAATTTCCTTTGCATTGTCGATTAAGTTTTGGCTTATTTCAATGCCGCTAATATTTTTTGTATTTGTAAACTTAGCTATTAGTGCACAAAATTGCCCCGATCCGCAGCCAATGTCATAAACACTATTTTGATTTTCTGCATATCCCAATAATTCATCAAATGGGCATACAAACGGCCTGTACCTTATCTTGAGCTTCTGAAGGATGGTTGCGTTTGCGGTGGTAGTTGTTAAAAACTTTATAATTTCTTTATTTGTCACAATTGCCTTTGGTAGTAGTTATTTGGAGCTAATGGTAAGTTGTTTAATTATATCAGACCATATTGTATGCTTAATTAAAGGAGAAATTTTTGCTTTTTTTAGTTTGGATGGCACTTACATGCGCTATTATTTTGAGTTCAGACATCATATCGCATGTTCTTCGTCTTAGGGGCTGGCATCGGTTCTTTAGCACATTTTTTATTTTTTATTTCCAAGTAATAGCCACAGAGTTCGTTCTCGGAATACTTGGGATTCTCAATGGATCAAGCATCCTGATCTTAAACACATGTATCTCTACGCTGATTTTCCTGTCTGTTTATTACTATAAAGGCTCAGCATTGTATAGAAAGTATGCGATAGAAAGCGTTAGTAGAATAAAGTTTTTTGTTGATGAAATAAAATCTGATTATTTCTTCTTAATTTTACTTTTACTCTCCATCTCAATTATCTCTTGGGTTATCTTTCTTGGGATCATATTTCCTGTTACGGATGTTGACGGTAATTCTTATCACATGACTTTCATTGCTCAATCTATTCAAAATCAGAATATTTTTGATGCCCCAACAAGTATTTCATGGCTTGCTGGGTATCCCAAGGGGGGTGAACTTATACAGTTGTGGAATGTTCTTATCCCGAACAGTGAGGCTTTGGCCGATCTTGCCCAAGTACCATTTTTATTTTTAGGTGTTGTATCCCTATATGCCCTGTCATTAAGAATCGGAGCCCAGAAAAAAGATGCTAGATTTGTGGCGCTATTATTTATTTTTCTGCCAATAGTGATAAACCAGGCTAAATCAACCTACGTAGACGTCATGTTGAGCGCATTGTTTATTGCGGCATTGGCAATGGTTACAAAAATCAAGCCCTCTAGGGTTGATTTAGTCATAATAGGAATTATTTTTTCTCTACTAATATCCATTAAATATACAGGCCTGTTATTCGTAATCGCCTCTATCCCATTCTTGATCTACAGTACATTTGATCGAAAGGTTGGGGCAGCACTTAACCTCCATAGGTTGTTAACCAGCCTGCTTATTGTTGCTGTACCAATGTTATTTGGAGTCTATTGGTATATAAAAAACTTGATAGTTTTCGGAACACCCCTTTCCCCTTTTGGGTTAAAAATTGCTGGAATAGATATCTTTGAAGGCAAGACATTCCAGGATTTTATTTCTACCGCCTTTTCAAACTCTTCAGTTTTGCCATCAGGATCGATTGAAAAAATTTGGTTTGTATGGACCGAGCAGAGTGATTGGTTTGGTTGTTTATATAATTATGATTCTACATTCTCGGGTTTGGGCCCGATTTGGTTTGTTTTGCTTATTCCTTCAGCTATGGTCGGTGTTGTGACTGGATTAAAAAAACGAAATTACATTTTACTTTCTTTAATGGCGATGATGGCCATAGTGTTCTTTTTATACCCTGCAAATTATTACCCAAGGTATGTGATTTTCATAGTCGCCGTTGGCATAATTTCACTAGGTTTTGTACTTTCAAATTCTGGTACAAGATTTGGGGGATTTGTCAGAGTAATTGCACTTTTATTATCATTTATCACTATAGGCACAAGTTTTACATTATGCAATTTCACTCCAAGTGTAATAAAAAACCAAGTCCATTCTATTCGTGCGGGTGATATGCGTAGTGGAAAAATATATGAAGACACTATTGGGAAATCATTTCTTTTTTTGCAAAATGAGATTAAGCCGGGGGAGACTGTAGTGTACGATTCTAGCCCCTACTATATATATCCTCTTTGGAGGCCAGACCATTCTAATAAGGTACTCTATATTTCGTCTGGGAGTAAGGAGGAGTGGAGTAAAAAGTTAAACCAAGTGGGCGCCAAATACGTGTTTACCAGCGTCGCAAGTAAAGAAAATAAATGGATTTTAGAGGATCAAGCTTTTGATAACATTTATAGAGATAAAAACTATGAAGTTTATAAAATACATTAAAAGAACCTGGTTTCAAATTTCGTATATTTTCCTAGTTTTTATTTTCTGTTTTTTATATTTCGTAATATATCGGACTGAGAGTAGAGTCACTTGGTATACTGAAATGTATGTGCAGTCAGAGAATATGATTTCAGAGCTCAAGGAGGTCCTCAAACTTAAATGAATATAGTTCTGTTTACATTAGGCATTCTTTTTGGTGCTTCTGGGGCTACATTAATGAAGATGGGGGCTCAAAGCGTAGAAAGCGCTGATATTATCACCAATTTTGATAAGCTGGCATATTTTACGAAACTATTAACTAACCCATCTGTTTTCGGGGGCTTGATTTTATATTTTTTCTCGGCCCTCCTTTGGCTTCTATTGTTGACTAAACTTGATGTTAGCTATGTTCAGCCCATACTGGCTCTTACATATGTCGTCACACCCATATTTGCCATCGTATTTCTTGGTGAGTCCGTGTCCTTGATGAGATGGGTGGGCATTGGGATTATTATTTCAGGAGTTGTATTGGTTGCCTTATCGCAAACAAAATAAAATTCAGATGAGTTACACGCCTTACATTAAGTTATTACGCCCAAAACACTATCTAAAAAATATCCTTATATTCCTCCCATTAGTTTTCAGCGGGTATTTACTAGAGTCTGATTATCTTGTTAAGGCAGCGTTTGCATTTGTAGCTTTTTCTTGCGTTGCCTCAGCTGTTTATATAATTAACGACCTTAAAGACAGGGAATTAGATTTTTTGCACCCGAAAAAAAAGTATCGACCTATTGCTTCTGGCGATGTTAGTACTAGGGCGGCAATCCTTATATTGGTATTATTACTTGGAGCAGCAGGGGCAATAGGATTGTTCGCAGATTTTTCTGCTATGAGTTTTTGCTTGTTGTCGATCTATCTCTTAACCAACATATTTTACAGTTTTGGTCTAAAGAACATACCTATTTTAGACGTCGCGATATTGTCCCTGGGCTTTGTTCTACGCGTTTTTTATGGGGCTTTTGCAGTAGATGTTGAGGTTTCAAAATGGCTTTATTTATCTATTTTGGTATTTTCTTTATACCTAGCCCTAGGGAAGAGGCGAAATGAGATTCGTATAAACGGGCATGAAACTAGGAGAGTAAACCGACACTACAACCAAGAGTTCTTAGACAAAAATATGTATGTTTTTCTGGGTCTAACAACAGCTTTTTACTCCTTATGGGCAATTGAACCAGCACAAAAGCACCCCTTGGTTTTTTGGTCTATCCCGGTGTTCATTGTCTTAGTTATGTCCTATAGCCTTGCAGTTGAATCTTCTAATTCTGATGGAGATCCAGTAAATGTTATTTTAAGCAGTAAACCCCTTCAGGGCTTAGCAATATTCTATGGAATTCTGGTGGCTTTGTTGGTATACGTATAATGATAGATACACCCGCAGCAGATTATGTAAATGTCTATGATTTCGACCACACTATTTATAGGGGTGATTGCACTCTAGACTTTTATTTTTTCTGTATTTTAAAGAACCCTTTGCTGTTATATTATGTTCCTTTTCAAATGTTTCATTTTTTTCTTTTTAAAATAGGGCTTGAAGAAAGGACTAAGTTTAAAAGTAATTTTTTTATATTTTTAAGAGGCATTAACAATTTGTCAGATTGTGTTGATAAGTTTTGGGAGAAGCATTTTTCAAAAATTAGAGCCTGGTATCTAAAATTAGATCACAGACAAGATATAATAGTATCAGCATCACCCGAGTTTTTAATTGAACCTGTGTCTCGTCGCCTTAGGGTACAGGAACTTTTTGCCACAAAGATTAATGAAAGAACAGGCAAAATAGTTGGTAAAAATTGCTATGGTGAAGAAAAGGTAGTACGCATTGAAGGAATTTTAAAAAGCAAACGAATACAAAAAGCCTATACAGACCATCTGTCAGACTTGCCAATTTTGTTACTTGCAGAAGAGCCCTTCATTGTAAGAGGGGAAAGGATAACCAAGTACGATAGTGATAGCTGAATTTTTTTATAGGTTGATGTTAATTGTATTGCCGATCGTGTAATATTTCCCTTGAATTTGAATTGCAGCCCACACTGCATAAGGGCCGGGTTTATCAAAAGTTACGTTTCCCGAAAGAGTGACACTCTCGCCAGCCTGCCCTGACGGGGCAAGTGCGGACATTCCCCGCCAAGCTGCATCGTAGTTGTATACGCCGTAGTACCTAATCGGAATTCCCAGTGCCCAATAGTTTATATGTCGGGGTTCATTATTCTTAATTGTTACCGTAATGGGTACTGATTGCCCAATCGAGGGCGGACTCCCATTGTTTATCGTGAGGGGTGATGTGATTGAGATATTAGGCAAGTGAGGGTACAACGTGAAGCCCCAGTTAGCATACTGCATATAACTGCCCTGGTAGTTATATGCAGGCCAGACGTAAAAGTTGCTGGTACTCGCAATATTTTTTACAAATGTAGTGAAAGATTTCTCCTCTCCCTCCGCGAAACTTACGGGGCCAACCCAACCAAAATCGTCATTGCTACCGTTTTGTGGATTGCCATATCGGCCTACCACACCAACTGCACTGAGTGTAATTGGAACTCCGGTATGGTTCTTGAGCTTAAACTTTACAGCAACATCTTCTCCTATTGCAGGGGTAGCATTAGGAGTTTCAATATACGTTAGGGAAAAATGTGGCGTTGGCTTAGACACATTTAAGCTAAGAATAGAGGAGAGTGTAGTGTATTGATTAGCAATAACTCCTGAAACCCACGCTGTGAAGGGACCAGGTTTATCAAAGGTAACATTTCCTGATACCACTTGAGTTGCATTTGGCTGAATTGGCCCAGAAGGCGTGACCCATACTGCGTCATAATTGTATCTGTCGTAGAACCTAACAGGGATGCCAAGTGCAACAATATTGACTGCCTGACTTTCATTATTCTTTATTGTTGCAGATAGCGTGGTGGTTTGTCCCACTACAGGATTTGAAATAGAGGAAACTAAGGGGACTGAAAGTGTAATATTGGCGTTGCGCGCATTCATGGATGTTCCCCAATTATTGTATTGCGCATAAACGCCTTGATATTTTACGGCTGGCCAGGCATAAATAATTCCAGTATCAGCTATGGTGGTGGAAAAAGTAAATTGCTTGCTCTCCCCTGGCTGGAATGTAGTTACTCCTTGCCATCCGAAATCACGATTTGTCCCAATCAGGGACCCTGCTCTTCCTACCGCGCCGACAGATTCCAGTGTTAAGGAGCTGGACATGGTATTGGTAAATGAAAAAGTGTAGCTTACGGTTTGACCCTTGAACGGAGTTGAACTAGGCGGAGATACAATCGTTACCGGCAAAGCGCTGACAATCGATGCGTATATTGTGCCGAACCAACCTTCGAAAATACCAGGGAATGATTGGCCAAGGTGGGGCGTGTATGTGTACAAAGAAGCGGTTGCACCTGTTTCCATAAATATAGATTGACCATCTACGGTGCCGTACCCATCGTAATATACAGTGTCACAGCTAGCACAACGCTTAAAGTTACCTTGTGTCATATATCCGTAGTATTTGATATTGTCGTTCCCCCCCCAACCAATGTTGCCCACTGCTCTTTGTCTGTTAAAACCAAGCTGCCAAGTGCCTTTCATGACCTGCTGGTGAAAGCCAGCATATGCAGGGGCCGGGCAGGGTCCACTGTCCGGACATCCCATTCCCATGGCTTTATTGCGGCTATCTATATTGGAGGGTCTTTCATAGCAATCAGTCCTGGTTATCAAGGACTGTTCTTTTTGTAGTGTCGCTAGAATTACTTGAGGATTTACATCTGAATACCTGGCAGAATTGTAAATAACTCTAGCGGCATCTACGTTTCCTCCATACTGAAAATACGTGATCGGTTCGGGGAATATAGCACCACTTTGAGCTAAGCAGCTAGAAGGCCTAGAGTTAATAAAATTACGGATATCTTGCTCGGACATGGAATTAACATTGTCAAAAATTGCATTATCAATAAGCCTATTATTCGAATATGCCTGTGAACTTCCGCTTAGGAATATAAGGGCTATCAACGAACCGAAAAGGGATAGGAATAGTCTTTTTTTCATTGAACCTCCAGGTTTTGAACGGCTGAAGAAGAGGTACGACTACCGTCAGAAAGATTGGCCACAATTTTCCACGAACCGGTTTTGGCAGTCCAATACCAGCTTGCACCAGCAATACTGCCTTGATTTTGCTGAACAGTTTTAGGTTCAAGTGTAATCGTTTCAGCTGGAGTTGCCTTGGTCAAAGCCACAGAACATTTTAGACCGGCAGGAGCTTGGCAGACAAATTCGATATTGGCACCTCTCGGCACTGGTCCATTATTACCACTACTTTTTATTAAAACTGGTTTTTCAAGGGGAACGGAAGAATTACTGGATGGTGATGACGAGGAACCAGGGTTTGATGTTTCAACATTAGAATCTTCTACAGGGGTGTCATTTCTTCCATGCATTGTTTGATTGGCAAGCTCAGCCCTATTGGACTGCCAATAGAAATAACCGGCTATTCCGGCAGCAATAATTGCAAGACAAGCTAGGAGAGTTTTCGTTTTGTGTTTTTGCATGGCTAGCGCCCCCATCAAGAGAAATTATAGCATAACCCCATGGATTAAAAGTAAGTCGATACTTGCTCGAATTAAAAATTGTTTGATTTCATATCTGATTTTCCTAAATTTTTATCCTAACATATAATGGTAAGAAGTATGCACGCATTTATAAGCAAAAATCGGGTGATTGGAATTGTTTTGGGCTTGCTGGCAGCTGCCATTTTGGCCGTTAGCATAGTTTCGATTGTTTATGCTGCCAAAATTTACCCAGGAGTAAAAGTAAATGGCGTAAGTGTTGGCGGTTCAAGCAAGGAAACCATTGCCAAAACTCTAGAAACTCAAACATCCGAATACCGTACGGAACTTTTGCCAATCGAGTATGGTAACACCGCTATTCGTCTGCCTCTCGGCCAAATGGGAGTAACCTACAATGAAACCGCTATGCAAGAGGCCATGGATTATGGCCGAAAAGGTAACTTTTTACGTCAGGCAGGGGATCGTTTAATCTTAATCTTCGGAAAATCGGTAAACTTCTCCAGTGTAAAACTAAATGACGCCAAGCTAAAACCCTATCTAGATCAGATAGAAGAAGGCGTTAACCAACCCGCCAGTAACGCACAGTTGGAATTTAGCGCCGGTTCGGTAGGCGTAACCCCATCTAGCTCTGGCAAGCGTTTGGATAGGGGGCAATTGGTACTTTTAATTAAAGACAGTATTGCCACCATGGAAACCAAGCCGATAAATGCCCCGGTTTATGATTTGGAACCTGCTATTACCGAGGAGACATTGGGTGCTGCCAAACAACTAGCGGATAACTATGTAGTAGCTCCCGTTAAGGTGGAGGCCCAAGGTAAAAGCCAGGAGATTGATTTACCAACCATTGTCAGTTGGATTAACGTCGGCCAAAAGACTGCTCAGACGGAATTAAGAGAAGGCATCTCTAATTTTTACCAAGCGGGAAATTCTGATGTAGTGGTTGCAATTGATCATGGAAAAGTAGCTGGTTATGTGGCAACGTTTGCAACAAAAGTTGATCAAAAAGGGCAGGATGCCGCCTTAACTATTAACGAAGGCCGTGCAACTGTTTTCCGCCCTAGCCGTGATGGTATAGAGCTTTTGCAGCCCCAGGCTGTTTCCGATATAGTAGCCGCGCTTACCATGCCAGCAGCCGAACGCAAACTCGCCCTCAAAACCAAACTTACTAAGCCGGCTGTAAATGAGGCAAATTTGAATGACTTGGGGATTAAAGAGTTAATTAGCGAAGGAATTAGCTACTTTCCAGGCTCCTCTTCAGCTCGATTAACAAATGTACGGGTTGGACAGGCACTCTACAATGGGTTGTTAATAAAGCCAGATGAAGTTTTTTCTTTTGGGGAGCACTTAGGGGAGGTTGGCGCAGCACAAGGTTATCAACCTTCCTTAATCATCATCGGAAATAAGGAAGAGAAGCAATATGGTGGTGGTCTTTGTCAGGTTTCGAGTACACTTTATCGGGCTGCACTACTGGCTGGCTTGCCAATAGTACAGCGCACTAATCATTCATTTGCCATAAATGAGTTTTACACTAAGCCATTTCCCGCGCCCGGAGTTGATGCAACCATTTATTACCCACAGGTTGATCTAAAGTTTAAAAATGATACTGGTAGCCATATCTTAATTCAGACAGTTATGCAGGGTACTACATTAAGGTTCCAAATGTACGGGACAAAAACCAAAGAGGGTAGAATCCGAGGGCCCTTCTTTACAAGTGGAGATATGGATGCCACAAAGCCTTCAAAAACTGTTTTCTATCGAGATGTCTTAGATTTAAGTGGAAATGTGATAAAAACTGATACCACATACACTTCTTACAAGGCTAGCACCGATTTTACCATTGTAGAATCTAAGCAATTTAACTAGCTAAAAACATAAAAAGTATTGACTTTTCGTATTTTGTTCGCCATACTAAATACGAACATTAATAAATTTTTACGAATAAAAATTTTAAGGAGGGAATTATGGCGGAGCCTCTAACAAAGCGCCAAAAAGAAATATTAGATTACGTTACTCAGCACATAGAAATGCATGGCTATGCCCCTAGTTATCGAGAGATTGCCGAGGCTTTTCATTTAGGATCTGTGGCCACAATTGCCGATCATATAGAAACTTTAGTTTCCAAAGGACTTTTAAAGAAGTCGGATAATTCTGCGCGCTCATTGCAGGTTGTTAAAAAGGAAGATTTTGAAGAAGAGCATTTTGTGGGCCTACCCATTATGGGCTTAATTGCAGCCGGTCAACCAATCGAAACAATTACTGGTCATGCCGAAACCCTGGAGGTACCCCCATTCATGGTAGGCAGTCGGCATTCATATGTGCTTCAAGTAAAAGGCGATAGCATGATTGAGGACGGTATTTTTGAAGGCGACTATGTTGTGATCCAGGAGAAAGAAGTTCCGTCTAATGGCGAAATGGTGGTGGCTTTAATAAATGGCGAGGAAGCCACATTAAAGCGCTACTACAAAGAAAAAGATCATATCCGTTTGCAACCGGCCAATGATGCTTACAAACCAATTATTGTAAAACCAGGTACTCCCATAAACATTCAAGGAATTTGTATCGGAGTAATTCGGAAATATTAGAAAGTTTGAGATAACAACTAGCTTCAAAAAATAATAAAAAAATAGGGGGTAGAGATGAGGAAGCAAAAATTTACATTCAGGGACAAGAGGGTGATACGGGGGGCAATTGCTCGTATCGAATCAACCAGGCTCTTAGGGGAAGAAACCACTGATTTTTTGGAAAGTATACCTTTAACGGCAGGGCAAATAGCTAAGATAGGCAGAGGTGCCAAATGAGCAAGACTTATTTACCAGTTCGATCATCAAAAAGGGCCAACAAACGCAAACTGCGAATGGCTTACAGAAAATATCTATTTTCTTATACTTTCGAGGTTGTTATTCCAAAATCAATTGCGGTTCCGTCACATTTTCAAGACCCGGCAACAAATCCCTGAATCATAGAAACTTTATCTTTTTTAAAATTCTTTTGGTGTATCTTTAAGCACATATACACGAACTCGCCCCTCCACCTGTATATGTTCATCACCCCGGCTAATAGCTGCAGCAGTTCGGTGTGAATTTTCGCTCCTGAAGAATACCCGCCCGTCGGGGAGTAGGTACATAGTTGAAGCTTCAACTGGCGGTGGTTGTGTTTCCCGCCCGGCATAGTCTTGAATAACTTCATTGCTTGGGCGACCGTCCTTCATAACACCTGTTGGCCTTCCATGCCAGGAATCAAAGGAGGCTGCATTAACAAACATTCCTAGTGGAACTTCCATGGGTGTGCTTAGACTGATTTCGAGTGTGCGTCCAGCTTCGTAGGATTCTCTGTCGATTAAACCTAATATTCTACTATCAACAAATATATGGGCTCGATCCGTTGATTCGGCATTCGGAGCTGTCTCTACTAGTTTTTTCCCTAACGAATTGGCCTGTTCGCCAACTATAAGCACACGATTTCTCTCCATATCCGCGAGTTGAGCTTGTAATTCATTGTATTTTTTAACATCAGTATCAAAACCTGTGTAGTAGTGCATTTCTGTGAGTTTTGAGGATTCAGTTATATAGGTTTGCCAGTCTATTTCACCCTTATCAAGCTTCTTCTCTATTTCTTGCTTTGCTTTAAATAATTCCGAGATCCCTTGCATTCGTGGTTCCGCAAGATGCTTTTTGCCATCCGCCAGGATTTCCTGCTTGCCTTCGCTAGAAAGCAGAAAGGTCGCATATTCATGGTTCGGATGTGTCTTCACAATTTCACTTTTTATATCCGGTCCAGAAGCAGACGCTATTTCACTAAGTTCGTCAGTTAGGGCTTTAGCTCGATCAAATGATTTTTCGACTGGCTTGTTTGATTCATTTTCGGTCATAAGCTAATAATAGCAAAGCCACATTTGTTATGATGTGGAAATAGAATGATTAGGGTAATATAAAAACTATGAATAAGGTAATCGCAGAAGGCGTGGTACACACCGTTCCCCCAGACTTAAAAAAAGCCCTGCTTGCATCCCCTGGTGCACTTGCTAAGTGGGAAGGTCTTACTCCTTTAGCTCGTAACGAATGGATTTGTTGGAATATTTCCGTTAAACAAGCAGCAACCAGAAAAAATCATATCGAACGCACCGTAAAAGAACTGCAGGAAGGTAAGCGCCGACCTTGCTGCTGGATTGGCTGTATTCATCGTACAGATAAAGAAATAAGTCCATCGGTTCGCGGAATTCTAGCACGCCAGTCTAAATCTTAAAATTCCCGAACATAATTAAAATGCTAACATGATAAATAGAACTCCAAGCAACAGCAAGAAGATTGAACAACTGAAATTAAGCTCAATTCTAGGGTTAATATTTTTGGCGTCATTTTTAGCATTCAGTGCGGGTGAGGAACAGACGTTGCTAAGCTTCATGCGCTGGTACACAGGCATATTTTTGCTGACCTTCGCTGCATTTAAATTATTCGATTATAAGATGTTTATTCTTATATTTTCTGCCTATGACATAATTGCCAAACGGTTCAAATTATATGCATATGTGTACCCATTTATTTTATTAGGACTCGCCGGATTATATTTTGTTGATGTGCTACCCATATTTCGAAACTTTGCCACGCTTATTGTCGCTCTAGTCGTTAGCATTGGAGTATTTCAAGATGCTTTTCTAAGCGGAAATAAATCTTCGTGTGGTATTCTCGGTAAAATCATCAAATTACCGTATACGACTGTGAGTTTTATAGAGAATGCGGCTTTATTTGGCATGGCCGCTGTGACATTGGCCTATTATGAGTAGTAAAATTTTTAGCTTCTCATAATTTCAAAAGCCATTTTTTATAATTTCTGGCTCCCCCTAGCGGACGCGTTTAGAACTTTACACCTGTCCAGCTCATGGAGCTCATTAGAATATTCGTATAATGATAATATAGGTGCATGCTAGAAAAACACGATTTATTAGACCCAAAAATTCCTGTTGCTTTCTCTGACGGAAAAAAAGTTTATGAAAAATTAGCAAAAAAGTATCTTACTCACAAGGTAGGTTATTTTGTTATGGCTCCCTCTGGAGCTGGAAAAACACACTTCGTTAAGTCTCAAAAAGAAATGCACTGGCTCGATGGCGATGACTTGTGGATGGCGACAAATGCCCATCCTGATGGAGCTTGGTGGACAGAGGGCCTTGAGAGAATTATTGAAATAGATCAACGGTCTGATGTGATAACCATAGAAGCAAAGAAGCTTGGTTTTTGGATCATTGGCGCATCTAATGCATTCTTGCCCCCTGACGCAATCGTTATTCCCGACTGGGAAACACACAAAAAGTGGATTGGAGTTAGAGAGAAGGGGAATTATGACGGAGGAGCCACTAGTGACAGTCTAGATCAAGTTATAAGTCATCGTGAATGGATTTCAAAATGGGAAGAAAAAGGTGTGCCTAAATTTGAAACAGTTGAGAAAGCAGCAAATTATCTGGCTAAGAAGTCTTCTTGAGGGGTACTTCGTATTCCTTGCCCCTAATCTCGGTGGTAGCTTTTCCCTCAGAATCAATGTCTATTGAAATGCCTCCACCATAATCAACAAGAAGTTGCTGCTCTTTACCGACGCCGAAAATATCCCTTTTTACAAAAGGACTTATGGTGTCGTAATGCGTCGCGCCCCAAATAATTAGGCGCCTGTCAGGATTTGCTGCGTGATATGCTTTTGCATATCTTGCAAGCGCCCTTAGCGAAAACGCAGTCCTATCAGCTATATCGTCGGGACCCTCTGCCCCCATTGCCAATCGTGTTTCTTTTTCCTGATCCTCTTCATATGCAGTCCAAAAATTTACGTTAATTCCTTTATATTTTTCTAACATATAGTCCAGGAAGTCAGGTGAGTCATTTAGGAAGTTAGGTTCTCTAAGTTTTGGCATCGGCCTTGGTCCGCCTTCACCCCTTAGCCTGCCAGTGGAGTTGATAATATTTGCTGTTGGAATACCTTTTTCTTCAAAAACTTCTGAGACGGCTTGCTGAGCTTGCTGAGCGGTTTCCATGCTACGCCTACCCGCACCAAAGTATTGAGTGTCGCTGGCGACTATCAGTACATCGATCTTATCACGATCCTGTTCGGGGACATTTTTAATAAAGTTATCAAAATAACTTTTAGATGCTTTTTTTTCTTCGGCTGCCGACTCTTCCGAAAGACTCCCAACATGAGGATCTTCACGATCTCTAACGTATGCACCATGTCTTTGAAAAACTATTTCTGTTTCACCAGGCTTAATTTTGTGAGGCTTTATATCGCTCTTCTCGATTTTTGTAGGGAATTCCCCAGGCTCCTCTGCAACAGCTCCAATTTCGGCATATTCCTCAGCGCCTTTGAACCCTTGGTCTTCGTGACGCCCGCCTCCAACTTTTTTTTCTTCACTCATGGTTAAAAGTATAACAAAGATTAAAAATGGCTTAACAAAGCTATAATAATTGCCAACCCATCATTATTTGTGCTCATTAACATCTTCCACCCTAACGGCAAGACCTTCAGCGTACCACATTGTGTCATCCCAGAGTGAAAGTAGAGTTCGTTTTTGTCCATATTTGTAATTTGATACTGCGTTTGCCCCTCTGGAAATGGCTTTACCTGCCAGAGTTACCTTAAGTTTCGCCAGATTTGAATTCATTCTTTTACTTTCAACACGAATTTTGCCAAAACTTCTTGCATTTGTAATTTCTTTCTCAGTAAAAAATATGCCATCGACATAGTTTCCTGAGTATTGTTCATCAAGCTTCATATATTTCTCTCAAGTATCATTACTAATTCCTCTCTTTTATTCCCCCACGTAGGGAAGTTGGCGGTAGCGGCAGCTTTTAACTCCCATCCCTCCTGCCCATATGCATTTAATGCTGCTTCAACTTTTTCAGGATCAAACTTACCGCCGAAATATCTATCTTTTTGAGTTAATACTTTATATTCTTTCATTTACTATTCCTTTAAAATTTTTTTATGAGGTTGATTATAGCTCCATTAGCTTTGAATTAGTTAATATTTCTTTATCTATAATGTTTTGTGTCTCTAGGATAAGCTCAGGAGGCATTTGAGACTTGACTCTATCCAATAATGCTTCACCCAGACATTTATGGAGATCAAAAGCCCACATAGCCGTTCCATCCTCATCATAAAAGTTCTTATGGGCTTGCTGAAAGTAAGATTTCTGAAAATGGAATGTTTTGTTCCGATAGGATTTCAACATAGAAACGAATTTTCTATTTTCAAGGAATTGATCTACTTTCTCTTCTTTTAACCCTAGTTCCTGCCACCCCTCTACAACTACATAAATTAAGCTATAAAGAATTTGCATATAATACTCTGCGATCTCCACTTCTAACATGCTAGGCTTTGGACCAATTTTTTTGGTCGCTTTAGAAAGTTTCGCTTTTATAATTGATGCCCTTATCCAGTACTTATGAAGAGACAAAATTGCAATGTTATCAGGCTTTTTCAATAAACTTCCTTATCCTTACTTGTTTCTCCCAGCCACAAACCAAGCATTCTTGTTCCAAATGTCAAAGTAGTTAAAATTAGAAGGTTCCAAAAATACAAAGTGTCCCCGTTAAATAATGTTGCCGCCATTCCTATTGGGACGACTCCAATACCAGCTATCTATACTCAGACAGGTTATCGGGACGAATATCTGTTGAAAAGTACGACTCTGAAGCCTATAAGATGAAGCAAAAGCAAGCGGATTTAAATATCAGGATGAAGGATTACAGCAAAGATGATGAAAATTTTGTAATTAATGTCTCATATGTAATGGAATTAGCAAACCAAGCCTCAGATCTTTTTAATGCTGATAGTTCGAAACCCGAGCTGAAGCGTCGACTTATTAATTGTGTACTTTCGAACTTGAAATTAGAGGGAAAAAAACTGGTTTATGATCTGAAAGAACCCTTTAAACTAATCTCTCAGTACTCAAATAATGACTCATGGCTCCCGGGGTCGGACTCGAACCGACAACCTCGAAGTTAACAGCTTCTTGCTCCACCATTGAGCTACCCGGGAATATTAACTCTGTAATTATAGGTGTTCAGGGTAAGCAGGTAAATAGTAAGATTAAACTGGTCTATTTTGAAGAAGAAGAGTATATTCGTCGCATGATAGAAAAATATGCATTTGATGCTGTTTTAAGTAAAATCCGAACTGGTGCGGTAAAGATTAATTATTGGGATAGCACTTCATCGACCTATGGCAAAGGTAAACCTTATTTTAAGATGACGGTTAAAGACCCAAAGGCTATTCGAATGATTTTTAAAAATATGTCTGTAGGATTCGGCGAAAGTTATATGGATAAACTAATTGAAATCGAGGGGCCTTTAGATAACGTTGGCAAATTGGTTTCTCAGAATAGTCAAGCCTTTAATAAGTTAACTTTCGCCAAATTTACCCGAAAGTTAAATACCAATTCTTTTAGCAATCAAAAACAGCATGTTCAGCATCATTACGATCTGGGTAATGACTTTTATAAGTTGTGGCTAGACAAGTCCATGACGTACAGTTGTGCGTATTTTAAAAAGAAATCTGATTCGCTAGAGCTTGCTCAGCAACAGAAAATTAAGCATGTATTGCAAAAGCTCCAGCTGAAACCAGGACTTTTTTTACTTGATATTGGCAGTGGGTGGGGGGAGTTGCTTTTTACAGCGGTCAAAGATTATGACATTAGAGGTCATGGAATAACCCTTAGCCAGGAACAATATAATTATTGCGTCGCCCAATCAAAAAAACTTGGCTTAGATGGCAAATTATCATTTGAGCTCATAAGTTATCAGGAACTGGCAAAAAGAGGGCGAATTTTTAACCGGATTGTTAGTGTTGGTATGTTCGAACACGTTGGCAAGAAAAACCAAGCTAGCTACTTTAAATCGGTGGCAAAAATGTTAGCACCAGATGGTATTTCGGTTTTGCACACAATCTCAAATGGGATAGCATCGTCAACTGACCCATGGATTGATAAATATATTTTTCCAGGTGGGTACCTACCAACAACTACCCAAGTTACGAATAGCATTTTTGAGGCTGGATTTGACCTTTTAGATTATGAGAACTTGCGAATTCATTATGCCATGACATTGGACGAGTGGTTTAACAGGTTCGAGAAGAATAAACAAAAAGTATTAAAAATGTATGACGAAAAGTTTTATCGAATGTGGAAATTATACTTGGCAAGCTCTTCTGCGGGTTTTAGATACGGAGATTTGAAGTTGTCTCAGTATGTTTTTACCTCCCCAAATAATAATTCACTACCCCTAACTCGCGATTTTTTATATAAATAAACTTGACATTTTAAGCATAAGCATTATAATTAATTTATTATTAAAGGAATTGTCATCATGAAGATGAATGCAATAGACAAAGCAGTGTACTTATTATTAGTGGTAGGCGGATTGAACTGGGGGCTCGTTGGGGCTTTCCAATACAATCTCGTTGACTCGATATTTGGAGTAGATTCTACTCTTTCAAGGTTAATTTATATTTTGGTCGGTTTAGCTGCATTGTACGGAGTCTATACAATCGTATCGATGCTTTCAAAAAATCAATCCACTCCCTCGACAAATTAATAAAAGAGAATATATTGTATGAACGGATTATTTGCCCCTGAGGCTTGGGGGTCGCCAATCGGTATAGGCTTCTTCTTGGTGTGTTTAGGAACATTTATATTCCTACTGAGCCGTGCCGACAGAAAAACAAAAAAGTAGTTCAATGTAAGTGTTGATATAATACTATTAATGAACACTTATAGCTGGTATTCGCAACTTTTGAAACCTGCGTGGGCGCCGCCTTCTTGGCTGTTTGGGCCGGTGTGGACAGTTTTGTATATATTAATTGCTGTCTCATTCGGGAAGGTTTTTTTGCTTGCCTTTACCAAAAACATTCCATTTTTGGTAGCTTTGCCCTTTATTCTCAACATTATATTTAATATTGCATTTACGCCCTTACAGTTTGGTTTAAAAAGCAACCTGCTTGCCTCGGTAGATATTATTTTGGTTCTAGGCACGTTAATCTGGGCAATGATTGTTATTCACCCCTATGCAAACTGGATTTCTTATATCCAAATTCCATATTTATTATGGGTGTGTTTTGCCACGATATTACAGCTAACCATCACGGTTATGAATAAATGAATGTGAAACTATTTTTGATTGCGCTGCCGGTATTTTTTGCCATCGATATGCTTTGGCTGGGGTTAGTTGCTAATAACTTTTATAAGCAACAAATTGGGGTTTTATTGAAAGCCGACGTTAATTGGGTAGCCGCTATTATTTTTTATTTACTGTTTATACTGGGGTTAGTTTTGTTTGTGATTGCGCCGGCAATGGAAAAAAACTCTTGGGCCTACGCGTTAGCCTTTGGGGCACTTTTTGGGCTCATTACCTATGCTACCTACGACCTAACAAACCTGGCTACTTTAAAAAGTTGGCCAGTATTGCTCACAATAGTTGATTTAATTTGGGGCATGGTGCTTGCTGCTTCGGTTTCAATTATTACCTACCTGATAGCCTCTAAAATACCCCTATGAACTACTTTCTAGTCCTTGCACTGGTGCTGTTTGTGTACATGAGCATTTGGTTCTTAATTTCCCTGGTCAAAAAAAGAAACGATGTTGCCGATGAGGCATGGGGCTTGGGATTTGTAGTCGTCGCCTGGACTTCGCTCTTAATTTCGCAAGGCAGCTGGCCAGGCTTTTTGGTGACCACACTTGTAAGTGTATGGGGTTTACGCTTAGCTTGGCACATTAATAGACGACATCAGGGCAAACCCGAAGATTATAGGTATTTAGCCTGGAGAAATCAGTGGGGAAAATACTTTTACCTGCGTTCATATTTGCAGGTTTTTGTATTGCAAGGATTATTAATTTTTATCGTTGCTATGCCTATTATTTTAATAAATAAGAATTCCCCAGTAGGATTAGGTGTTTTAGATTTTATTGGTACAACTATATGGCTAATTGGATTTTATTTCGAGGCCGTTGGCGATTCTCAATTAGCTAAATTTGTGAAAAAACCAAATAACAAAGGCAAAATTATTAATACGGGTCTCTGGAAGTATTCCAGACATCCAAATTATTTTGGGGAGATTACGCAGTGGTGGGGTATATGGATAATCGCGTTAAGCACTCCTTTTGGTTGGCTTGGAATTGTTGGCCCAATAACAATTACATACCTAATTTTGTTTGTATCAGGAATACCATTGCTCGAAAAAAAGATGGCGCAAAACCCTGATTTTATTGGATATAAAAAGCAGACTAGTCTGATAGTCCCACTTCCCCGGCGGAGTTAACGGATGAGAATATGGGATGTTCATCCGAGCGTTTTGTGCCGAAAGCATTTACTGGGGGAACACCGTGAGCTCCATGGGCTTTGGAATATTTTGGTTGTTCATAATGGTGGGGGGTATTCCCGCCACCCAGAGACTTTAAGGTGGGTGGGTAAGGCCAAAGCTTTATATAGCAGGCACGAAGAATTAGTTAAAGAGATGCAGAAAAGAGGCTATAAACACCATTCGCCTTTAGATAAAAATTTGGCTACCGGAAGTTCAAGGCAAGCCGAATTTATTAATTCAATTTCAGAGCAGAAAAAATTATTGGCAGCCAAAGATTGCGATTGCTTTTTGATATGATGTGCCCATGGCGCATCAATACATAGCCCTATTAAGGGGAATCAACGTTGGGGGTAATTCAGTCATGAAAATGGCTGATTTGAAGGCTCAATTTGAGGCTTTAGGTTTTGACGATGTAAAAACCTATATTCAAACCGGGAACGTACTATTTAAATCATCAAAAAAAAACAGTTCTAATTTATCTACAAAAATAGAAACACATCTGCAAAAAACGATGCAGTATCAAAAAAAGGTTTTTGTACTTACTCCGGAAGTGTTAGTTAAATCTGCCAAGAATAATCCTTTCGAGCCAGAGAAATACGAAAAGGAACGGAGATGTCATTTAATGTTTATGTCGGAAAAACCCGATGCCTCGAATATACAGAATTTAATGGCCATGAAGGGGAATGAATATTGGTTTCATATAAGTGACAAAGTCCTTTATTATGCTTACTCCAAAGAATATGACGGCTCGCGAAGGGGGATTGATTTCGAAAAAATCCTCGGGGTTTCGGGTACGGCTCGCAGCTGGACTGTGGTAGCAAAACTGATTGAACTTACAAAAAATTAAAACGCTTATGCTAATATGAACGCATGATTAAAGAACGTCCATATTGGCATGTAGATGCAAAATGGATTTGTGGCATACTATTTACGATTCTGCTGTGGATAACGTTTAACTTATACACTTTAGCCACTCTGACATCTAAAGACATTGCCGTACCGGTAGCCACCGAAATTGTTGCTGGCCGATTTAGCCCAAATGGGTTGGATGATCCTGTCGACATAGCCAAATTAAAGGAGGATGCTGCCAAAACTCCTAGCGAGGAGCTGCACCCATTACCCAACACCACAATTACAAAAACTGACCTGGAGGAATTAACTCCGCGCCAGATAAGATTAAAAATTTTTGAACAAATTGTGCGGCCTTATTACGAGCTTGGCCCCGAAGGGGTAGCCGAAAAACAGACGGTAGATGCTACGCAGCAAGAAAAAATAAAGAGGCAGGCAGGTGTATTGGCCTACTTTAATTTGCAAACTCACAACAAACTTCAAAACCTAGTTTGGATTTTTGCAGTAGCTTCCTTGTTGCCACTGGCCGGGTTAGTCTTTTTTAGCCACCAGCTTGGTCGGCTTGTTAGCCCTGCTTTAGTTATGTCTGTGGTGGCATTTCCGGGTACTTTTGCCTCTGGATTGGCCTTAATAGCTAGTAAAAGTACATCCGAAGGCGCAAAATCGAACGGACCTATTCCATTTTTGCCACAGGAGGCTGCTGGCAAAATAACACTAGCCTTAATGCCCGGGTTTGCGATTATTTTCGGTTTAGGAATTTTACTATTGTTGGCTGCATTAATCGGAAAAATTATTCGAAGTCGCAAAAAGTTGTAAATATTGGCAATAGAGAGCCAATTTGGCTGCACTTTGGTATCATATCTATATGAGCATACATATCCACGAAAAGAGTAACGGGATAATATCTGCCAATGCCGTTAGTAAACACTTTGGTCCTGTTCAGGCGCTGGATAAAGTTTCCTTTTCGGTGCAAAAAGGCCAAGTATTCGGTTTTCTGGGCCCTAATGGGGCCGGTAAAACAACTACCATTCGTTGTTTGATGGATTACATTCGCCCGGATAGCGGTTCTATTACAGTTGTCGGTAAAGATGCCAAAGCAGATAGCACAGATCTCAAGAATTCTATTGGTTTTCTTTCTTCTGAGATGCAGCTATATGAACACTGGACAGGTCAAGATCATTTAAACCTCTTCCAGTCAGTTAAAGGGAAAAACGGCAATGCAGAGGCGCTGACAAAAAGATTAGGACTGAATTTAAAAACGAAAGTCAAAAATCTTTCCAGCGGCAACAAGCAAAAATTGGCAGTGGTATTGGCATTTTGCGGATCACCGAAATTGATGGTTATGGATGAACCAACTAGGGGTTTGGATCCGCTTTTGCAAAATGAACTATACGACATAATTAGAGAGTTTCGAAATGAAGGGGGCGCTGTTTTTCTATCGTCTCATAACCTTCCCGAAGTCCAGCGTATTTGCGATATGGTGGCCGTAATTAAAGCCGGGCGTGTGATTGCCGAAAAAACCATGGATGATATTCGCGACATGCACACACACATTATTCGAGCTTCCATCGAAGGAAAAGTAGCTGCTTCGGACGTAAAAATAAAGGGAGTAGAGGTAACTCATTACCATAATGGAGAAATTATTCTAAAAGTCAGGGGGGATATTAACTCAATTATCGGTCATTTGGCAAAGTATAAGCTAAAGGATATAGAGATAAACCACGCTAACCTAGAAGATATTTTTATGGAGTTTTACCGCTAATGTACGCAATTTTTAAAAAAGAAATGAAAGATCGGAAGATTTCATTATTTATGTATTGCTTTGGTGCGCTTGCTCTACTCTGGCTTTATGTGGCGGTATTTCCCTCTATCGAAAAGTCATCTGCCCAGTTCGAAGAGATTATTAAAGCCTATCCCAAGGAGTTTTTACAGGCTTTCGGGATTGAGGATCTAAGTTTTAATACCTTAGAAAAGTATGTGGCGGCAGAACAATACAGCTTTATGTGGCCAATTTTGGTAATAATCTTAATGCTTTCACGCGCCGGCAATTATATAGCAGGGGAGGTTGAAAGGCGTACAATGGGGCTGCTTCTATCTTTACCAGTATCCCGGGCGAAAATATTCCTTGGAAAATACCTGGCAGGGCTTGCTACACTGCTAATTTTTGTAATAATTTCAGTTTTGGGCATCATCCCAATCGCGGAGGTGCTTGGTGTAAAGTACGACGCAGCTAGGCACCTTAATCTTTCATACCTATGCTTCTTTTTTGGATGGGTTATATTTAGCCTATCTATGCTTGCCTCCAGCTTTTTTAGCGACAGAGGAAAGCCATACTTTATCATGTCGGGATTACTAGTTGTCAGCTACGCAATTAATATTATTGCCGGTGTGCAGGATAATTTAGATTGGCTTCAATATTTCTCGATATTCCATTACTTTGGTGCCCAAGATGTTTTGGGAAAGAACGAAATATCGCTTACATCATACTGGGTGTTTGGTTCGGTAATTATTACCTCCACACTACTAGGACTATATAGATTCATTCGCCGAGATGTGTCGGTTTAGTGAATTTTAAATAAGAATCCTACACCTAGACCAACTAAAGTAGCTGCTCCTCCTAGTAAAAAAACCTGCAAACCACTACGCAAAGCCGGAACCGCCAACAAGCGACCCTTTATGTACCCCAGCAAAAATAGCCCAGTTAGGGCAAACAGAGCAATCATCCAAATAGAAAATGGATAGGGGAAGATTAGGACCGGCAGCAGAGGTATTGCTCCGGCAGCAAGATAGCTTACAAACATTAAGAGACCAACTACTAGAAGACTTTCTTTATGCGAATGGTCTATTTCGTGTACGGCCTTTTCACTCAAATATTGTCCTACACCCATCGATAAAGCTTCCACCGAGACAGCCACAACTCCCGCGAGTAAAATAACCTGCGGATTTTGGACTCCAGCACTGATGCCTATCATTACACCTGTAGTAGAAACCAGGCTATCTTCGGCTCCGAACATCACGCTTCTTAAGTAATCTTGCTGAATTTTGCTCATGCTTTAATACTAAGTCATTATTAGGTGATGTTAATTTGTTGTACTAGCCAGAAGATAAGGATTAAGTTGAGGCAAAGTTAACAAATACGGTGGTATACTGATTGCGAAATGCGAAAGTTACGCATTTTGTCCTCGAAAAGAAAGACCATTATGGTTAAAACGCTCAGGCAGCTAGCTAAAGAGGATCCACAACTTGAGGTTACCAGAAACGATGCGAACGAAATTCTGGATATCGCCTGGGAAAATTGTCTGAATGACTTCGAGCTCGGACCTCTTTGGCGAGAGCTAGAAACAATGTACGGTCTAAAAAGTCATTCGCGCCCAGGCCAACCAGACAGTCGTTACTACTACTTGAACCAAATTGTGGACGCTCTCGAAAGGCGCGACCGCAAAGAAGTTTACTGTGTGCCCCAACCCTCAGAGGATTATGATCCTGCTAGTTTCTGGTGTGTAAAGTTCGATGTAGATGATGACGCCTTGGTTACAGTAGAGCAAATTCTGGTTGAACTACCAATAATTACCAAAAAGCCACGCGAAGCAGTCCGGCGTTTAGGAGTAGAGCCTGTGAGTTATAGCGGACGTGAGCCATTGTATCGGTTCGGCGACGTAAAAGAAAAATGGTTGGCAAAGCAAACTCTGAATGACTCCGATGGCTAGGCTGTCGGAGTCAAAAATGATTTAAAAGCTTTTCGGGAGCCAAAAAATGCTATAATTTGAACAGATAATTAAGGGGGAATCTTGATTCAAAGGACAGTTAGTCAAATTGATGCAAAATACGTACTAGCTGTAGCGCTGATTGCTTCAGCCTATGCCATAACTGCCAAGATGGGTCTTTCCTTGGCCTTTTCGGTAGATCAAGTAACAACCTTTTGGCCGCCCGTTGCAATTGCTCTTATAACAATTTTGGGCTTAGGGTATAAGTACTGGCCTGCCATATTTTTTGGAGCATTTTCAGCAAACATAATGACAAACGAGCCCTTACTAGTGGCGATAGGAATTGCTGTAGGGAATACCCTTGCGGCAGTAACGGGGTCATATTTATTAAGAAGATTTAATATTGATCTTGGCAATCTACTTAGCAGTATTAGAAATGTCTCCATACTTATTTTGTTAGGTGCGATATTAAGCACCCTAGTCAGTTCCACCATAGGAACACTTAGCTTATCGTGGGGAGGCTTAATTGAATCGAAACAATTTTTAGATACCTGGAGAATTTGGTGGGTGGGCGACATGATGGGAATTCTAATATTTGCACCTTTTTTCACAGCTATTTTAAATCCTAAGAATTTGAAAATTATTAATAAAAACATATTAGAATTTGCAGTATTGATGGCATTAGTCTTTCTGGCAAGTGTTTTAATTTTCACTTATGGTTCAGGAAGCAATCTACTTATACGTCCTAGAGCATATATGATAATACCTTTGCTAATTTTGGCAGCCTTCCGTTTTTATCAGACAGGAATATTCACAGCAATTGCAATTTCATTGACCACTGCTGTTTGGGGCACAGTTTCAGGGTTGGGACCATTTGTAATAGAAAGTACAGTTGAGGCGAATTTAATTTCTCTACAAATTTTCTTTTTTGTGATTTCTGCCACCTCTTTATTAGGAACAGTCATTCTATCTGAAAGAAACGAAACTAGCGAAAGATTGCGGACTCAAGCATCAGAGCTCGAAAAAACAAAACTGATACTTACTAAAGAACTAGAAAAGAAAGAAATACTAGAAGGCCAGCTTAAAGAGGCTAATGAACGAGCCACAAATATTCTTGCAGGCATTTTAGATGAGGAAACATCGCGTCGTAGTAAAATTAAATAAGCACCCAAAAGGGTGCTTATTTAATTTTGTAATAAAGTTATCGTCCGGCAGTTACGTCTCTGCCCCGGAAAAGGCTAACCAGCCAAATTAAGACGACCGCGCCCAATACGGCAACTATCAGGCTCCAAACGTTGAACCCTGTAAATCCAGTTCCTCCGAACATTTGGACAATAAAGCCACCGATAAAGGCTCCGATAATACCAACTACGATATTTGATAAAGCACCCATACTTTCGTCTGTTTTCATAATTAACGATGCCAACCATCCTGCCAGCGCCCCCATAACAACCCAAGTGATTATTTCCATTATTCCCATATTTCTTCCTCCTCTTTAATTGTTTTAATGTTACTCAAACAGTTACCGGAAAGAATTGGATGATCGTACAAAGGGCTTAGTAAAGCCAAGACAGATTTCTGGATTACTGAAAAAACATTGTAATTTTTAAGCATAAGTACTATACTTCAGGTATTAATGCAAAAATATGTATACAAAAATGCAAAAGTTAATTAAATCTAATCATCCAGCTAAATGGCCAATTTTAATTATTGCTTTAATTAGTGCGGTTGTCGGCATAAGAATTATCTTCTTCAGTCAGGCTGCTACTGTAGTTAGTCCTGGAAATGGGACATGTTTAGATGGAAAGTGCCTGCCATTTGATAAAGCCTCACCATGGAACACACCCATAGCGGCAAATGTAGGTGTGCTTCCAAAATCAGCTACATATGTAAATGCAATTGCAGACAACAATATGCCATTAACATCCGATGTAACAACTTGTACTCCTCGGGTGTATTTGTTTAATGATTCTTCCCCTCGAAAAAATGTTAAGATCGGATACAAAAATGGTTATGGTAAGGGAAATTATCGTGAATACTTAATCGATGATTATACTGAAGGTCCTAATTTACAGCCGACTGCCCCAAATGTACCGATCCCATCTGATTCATCAGCGGAGCAAGGTTGTGATGGTCAGATTGATATATGGAATCCTGCCACTGGTGAAATGTACGGCTTTTGGATGTTTGGAGGAGATGCAACAAGTGGATATAGCGCCCAAAATGGGTACCATTACTTCACCAAAGCAGGTTTTTATGGCCGGTTTGATGGTGGATTTTTTGGTACAGCCGAAGGAAGCCATGCTGGTAGAGGTGCAGGAACGCCTTACACAGCCGGTCTGGTGAGGACATGGGAGATTGAGCAAGGTCATATCGACCATGCTATTGCTTTTGCTTACCATTCCCCAGGAGGTGACTATGTTTATCCTGCTGGTAAATCCGATGGTGCCGGTTTTGGAGGTGTCCAGGGAACTGATGCCCCTGAGGGCACAAGATTCCAAATTGATCCAAATGATCCCAAAAATTCTGATGATAATATCCAAAAGCCTACAGCTCAAGGTGGTTGGGGGTGCATTGACGCTTGCTTCATAATTGCCAAAGCCTTAAAAACTTACGGTATGTATGTAATAGATAACTCAGGCTCATCTAAAATTTATTTAGAAGATGATAGTTCTGCGAATTGGAGCGCCGTGAAGCTTCCAAACGGCACAAGCGTGGCGTCATCTGTAAGCGCTATCCGAAATATTCCAAGTAAAATTCCTTGGTCTGCTTTCCGTGCAGTTGACGTACCTTGTGACCCAACAAAAGCGAATTGTCTGGGCGGCTCCACACCCCCACCCCCGCCTCCACCACCACCAGTAACAGCTAGCATTACTGCTCCATTGCAAGGTGCCACTG